>OHVM01000846.1_pt1 | contig 10087 bp, 9 predicted proteins | sample 1579431 | NCBI WGS metagenome assembly OHVM01 (sample SAMEA3882524, study PRJEB24775) | human gut metagenome | biome: human-associated habitat; feature: intestine environment; material: feces | place: Netherlands | collected 2009/2010 | reverse complement strand
CCAATCTATCTCCTTTTCTTTATATCCGAAACGTATGATTACCAATCCTTACCTTTCCAATTTTCTTATATAATATTAATAGTAATATTATAAAAATATGCGGTATCGTATTACCTATTGTAGAGAAATTTGCACTTATTACAACTGTATAACATTGACATAGCAGGTATCCACCTGCCAATATTAAAAATAATCGTTGCTTCTCCATACCTTCACAAATACATCTAATTACTAAAAACAAAAGATATGAATCAATAATCAAAAACGGGATTGCAAAAATGTATCCAAAAATTGCAACCCATAAAATCGGATAACCGCCTGTTACCACTGCTGTACCACGAGAATAAATGGTAAGCGCTGAAGATGAACATCCCCTATCCATCAAATACTGTGTGCTGTTTTCTTCTGTAGGAATTCCAATAATCTCTTTTACTACATCAAACACTTGCTCTGGGTTTATATCTCCATCTACCCAAACTTGTCTATCAATCTCCCATGTAAGATCTGCTTCTTGTGCCAACATACGATACATTAAAAAATCATAAGCCGTTGTTAATCCATACGAAGTATCTGCATTACCTTTTGCAATAGCTTCACTAAAATGATTATATTTAGGAACCAACATCATAACAAGAAGAATTGTAGCAACTGCAACATATCTAAGTTTAATCAATTTTCTTCTTTTTGCCATAGACAATAACAATGGCCCTAGAAAGTATAAGGTGCATTGTAAAAATCCTCCAAACTCTACTCCACGTAAAAATACGGATAAAAGATCAATGAGGTAAATTACTATTGGAACAATTTTTTGTCTTTTTTTCTCACCCAATAATAATATATAACCCAGCACCCATAAACATGGATAAGAAAAATAATCCACGACTTGTGCAAATGGAAGTTTTGAAAATTCCGAAAAATAATTAAATCGGTTTACATTTGAGTTTGTCAAAATATTACCCGACACAATAACATCCAATAAGCGATATGCATATAAAACAAACAAAATACGCTCTACATGTTTAAATGTATTATATGTATGTTTTCCTTCTTTTGGATTTTCAATCACTATTTTGGGATGTTTTCCAGCCCAAAATGATATCATGCAAAGCATAAGCTCAATCATCAAAAACAATCTAATTGTAACACCTGTTGCATAACTTGTTTTTCCAATATCTTTTAAATATACTCCAGTTTCAATATAAGCACTTGAAACGAGTAACTGTATCCAATAGACAATAATTATCAACATCGCAAAAAAATACTCAGTATGTTTATTATAGAATCTCGCTATGGATACAGCAAATATTGAAAGTATAATTAAATTAATAATATTAATCACATTCATGCTATACACCTCCATTTTAAATTGCCAAATGAAGAATATTCAACAATATTATATTCAATACTGCTATTAATCCTAACATCATTTTAGGAATGTAAGTTTTAACTTGAAATAAAATATTATTTGACATTGTTAACTTAATTACCATTCCATACATAAATACAAACATTATATATAGCAAGCAAAGGTTTAATTTCATTTTTTGATTTTTTACCATCTGCTTATCCCCTACTATTCAACATCTTCAATTATTTTAAATCTTCTATACGTCTTCTATAAAAACAATCCAATTTATTAGCATTTTTCGTTATATCAAATCGTTCATGCTCGAGTATTAAATTATTTCGTTCAGATTGGCTTCTAAGCATTTGTTCTATTCTATTTGCCCAATTTTCTATTCCTTCATCAAGAGATACAAAAAATGCTTTCGGACTTATCTTAATTTCAGAAGTAATCGTGTCTGCAAAAAGACATAACAAACCCGCTGCTTGAGCTTCAACCCCTACCACTGGAAATCCTTCATAATATGATGGCATAACAAATACATCCATCATTTGATACCAGTCTGGTACATCTGAACGATTGCCTAAAAAACGAACAGCTGATTCTAATTGCATTGCACTGACTTTCTTTTTTATTGTATCCATCAATTCTCCATCTCCCAACAGAACTAACAGAGAATCAGAATTTCTTTTATGATATTCATTAAAAATATCTATTAAAAATTCATGATTTTTTTGTTTAAAAAACCGCCCAACATGTCCAATAACCACCGTAGACTCATTTACATTATTTTTATTTCTAATATCTTCTCGTTTTTCTACATCATATTTAAAGCGACCATAATCAATTGCATTAGGCAAAATTATTACTTTTCCTGAATCAACTGATTTTTTTCCAAATAAATATATGCCAGCATCACGTCCACATGCAAAATAATCTGTTGAAAAAAGCTTTCCAAAATATAAACGTAACCCATAATATATTTTATTTTTCAAACCTTCTGGTTTTTCTGCCATGTGAGAATGGTTAATTCTAATTTTTATACCACATTTCCACGCAAGAAACATTGGAACACAGGCCCATTCTGTCAAATGTGAATGTACAATATCAAATTTATACTTTTTAAAAATTTCTTCAATTTCTTTTAAATTCTTCAATACCGAAACACTTTTAGGCGTCACATTATGAATTATAAATCCCATATTGGCAAATTTATCTGCACATTCTTGCACCAATATTCCATGTCCAATAATATGAACTTCATATTCATTTAAATCCATGTGCGAAAAATAATTTAAAATAACAGCTTCTACTCCGCCATTTACAAAACTCCCTATAACATGACATATTTTTATTTTTTTTGCCATACAACCTTCCTTTACATATCCTTATATACTTCAATATAGCTATCTATTAAACTTTCCCAAGAATATCTTTGGCAAATATCATCAGCAACCTTATTTTTCTCTTGGTAATCATATTCACCGTCAACAATCTTGTTCATTTGCTTTTCTAATCCTTGCCCATCCTCTAAATCAAAAAATAATCCATACGCTTTACTCACTTCAATATTTGTAGGTATTTTGCTTAAAATCAAAGGTAAATGATTCACCATACATTCCAATTGGGTAGAACCGAATCCCTCATAAACGCTTGGGAAAATATACGCAGATGCTTCTTTATATAACTTAATGACATCATTAGAGGACAAATATCCCGTTACAATAATATCCTTTTTATATTTTGATTCATTAATTAATTTTTCGTATTCTTCAAATCCAAAACCTTTTCTACCAGCCAAAACCAGTTTATAACCATTTCCTGGATTATCTTTTTTCATATCAATAAAAGATTGAATAACTATTTTTAAATTTTTTCGAGTTTCTATTGTTCCAACAAATAGAAAGAATTTTCTTTTTGATATTTCTCCCAGCAGTCCTGATTCATATTGATTCAATACTGCTTCTGAATCAAATTCTGAGTATAATCCAGGATAAGCAACTTTTACATTTGCCATTGGCCATCTTTCAATTATTTCCTTTTTCACTGATTCTGAAACAGTCAATATCTGATCGGCATTTTTTATTGCAAGTTTTACAATAAACTGATTATACAGTCTATACATCGTTGACAAGGATTCTGGATGTATAAAAGACGCCAGATCATGAATCGTCACAATATACTTTGTTTTTCGATTTTTTCTAAATGGCATAGCATAATTAGTAAAATGAACGACATCATACTGTTCACACTTTTTTTTAAATTTATTTGAATTGATATATAAGAGATACTTCAATCTTCCTTGTTTTTTTGAACTACTTCCCTTATCAAATTGCAGTAATTCAACACTGTCCTTTTTTTCTAAATGTTTTTTTAATTCTTTGTATAAATACAGACTATATTTTCCTATTCCAGTTCCAACTTTAATCTGCATTCCATCATCAATCAATATACGCATTTTTCTAATTCCTACTATTTTCCTACATTATGTAACTGCATTGCAAAACATTCCTTAGCAACAGACCATGTAAAATTCTTATTTATAAACTGACTTCCCTTCAATCCCATTGTATTTCTATATTCGTCATTAGAAAGGAGCATTATAACAGCTTTTGCAAAATCCTGATTATCATCTGTAACTATCCATTCTTTTCCCTGCTCTGCATCAATATTTTCCGCACCTATTGTTGTTGTAACAATCGGGAGTCCCATCGCCATTGCTTCTAAATTCTTTGTCTTGATTCCGCTACCAAAGGTCATCGGACATACAAATACCTTGCATTTTTCTAAATAGTCTCGTACATCATCAACCCTTCCCGTAAAGTGTACGTGGTCTGATTCAAGTTTTCTCAAATCTTCTGACGCTCCGCCGCCTATAATCAAAAATTTAACCTCCGGTTTTTCTTTTACTATTTCCGGCAAAATATCTGAAATAAAATGTCTGACTGCATTTTCATTATGTGCTACACTCATTGCTCCCAAAAAGCCAATATAATTTTCCTCAGAAGTATTTTTTCTATACGAAAAATACTCAACATCTACACCAATAGGAATTGCACATGCTTTATTTTTATGCAATTCTTTATTAAGTGCATCTGCTTCTTTTTGAGCTACTAAAACGGTTTTATCACACTGTTTTGCAATTTCTAATTCATATTTTTTCAACAATTTAATTTCATTCTTTACCACATAAACTTTTAGTGGTTTCCACAGCATAATCTTCTGAACAATTTTCGGAACGGTATTCAAAAAAGCTCCATACGGGTTTATACCCGAAATGTCATAATCAAGCTGTCGCTGATAACGTAATGAAATACGATCATCTAAATCAGCGATACGATATATTGGATAATTCTTAATATATTCTGTACTTCTGACCATATCGCCAATAATTATATCCGGTTGTTCTTCCTGCACTATTTTATCAATCACTACCCTAGCATTTGGATTCCAATATAATGAAACCTGCATCGGCTTTTTCTTTAATAATATAGAATCCACAAAAATATTTTTAATTTTTGTCGTTGCTGATGGTTTTGGCAATATTTCCAGTCTGTCAATAAATTCTGGTTTTAATTGAGGGTCATCTCCCTTTTCAAGAAAAGCAGCAACTATTAGCCTATACCCCAATTCTTCAGATAATATCCTACAGTAATGATATAAGGAAGTTTTTCTACCTGAAGTTGCCGGAAATGGCAACCTCGGCATAACAAATAATATTTTTTTTGTTTTATTCATTTTGTTTACGCTCCAAAAAATTTATCTTCAAGCATAAGACACCAACAATGATAAATTGGCAAATGTAACTCCTGAACCATATATGTTTCCGTCTCCGGAGCCTTAACTGCTACATCTGCTACTTCAGCTAATTCTCCCCCCTTTGCACCAGTAAGACCAATTACTTTTATTCCTAATGCACGTGCAACCACTGTGGCAGGCAACACGTTTTTACTATTTCCTGAAGTAGAAATTCCTACTCTTCCAAATCCAAATAACTGCTGTGCAAATACACCTAATCCATCTACATCATTAATATAAGCTGTTGTTAACGCTTCATGTGCAACTAATGGAATCGCCATCAGTGAACACTCCAAATTATTTGCAAGCTGTTCACCTCTTATTGGATCAATCTCAATAAGTTTATCTGCAAACTCTTTTTTTACTGGACGAGGAGTTTTAAATCTTTTCATTAATTCTCCAGCAATATGTTCTGAATCAGCTGCCGAACCACCGTTACCGGCGATAAGTAATTTTCCACCGTTTTCATAGCATTCTTCCATGACTAAATACGCATCAATAATAGACTGTTCAATACTTTTTAATGCAGGGTATCTTTCTACTAATAAATCAATATGTTTCTGTAATCTTTCTTCTAGTTTTTTCATTGCTTTAAAACTCCTTTTTTACCAATTACAACACTCTATCTACAAACTCTTTTAATGATGAGACTGTATAATCCTGTTGATAATCTTGATTGCCAATTAATACCGTTTTACATCCAGCATTTTTTCCTGCCAAAACATCATTTTCACCATCACCTATCATCCAAGATTTCTCTAAATCTACATTAAAATCTTTCGCTGCTTTCATAAGCATTCCTGGCTTCGGTTTTCTACACTCACATTCTATTTTTAATTCAGGTCTTTCTCCTTCATATCCTTTATGCGGATGGTGTGGACAATAATAAAGACCGTCTATATATGCTCCATCTTTGCCCAATAAAGTTTCCATCTTATTATGAATTTCATCTAACTCATCAAAACTCACTTCACCACGAGCAATTACTGGCTGGTTTGTTACAACAATTGTTAAATATCCAGATTCGTTCATTTTTTTGATTGCCTTAGATACTCCATCAATCAATTCAAATTCATTAATACTTCTTAAAAATCCAACATATTTGTTAATTGTCCCATCTCTATCAAGGAAAATTGCTTTCTGCTTATTCTTTAAATTTTTCCCCTGTACATGTCCAGCTTTAAAATCTTCACATACTGCATAGTATCTATCTGGTGTTCCCATATCTTTTACATATTCTGGACTGTCATAACAAAACATTTTGCCTGTTCCAGATAAAGGTTTTAAAAGCTGTCTATCTAAATCAATTTTAGGAGTATCAATATTTTGTTTCAAAATTTCTGGTGACATCACATGAAGACCAGCGTTTACTCTATTTTTATAATACAATGGCCTTTCATCTTCTTTTGCCAGCCATTTCTGCACAATACCATTCTCATTTGCTATAATCAGTCCACTATCATACGGATGACTATTAGGATGAGTAAATAAAGTAACCAGTCCACCATGGGATTTATGGAATTCAACAAAACGATTAAAGTCCACATCAAACATAGCATCTGCATTTAAAAGTAGAAAATCTTCTGTCAGCTTATCTTTAATCTTGAATAAAGCTCCTGCATTTCCTAATGGCTCTTTTTCAAAATAATATTCAATACTCACTCCAAAACTTTTACCTGTTACTGGTGAAATACCACTTCCATCACCAAAATAATCCATTATTATATTACCCAAATGACTCACAGTGAGAATAATATCTTTAAATCCTTGATCTCTTAAACATTCAATTTCATGTTCTAGAACAGGTTTACCTTCAATTTTAATCATAGGTTTTGGAATATCGCTGGCAACTGAAGAAATTCTTGTTCCCCTTCCACCCGCCATAATTACAACTTTCATGTTTTATTTCTCCTTACACTAATGGTTCATATGATTCTGGAGTGTAATGAATAACTCTTGTCCCTCCATCTTCAAAAGAAAATGGAATATACATCAATTCCTTCATTGCTTCTCTAACTTCTGCTTGTTTTTCTGGTTGTACATAAAAAACTAAGAAACCGCCTCCGCCTGCACCAAGTAATTTTCCTCCTAATGCACCAGCTTTGATTCCTTTTTCATACAGAATATCTATATTGCTTGTAGAAACTGCATTTCCAGTTTGTCTTTTTAATTTCCATGTATGATCTAACATGCGTCCAACTTCATCTAAATCGACTGTTTTATCTGTTAATACCTTTTCCGCATCATCTACTAAAGAAAGCATTTCTTTAAGCTGTGCTGTCTTGTCTACTTTTCCTGCTGCATTTGCTTTCTGAACATCTGATGAAAAACGTGTAAAACCTGTAAAAAACATCATCAAATTCTGATTAAGTTGTTTTTTTCTTTCTGGTGAAATGATTAACGGAAGCACCTCATAGCCTTCATCTGTAAAATTAATACGATTAAAGCCTCCAAATGATGCTGCTATCTGATCCTGCCAACCACCAGCTTCCTGACAAAGTTCTCTTTCCAAATAAATTGCTTCATCTGCCAGTTTTTTCTTATCAGCATATTTTCCTTTCAAAGCATAAAAAGCATTTAACATACCTACTGCAAAAGAACTACTTGTTCCCAAGCCAGAACGAGCAGGTAAATCAGCCTCATATGTTAAACGAATTTCATGCATATCCAAAAACTTCATTGCATTTTTGATTGCCGGATGCTGAATATCTTCTATATTAGTTACTCTTTCTGTTTTTGAATAAGAAAGTTCCGTTGAATAATCAAAAAAGCGTGGTAAATGGCGTACATTTACATAACAATATTTGTCAAATGTTGTTGATAAGACGGAACCTCCATTTTCCCGAAAAAATGATGGCATATCGGTCCCTCCACCAAAAAAGGACATTCTAAAAGGTGTTTTTGTAATAATCATTTTAATTCTCCTTTTTATTATATTTATAACTTATCCAATTTATTTTTCTCTACAGATTGCTTTTAACAGGCTGTAGAGTTTTATCCTTAACTACATTGATCCATCTTTCCTAAAGACTACCAATATTGTTTTAAACAATATTTTTATATCTAGCCCAATGTTCCAGTTTGTGATATACTCTTTATCAAGACGAACGACTTCTTCAAAATCGGTAATATCACTTCGTCCGCTTACCTGCCACATGCCAGTAATTCCAGGCTTAATTGCTAGCCTTGCACGATGGTGAAGCTCATACAGATTCGTTTCTGAAATCAAGGGTGGGCGAGTACCTATAATCGACATATCGCCACGTAATACGTTAAAGAATTGCGGAAATTCATCTAAACTTGTTCGTCTGATAAAATCACCGATTCCTGTCTTATGTGTCCCATCTGGAAGTATCTTATTTCCGATAACACGAGGATCAAAGTCCAGTTTAAACATCTTTCCATCTCCAAGTTTGTTATCTTTCATAAGCTCTGCCTTACGTTCTTCGGCATCCATATACATACTGCGGAACTTGTACATTTTAAATTTCTTTCCATTCTTTCCTACTCGTTCCTGAGCAAAGAAAATTGGTCCCGGTGATGCAATATAAATTGCCGGTCCGACAAAAATACAAATGATTCCGGTAAAAATACATCCAACTAATCCACCCGCAATATCCATCAATCGTTTTAACATTAACTGTCTGGTTGATGCATAATTAATACTTGTCGTAAGGACTGTGTAATTACCAACCTTTTCCACAAACTGTTTTTTCCCTGGCACACTTGTGATCTTTGCAAGATTAAGATGAATGGTTACTCCTGTCTCTGATAATTGCTCAATTAACTCTGACGGATACGGAAGAACTTCTGAAACAACAATCAGAACTTCATCAATCCATTCCTGACATACATACATTGCTGCAGTCTCTTCGTTGGCAACTACCGGAACTCCATGAATTTCTCTTCCAGTCCAGTCCGCATCAATTACAGCTACACCAGCCAATGAGAATCTGGCATAATTGTTTTCCTGCATACTTAACACTACTTGTTCAGCCACATCTTCTGATGTTACAATCAGTAGTTTACGTTCTCCGCCATCCTTCATCTGTTTTCGCAGAAGTTTTTTCCAAAGTTCTCTGACAACATACGTCATTACTAAATAAATTATTATGGTCAGCATCAATGTTAATCTTGAAAAGTCCTGCCCTTCATGAAGCAGGAATAAATATAAAACCGCTAAGGCACCTACCATAATCGCATGATTTAACGTAACTACAAAATCACGATAGTATCCTCTCTTTAACACGCTTTTCATGGTGCCATATGCAAAAATCATAACCAGATCTGCCAGTTCAAGGAAAACTGCCATATTTCGATAAATAATTGTTTCATATGGATTAAATCCATATCCGCTAATTGCATATGCCAGAACATACGCTAATTGCAAACAGATCATGTCTAAGATTATAAAATCTGTGTGTTTTAACCATCCTTCAGAATCTTTTCTATACATAGATTTTTTTCTTTCCCCTTCCATTTTTTTGTAATCTATTTGTTAATCTACAATCGTCCCCTCAATTGTAGAAATTGCCTTCAAATTTGAGTGATTTAAAACTAGATAGGATTATTGCTACACAAAGAAGAGCATTAATCCGGAATATGTTAAGATGTGTTGAGATATGTAATTCCGTCCATAGCCATACCTCAAACACAAGTAAGCAGCACATGGGAATCACATTTTGAATATTTAGATATGTGATATAAGAATTTCGATATTCAGTTTTCTTTTTCTTTTCATTCCCATTAATATGTACTGGGGTATCCATCGTACACTTTCGTTTTGATATTCCTAGCATTTCATATCTCCCTTACTGTACCCCCCCGACAAAATCGAGGGCTACTTTCTTATCTCTTTTTTCTCATTTATGTCTTATATTTTTCTTCAACGACAAATAACCTGTGAACGTCTTTCGAGGGACATTCGCAGGCTCAGCCATTACC
>OHVM01000844.1_pt1 | contig 10105 bp, 10 predicted proteins | sample 1579431 | NCBI WGS metagenome assembly OHVM01 (sample SAMEA3882524, study PRJEB24775) | human gut metagenome | biome: human-associated habitat; feature: intestine environment; material: feces | place: Netherlands | collected 2009/2010 | reverse complement strand
GTCCTGGTGATGGTTTTAAATGGATACAGAAAGAATTGGTTATTGGACATACCGTTAAAGAAGATATCCCTGCTAACGAAATCATTTACCCGAAGAATATTACGAAAACCATAAACAGTAACAGGTATGCAGACACTTCAAATCACCATCCCTCAATGGAACATAACAGAGTTGAACGGCTACGAGCCGATGACCACTTTTTGGCAGGATTTCTCCATTGCCGACAAGTTCGGTAACAATGCCATCGCCGACACATACAGGCGAGCCAAATCCGAATGGAAAGACAACTACAAGTATTGGACGGAACTCTGCCTTGTCCTTAATCACAAGATATGGCAGTGGCACGAGAGAGATAGGCAGAAAGCCATTCTCTACGACAAGCTATGGAGAGAAGCGGACGAAATGACTTCTGAATGGTCGGACGAAAAGCAGGAGTATTATTTTCAAGTAACGGATTAAACCAACTTGTGGGGAAATGTAAAAAGTTTCCCCACGCAAAACCCTCACAAGATGACTGCCAAAGAACAGATACAGAGAATAACGGACATTGCCCGGGAAAAAGGCTGGAGCGTGAGCATTGAGGAGGATAAGAGCCAATCAAATATATTATTCGAGTTCCAACGCTTCACCAAATACGGACAGGATTTTCTTTTCAATGCAGATATGCATGGCGAGGATATTGACACCCTCATAGCCGGTATAAAAGAGTATTACGAGGGCTTTGAGCCCGATTATGAAGCCTACCTATGGATTGGCGATGATGGGCATGGCAAGAATGGCGCACCTTATCACATCAAGGATATTGTAGCGGATATGGAAGATGCCGAAGAACAGATATACGAATTGCTAAAAGCCCTTGAAGTTGAATTTATCTAATGGCTGAGACTATGACCTTATCGGACAAATCATATTACAACAGGTTATGCATGAATATCCTTGCAGACCGTTTTGACTGGCGGAAATATTGTACCCCAAGGCTTTATTTTGGTAGGGAAATATGCGTGACACCGCTTTATTGTTCTTACGGACAAATCGGTTATTCCATCCATTTTCCATATACCAATGCCCCAACATTGGAATTTGACTGGGAAATGGACAATCTGACCATTGATGATGAAAATTGGGAAGACTACCTTGATACATAGGAATAAATCAATCAGCCGTAGAGAGTTATCCTCCCTACGGCTGAACAGGTTGACAGTTTTTGATAATCATCGGTGCATACCACCGCTGTATTCCATTTCTTCCTTTTTGTATTGCTCCATCCGGTTTAATTCCGTATAGACAGATTGAAGATTGGACTCAAGGGAAGAATCGTGGTCGTATGGGAAACTGTGCCTGACGGCAAGACCTGCATTGGTAGCCGTTCCGACATCAAGCGTGTCGGTTTCCCTGTTATATCCCGTGTAGAGAATGTCTCCGCACGGCATCTCAAAAACAGGTGTGCGTTGCTTCGTCATGGCCAAAAACTGTTCGGCCACCATGTCTTTGGCTACACCTTTTATATCATCGCTTGCCAACCGGATTCCATATCTATTGATGTGGTCACGGATTTCCTGCTCCGAGTATTTCAGCATCACTTCGTAAGAACTGCCGACACTGTTATTATAGACCACGGCAAAATCTTTATCTTCCACGAGCAGGTCATCACCCTTGTTCTGAAGTGGGGAGGTAAAGGTGTATTGTTCGTTGATTCCGTTACCATCGTAATACTCCTGGGCAAGCCGGAGCAACCCTTCATAATCTCCCTTGTTCCGGAACTCGTCCAATCGTGAGGTGTCATCAGTGGATTGCAGGTAAGCAACGGAAGAATAGAACATTTTTTCTTGTAGGGTGGACTGTCTGGTCTCACTCCGTTGCCCGTTATCCTGTTGGATCCTGTTTTTCCAGTCTAATTCCTGTGCTATCTTGTCAATGTTCTGTGTCACCAGCGAACTCGCCTTTTTTACATCCAGAAGCGTGGTCTTGATAAATTGCGGAGATTCTTTCAGTTGCTCCAGCCATGATTTCAGATAGGCGCAACTCTCTTCTTTCAGAGCCTTGCTCATGCCGTAACGCTGTGCCACCAGTGCGCTACCTAATTCAGCCACCAGTTCCTCACGGGCGTACTCATCCGAACCGAAGGCGGCAGGTTTGATGCGGTCAAGCTGTCCCTCGATGCCTGTACTATGGGTCATCTCATGCCAAAGCGTGCCGTAGTAGGATTCCCCATCCTTGAATTGTGCCTTTTCTGGAACCACAATCTCATTTTTGCTAATGGAGAAGTAGGCTTTGTCCTGGTGCATCGGCTTGATGGGACAAATCCAGCGGTTGTCACGGATCATCACATCCATCGGCTCAAAAGACATTTTATCGCCTTCATCCAATTTTATGGCATCCCCATTCGCCAACTTGTTCCAAAGTTCCGGGCGGGCTTCCTGAAGATTGGTCTGTTGAACATTGAATACCCTGAACACCTGCATCTTCGGATAGACATTGTACATCTTCTTCTCTTCATCAGAGAGCATTTTATAATCATCGTACTTTATCTTCTCCTTGGTTTCTTTATGGATGCAGGTAAATGTGGTAAGCATTACCGGAAATGATTTTTCACCACGGTTTACAGACACCCTCGGCAGTTCCACACCCTCTTTAGCCTGCTTTTCAGTCGGCTTGTTCAACCGCTGCACGCAGTTAAAGGTGCAGAAACGAGGAATCTTGTAACCGTTCTTCTCACAATGGAGAAGCAACATCAGGGCATTCATCCCGTTATACTCACGTCCGGACAGGTTCTTCGGCCATCCCAGGCTGCCCTCGGTGATCCACGGCTTCGACCAGTCCTTGCTGATGGTCTCGATACGCTCTATCATCATGTCCGCAAAAAGATCAAGAGCCTTGTCCTCTGCGGAGGGGCCATCATTGTTATATTTTTTATAACCGGCCATACCTGTCAGTTATTGGAGTTATACGCGGGTTTTACATATTCCGACATTTCTGATACCTTGCAGGCAAGGTTCAGTTTGTCGTTGTAAACGGACAGCTCCATTTCACCTTTAACTTCGATACCGGTCTGCGGTTGCAACCATTCCTCACGCTTGCAATCAAAGCCAAAGAACCGTACCCACAAGTATTCGAAGCCGTCATTGACTTTCTCGGTGGAGAAACCTGAAAACTGCAAGAAATCCTTGCCTTTTTTGTCAGTTTTCTCTTCAATGTGTTTGCCGGTCTTTCCCCTGAAGTGCATTTCGCCTTTGATAGAATCCTCGTTTGAAGCTGAAAGACTGACATCCGATGCCGAAAGATTGAAATAAAGATTGTCTCCACGTTTCTTGAAAGTCAACGTACCTGACACATTTACTCTTTGCCCTATGGCATAATTCTTCAATTCGTTGTCCTCCCCATCTTTGGCGATAGAGATTTCAACCGTTTTGTTAATGCAGCTTTTGGCTGGTATTACACAATTTACGGCAAAAGCCGTAAAAACTTTACCTTCATTGTTGGTGCGCACAGTCGCCACCCGGCTGATTGTACCACCCACTGTTACATTACATTTTATCATATTGCCTGTAGTTTTATTTTACCAAGACCATTTGACCGGAATATCCTGTTAAATGTGAACTACCTGCTTATATACGGCTTTCTTAGTCGGGCGCACGGATTTTAATCCAGACTATACCCAAGGCAATGATAATCTGCACCCCTACAATCACGAGTGTCGCTACCAAGCCGAACAGCTTGTAGCATACAAAGGTGTGCAGTCCGGCCATGGACAGTCCGATAAACAACAATCCTATTTCCATCATCACGCTTTTCATTATCTCTTGATCTGTTCTTCCCGGCTTTGTTGTTTCGACATTTCTTGCTCGAAGTTTTGCGAAGCCTGTTGCGACAACACCATGGCATTGACCATTCCGGCTACACGCATACGCTTGCTCTCTTCCGATAGTTTCGGGTCATTCAAAGTGAGGGATAAGCGGCTCAGTTCGCTGGCACTCAATTCCCGTGAGATTTGTATCGTACCATTGTCTGCCTGCAAGATGGCTTTGTTGTTGTCCCCAACCACAAGAGCGCAGGTTTTCATATGTGGCAATAACGAAGTCAAGTCCACTTTCCGTTCATCGGCCATTTTAGATATGGCACTTATCTGCTCCTCTTCGCCCTTGCTGTCGATTACTACTGCCAACATCATCAGCGATGAAAAGGCTTTGACCACCATATCCATGATCGGGTCGTTGGTTCCAGATAAGCCTACACCGCTATCCTCCGAAGAGAGCAGCTTTTTCATCCAGCCTTCAGGACTTTGGGTCTTGCCCTCCTGTGTTACGAGGGATGGACTGGTCTTGTACTTTGCCAACAGGTCATTGCCGTTATGTAAGGCTTGCAGCTTGATATTGCCTTTTTCTGCAATCTCCGCAAGATAAACAGCGGGGTCTATATTCCGTTTCTGCCCATCGGACGAAATCAGTGTCACTCCGAAATGCAGATGCTCGCCTGTGGTGCGTGTGCCTGTGTTGCCGGATATTCCGAGTTTTTGTCCGGCTTGGACAACATCGCCTGCCTTGACATCGACAGAAGACAGGTGCATATAGGTGTTCTGCACCCTGCTTCCGTCATCCCTTTTGTATTCAATGGTGACGGACTTTCCTCCGGGACTATTGGCATTGTGGTTGACAGCCACCACCTTGCCATTGTTTTCGGTTGCCAGTATCGCATCCCCTTTACAACGGATGTCAATACCCTTGTGCATCTGTTGCTTGGTAGGATCCATCGGGTCGGTACGCATACCGAATGGAGAGGTGACAAACAGAAATTCCTCACGCCCTACAGGAAATGAATATGCTTCCCCATTTGCATTGGTGTTCTTTTCTTGACCAATCTCCAGCCCCTGTGCTTTCATTTCCGCCATTACGATTTGGTCGTACTTCTGTAATCCGTTTGTTTCGATGATTTTCTGCAAACTTTGGGCATAATTGCCGCCACTGGCATATCCGGCTTTGGCAAGCCCTTCCGTCCAACCCTTATAATCATCGGGAGCCAGGGCAAAGCATCCGTCATATCGCTTGTTCTCTATCAAGAATTTGGAGTGATGCTCGTATGAATCACCCACGCTGTCATAGCTGCAAAATTTCTCGTCAGGCTTGTCATCGGTGTATAATCCGTACTTGCCACCATTCGCTATCCATCCGGGAGTGGCTTTGATTCCGAAGTGGTTATTCTCGTTCAAGGCAAGACGGCTCTGCCCGTTACTGCTCTCCAATATGCCTTGTGCCAAGGTAACAGAGGCAGGAATGCCATATTTGCGCATCTGCTCCATCGCAAAACCGGCATATTGCTCGGCGTATTGTTGGTTCTTGCTCATATTTCTGTTCGTTTATCGGTGCATACCTCGTGATACCTTTTCCGGTTCATCTGTTTCCTCTTTAGGATGTTCCGGTTTGATTTCTTCTCTCTGACTGATTTTTGTTTCCACTTCATCTCCCTGTTTTTCGGAAGAAGTCTGCTCCTGTGACCGGCTCTTGTCGAGTATGTCCGCAAAGAGTGTTGCAGCCAGATGCTGCTTGAAGCTGTTCCTGTCTTCGGCCAGCCACATCCGTTGCCATTGTTGTGGAGTGACACTCCGGGGCTGTGGCTTTTGGTTGTCTATGGTGGGGGCGCAAAGTATCGCACCATTCTTGGTCTTGAACACGGCCACACGTTGGATGCGGTTCAAGTCGATGTGCTCGTCCGTTGTGTGGAACAAGTCCACCTTCAGCTCAGGCCTGCTTTCAGCCAAGGCATAATATTTCTTTGCCAGCTCGCCACGCACTTTGTCGATGTTATCCAGCGACTGTTTGAGGGTGGTGAAGAAACGGTTCAGGTCATCCTTGTCAGGATAGATGCTATAACCGGACTTGCCTTCCGGCTTGATATACAATGCCCAACGGTTTTTGTCATCCTGCACCATCTGGATTTGCTCGAACCCAAGATCATTCGCCTGTTTTACCGCAGGATTGGCATCAATGATGGAGATGGTTTCCAACGCCCAGTTTTTTAACCTTGCCACTTCAATCTGCTTTTCGGTAAAATAGCGGTCATCGGGGCGATAACCTAAAGCTCCGTCAGGATTATAGAAGCGCACATTCTCTATACCGCTTTTCTGTAGGGCAGATTGTATGCGTTGTTTGTTCATGCCCTTTATCTCGTTGTTCACTTCCAGAGACGCACCGGCAGGCAAGATCACATCGGCGCTTTTCTTCTGTTTGTCTATGACCAGGACAAGGGTCTTGTTGTCCTGGTCGGGATGTTTCTTTATCTCGTCGGCCACGAAGAAATGCTTGGGCATCCGCTCCTGCATCTGTGCGGTTTGTCGGTGATTGCGATAGGTGGCATACTCGATTTTCTCCCCACGTTCCGCTTTGCGGATGACATCCAAGGCATTGTTGACTTCGCTCTCAATGACATCTATCAGGCAGGGGTTCTCTTTGAGTTCCCGGTTCCAGTAGTCCACCAGCTTGATGTTTCCGTCTGATATACGTGCCGGCAATCCCATTTCCAACATTTTGATACCGGAAGCAATTTCTGTTACCAGACGCTCCTGCTTGGCAGCATCCTCGGTCGGAGGTGTGCCGTTCTTCATTACCATGCCTTCACGGGCAAGACGTTGCTGGTGTCCGGTTGCCGATATGATTTGCCGCAAGGTTTCCTGTACGTAGTCGGTATAATGTTCAAAATCCTTTTGCCGGGGGATGTAAATGGCATCCTTTTGACTGTCGTAATGAGCCACACCGCTTCCATCCGTGCGGACGGGCACCATATTATGGGAAATGGCTTGCACAAAGGCATTGAAGCGTGGGCGTAACTCACGCAGTTCCTTTTCGCCGAATCCTTGTTCCACGCTATTGCCGTATTTCTCTAAAAGTGTTTCATATGCCTTCTTGTCAACGAGGGGAAGCAGGGTCTGGTCTATATTGAATAGCGTGCGTATCTCTCTGTTATGTATGCCCTTGTATCGTTCTTTCTCTTCTGGAATAAGTTGCTGGTAATCGTTTCTTGAAATGATATTGTTGGGATTGTTTTTGTTTACATACTTGTTCCAGTTGTAAAACAGGAATGGCACGCCTCTCTCGTGTTCTCTGACGGATTCTCCACGTGCCTTGGCTTCGCTGTATAACGTGAAAAGGTTGGTCTTGCTTCCGGTCTTGTCCGAATGCAATGCCATAAACAGGGCGTTGAACGGGCTGACCGCAACTCCTTTCGGGTAAAACCTCGGATATCCCTTGCCCGTGGCATTGAGCCAATGGCCACTGGCTCCAATAGCATTGTTCAATGCTTCGGAAAGCAATTCAACCTGTTTTTCAGCGGCGTTTTTTTCAAATTGGGATTTCTCTTTCATATGCTTGTCGTTTATTGTATTCCTCTGCTTCTTGAAATGTTTTCTCTGTCATGCTCTTCAAAGTTCCGCCCCATCATCGCCTTGGTCTGGTCGCTTTTTGCAAGAATGGCGTTGGCCAGGGTGTTGAGTGGCAAAACTCCTGCTTGATAGGCGGCTATCACCTTTTTGGGTAACTGAATGGTACAAGGGATCCGGTCTATCGTAGCTACCAGATTGTTGCCTTTTAATATCGGATTGGATATGCGTGGATTGAGCGGTTCATCCGGGTAGGTGCGGTATTGTACCGGTCTGTTTGCCGATACTGGTCTGTTGTTTCCTTCATTCCGTTCCCATTCGATGGCTTCATGTCCTGCCTTGTTCAATAAATTGGCACCGCCCAATCCAATCATCAGCATTTTCAGGACAGGGTTTTTGACAAACAGGCCGACCAGGATGCTTGCCATAGGGATAATATTGTCTTCCACATCCAAAGATTTTGTCCTGCCGGTAAACATTCCCACCAGAATATCCGGAAGCATGGAGAATACATAGCCTAAGTTTCTGCCTATATCTCCCATGCCGTTCAATCCCAAGGCAGATAACAGCCCCTCCCAACCGTTTTCATTGGTGTGGATGTCGGATTGTTCTACCCGCTGCCCTTGTGTTTCTTGTATGACTGCTTCCGAATGCGGTTGCTCCGATATTTCTTCCTTATCATCCTGTTGCGTGAATGTTTGTCCGGCAATATCGGTGTCTTTCTGTTCTGTAACCTCTGTAGTAGTCGATTGTTCAGCTTTCCTGTTCTCATCACGTTCCAGATCTTGCAGATAGGCTTCCCTGTATTCTGGCATTATTACTAAAGGCACATTTTTATACCGTTCCTCATTTTCCTTTTCGTCAGCAAAACTCCAAAAAGGTTTGTTCGTCATGGCATTCTCATTCATCCATTTCGTAAAATCAAAAGTCTGGATAGGAATCTTCCTGGTCAATCGCTCATTGGTGGCGATGATGTACGGATTCTCATCCTTCTGTATGGTCTTGGCTTGTCTGCGGAAATCCTCAAAGACATTGGTCTCGCTTCCAAACACGCCTTTGCTGATACAGTCTTCCACGGTCTGTTTATTGCCGTTCTCATTGGAGGAAGTCAAGGCAGATAAAGCCAAATCCACCCCGACAAGTCTTGCGAAACTTGCCCAACTGCCTACCCCTCCCAAAGAAAGGGCATCAATTCCGGCACTGATAACATGGCTTGTCCCTTTTTCCAATTTGGAAGGTTTGTAGGCTGCTTCGCCACGTTGCTCAATCTCTGCGGCAAGAGGTGATTGGTTCAATGTCGCCGACAATCCCAACAGCGTATTCTGTGCGGCTTTACGGATAATGTAGTCTGCCGATGATTTGGGCATCCGTTCATAGACCAGCCTGTCTATCATCAGTTGTTCCATACGGTAATCCGTGTAGGCGTAGGCAAGGTCGCATCCCAATTGCTCGGATATGGCATCGTACCGTCCCCTCCCGATTTCCCCGACAACAGCGGCACGCCATTCTCCGGCCATTATCGCCAAATCGTTCTGCATATCCTTGTTGCCGGCAATTTTATCCTTGCACATTGCCAGATAGTCCTCTGTGGTCTTGGAGTTCCATTCACCGGTCACTTTCAGCGTCTGGTACGGATCAATCATCGGATTGTTGGCAGCAGCCATCGAACTGAGAATACCGGCTGTGCTGGTTGCGTAGTCCGCCATTTCCTCTGCCTGCTTGCGGTTGAGATAGTTTTGCGTGTCGCGCATGATGGGGGCAAGGTGGCAATTGAAGTAGTCACCGAATATCTTTTCTATTTCCGCAAAGCGTTCTATATGTTTGATTTCACCCATATCCTAATAATTCAATTGGTTCAATAGCTGTTCTTTGGTCTGTTCTATGGCATGGTGGTATATCTCCATCTGTTTTGGGAAGAACTCCTCCAACCATTCATCTTTTTCTATCTGGTTCTGAATGAAACGGATGGCATTGCTTCTGTCTATCTCCACCGACTGTTCCCCTTCCTCCCGATTGTTGAACCATGCTTTTGTCCACTAACAAATAATTGAGAAATAAACGAAAATAAGGGAAATAAATAGAATGTATATCGTTGATTATTAGATATATAATCATTATTAGTTATTTCCCTTCATTTCTGAAAAAATCGCTTTTATTCGTGATTTTTGTTACCCAAAACGTTACTGGTAACGAAAATTTTGTTACCTTTGCAATGTAATTGTTACTCTATTCACAATGGGAAGACCGAAGAAAAAACTCACAGATAATTCAGTAAAGGTACGCTATAAGACGCTTGCCGACGGCCGCAAGTCCGTTTATCTCGACTGTTGTGACGGTTGCAGACGGACTTACGACTTCCTGAAACTGTACATCCTGCCGGAAACGGACCGCGAGGCCGTGCGCAGGAACAAGGCGACCATGAAGAAGGTCGAGGAGATACAGCGGGAACGTACCCTGCAACTGATGGGAATCGGAAACGGCGGCACCGGTGACAAGCCCGTATTCCATACGGACATGCCGCTTTCCGAATGGATGGACGCCTATATCGGCGAACAGAAAAGATACGGTGTCAAGAACACGGCCATAATAACCAAAGTGGCCCGGATACTGGGAACGATAGCGCCGGATGTCAGGATGTCGCAGGTGGACAAGGATTTCTGCCTGATGTTCATAGATTATTTGCGTAACGACTACCGTGCAAGGTCCGGCCAGCCCATCAACCGGACAACGGCATGGGGA
>OHVM01000843.1_pt1 | contig 10114 bp, 10 predicted proteins | sample 1579431 | NCBI WGS metagenome assembly OHVM01 (sample SAMEA3882524, study PRJEB24775) | human gut metagenome | biome: human-associated habitat; feature: intestine environment; material: feces | place: Netherlands | collected 2009/2010 | reverse complement strand
GTCATATCCATGATGGTTTTGAGCGCTTTTTTATGCCCGCGCACCTTGCTTTCGGGATACAGTTCGCCATCGCGCATGACGATAATCGGCTTAATATTCAGAATCGCGCCTGCCAGAGCGGCGGCTTTGCCGATTCTGCCGCCCTTCTGGAGATAATCCAGAGAATCGACGGTGAAGTTGATTTTTGTCATATATTTTTGTTTATCCAGAACGGCAAGCAGCTCTTCCATAGAATAGCCGGCATCGCGCATGCGGCATGCTTCGTAGACCAGAAGCCCCTGCGAGCCTGTGACACAGGCACTATCCAGAACGATGATTTTGCGCTCGGGATAGGCTTCGCCAAGGATATTTGCCGCATTTACGCCGCTCTGATAGGAGCCGCTGAAATTTGCCGTAAGGCAGATACAGAAAACATCCTTGCCTTCCTTTAAAACGGGCTCCATGGCATCCATGTAATCCTGCACGGAGGGCAGAGAGGTTTTTGGATAGAGCTTATCGGCATTGATTTTATCGTAAAATTCATCGGGGGTGATATCCTGCAATTCCTTTAGGTAATTTACCGTATCAAAGGAAACATGAAAGGGGACGTAGGTTACATCCAGCTGTTCCAACACGGCGGCAGGAATATCGCAGGAGGTATCGGAAAGTATTTTATATGTATACATAGAGCTATTCCTCCATTTGAAATCTATAAAATCGATTTTGAATTAGTCTTTCTATCGGTTTATTTTACTTTGTATTTTGGGCGTTGTCAATAAAAAACACTGTTACACTGACGTAGTAAAGCATACCAGATGTTGTGTTATTCTGCTGTGCGGAAGTGGTTTTTATTGTAGGATTTGCCAATTTCCAAAGAAGATGGTATCATTTGTAGGCATGAAGAAAACGGAAGGGAGGAAACAGAGATGGGAAAGATTCTGGTCATTGCCGAGAAGCCCTCTGTGGCAAGGGACATTGCGAAGGTTTTGCAGGCAAAGCAGAAGGGAGAAGGCTGTCTCATCGGGGAGCGCTATGTGGTTTCCTGGGCGGTCGGGCATCTGGTGACGCTTGCGGAGCCGGAGGAATATGACGAGAAATACAAGAAATGGAATTTTTCCACGCTGCCGATTCTTCCTGAGGAAATGCAGCTGAAAGCAATCAAACAGACGAGAGACCAGCTAAAGATTCTGCACAGCTGGATGCACAAAAGGGAGATTGACAGCTTAATCTGTGCAACGGATAGTGGGAGAGAAGGGGAGCTGATTTTCCGCTATATTTATGAGATTACGAAATGCAAAAAGCCGTTTCAGCGGCTCTGGATCAGCAGCATGACGGAGGAGGCCATCAAGGAAGGCTTCAGAGCGCTGAAGGACGGCAGAGAATACGATTTATTATACACCTCCGCGAAATGCAGGAGTGAGGCGGACTGGCTGGTAGGGATGAACGCCACGCGGGCGTATACCCTGCAATATCACGCGCTTCTGAGCATTGGGCGTGTGCAGACACCGACACTGGCGTTGATTGTGGAGCGGCAGAAGGAAATCGATGCCTTTACGGCGGAGGATTATTTTGAAGTACAGGCAGACTTCGGCGGCTATACGGGGCTTTGGATTGACAGGGAGGAGCATACCCGTATCGACAGGGAGGACGCGGCGCAGGCGATTCTTGCGAAAACAAACGGCAAGCCTGCCACGATTACAAAGGTGGAAAAGGAAGAAAAGAAAACGCCGCCGCCCCTGCTTTATGATTTGACGGAATTGCAGAGGGAATGTAACCGAAAGTTCGGGTTTTCCGCGAAAAAGACACTGGACATCGCGCAGAGCCTGTATGAAAAGCGAAAAATGATTACCTACCCCAGAACGGACAGCCGCTACCTGAGCGAGGACATGAAGGGAAAGGTGAAAAGTACGATTCACCGCTTGCAGGCGTTGGAGGAATACGCGCCCTATGCGGAGCCGCTTATGCAGGAAATCCGATTCACGAAGCGTATCATTGACAATGCGAAGGTGACAGACCACCATGCCATCATCCCGACGGATGGGAAGCTGCGCCCCGAAAGCCTTTCCGAGGATGAGAGAAAGGTGTTTTCTCTGGTGGCGGCACGTTTTCTGGCGGTGTTTTATCCGTATTATCGCTATGAGGTGACGAAGGTTTACGCCGAGGCGGAGCAGGAACGCTTTCTTTCCAAGGGGACGGTTGTTCTGGAGGAGGGCTGGCAGGCAGTGGAAAAGGCACTGGTGCCGACTGCAACGAAGAAGAAAAAGGCGAAGAACGAGGAGGAGCAGAAGCTGCCGCCCTTGCAGGAGGGTGAGGTGCGGGCGATTCGCAGCATGGAGCTTCTGCGGAAAAAGACGAAGCCGCCTGCACCCTATACGGAAAGCAGCCTGCTTTCTGCGATGGAAAACGCAGGACGGTTTGTGGAGGACGAAGCACTCAAGGAGCAGATGAAGGACAGCGGCTTAGGCACACCTGCCACAAGAGCCGCTATCATTGAGCGACTGCTGACGGTGGGATATCTGACGCGAAAAGGGAAAACCCTTCTGCCGACGGAAAAGGGCAGAAAGCTGATTGAGGTTGTGCCGCAGGAGATGCGCTCGCCGCAGACCACGGGCAAATGGGAAAAAGGACTTTCCTCGATTGCGAAGGGCAAAATGACGGAGGAACGCTTTATGGCAAGTATTCGCCGTTATGTACAGTTTCTGATACAGGATGCGGCATCGGGCAGACGGGCGGATGTTATCTTTCCGGAGGAGCAGGTGCGCGGAAAACGCCGCAAAACAAATGCCTTTGGGAAATGCCCTTTCTGCGGACGGGATATTCTGGAAAATTCAAAATCCTTTTATTGCGCAGGATGGAAAAGCGGCTGCAAATTTTCGCTCTGGAAGGACAGCCTGAAGCCATACGGTCTGGAGCTGGACGGCGGTATGGTGAAGCTGCTGCTGAAAAAGAACAAATCCGAGCGCGTGGCGGTGACACTGCCGCAGACGGGCGAGAAGGGAACGGCGGTTCTGATTCTGAACAAGGACAAGGGCGGACAGATAGAGCTGATGGATTTTAACAGAGAAAACGCTTAAGTCGAAAGCAGGAGAAAGAAAGAGTTGAAAGAAGAAAAAAGATTTGGTATGATTTTAAATTGTGAGAAAAAATTTCTGAAATAGATTGGAAAGATAGTAAGGATTGGAGAAGAACATGGAACAGATTTACAGTATGCTGGGGATTTCTGCGGAGGTAGAAGCCTTTGGCAATGCGGTTTTAAAGGATTTAAAGGAACGCTTTGAAAAAATTGACGCGGTGGCGGAATATAATCAGGCGAAGGTGCTGCGTGCCATGCAGGAGGAACGCGTGGATGGTACCTGCTTTGCGGGCTCGACGGGCTATGGCTACAATGACAATGGGCGCGATAAGCTGGAAAAGGTATATGCGCGCTGCTTTGGGACAGAGGCGGCTCTGGTGCGCCCCCAGATTACCTGCGGCACACATGCACTGGCAATCGCGCTGAGTGCGAACCTTCTGCCCGGGGATGAGCTGCTTTCCCCTGTCGGCAAGCCGTATGATACACTGGAAAACGTCATTGGGACAGTGCCCTCTGCCTGCTCTCTGATGGAATACGGGGTCAGCTACAGACAGGTGGAGCTTATGGAGGATGGGACATTTGACTATCCTGCCATCAGAGAAGCCATCAATGAAAAGACAAAGCTGGTGACGATTCAGCGTTCCAAGGGCTATGCCATGCGTCCGACCTTTTCTGTGCAGCAGATTGGGGAGCTGATTGCATTTATTAAGGAAATCAAGCCTGATGTGATTTGCATGGTGGATAACTGCTACGGTGAATTTGTGGATGTGATTGAGCCTTCCAACGTGGGGGCAGATATGATTGTCGGCTCTTTGATTAAAAATCCCGGCGGTGGTCTGGCTCCTATCGGCGGCTATATCTGCGGCAAGCAAAGCTGCATTGACAGATGCGCATACCGTCTGAGCGCACCCGGTCTGGGGCAGGAGGTCGGTGCCTCTCTGGATCTGAACCGTGCGCTGTATCAAGGCTTTTTCCTTTCTCCTACGGTTACGGCAGGGGCATTGAAGGGGGCTGTTTTTGCGGCGAATGTGTATGAAAAGCTGGGTTTCCGCGTGATTCCAAACGGCACAGAGCCCCGTCATGATATCATTCAGGCGGTGGAGCTGGGCAGCCGGGAGGCCATGTGTGCCTTCTGCAAGGGCATCCAGACCGCTGCACCGGTGGACAGCTATGTGACCCCGGAGCCGTGGGCCATGCCCGGCTACGATTCCGATGTCATCATGGCGGCAGGAGCATTTATCCAAGGCTCCTCGATTGAACTGAGTGCAGATGGCCCGATCAGAGCACCCTATTCCGTTTATTTCCAAGGCGGACTGACATGGTTCCATGCGAAAACAGGGATTCTGATGAGCTTGCAGAAGCTATATGAAAAAGGATTAGTAAAGATATAAATCGAAATCAGAAGGTGGTCGGATTTACCGACCGCCTGTTTTTTTGCCCAAAAGCAGGGAGAGCATCCTTTTATCCAGACAGCCGAGCAGAAAAAGAAACAGGAGATACAAGATTCCCATGCCGCAAAGCGAGCCGAGGAACAGCAGCTTGGACGGGGCAAAAATGCGGATACAGTATTTTGTTATCAGCCCGGCGGCGGCACCGGCAAGCAAAGGTTTGAAAAAGCAGCTGCGGCAGGAGGGCAGAACGGCGGTGCGCTTCCAGAGGCGGTGCAGGGAGCAGCTGACGGAAAACAGCAGGCTGAGAAACCAGCCGCCCAGAAATGCCGCCACGCCATAGGCAGGCATGCAGAACCAGATGACGGCGATGCTGATGCAGGAGGAAAGAATGTTGTTGCGAAAAAGGAAAAGCTGCTCTCCCAAGCCATTCAGAAGTCCGTGAAGGGTGGTCTGCGCATAGAGCAGGGGACAGAGGAAGGCAAGCGGAAACAGCACCTGCCCCAATGCTGCGCGGTCATAGACGATATAGCAGATTTCGTGTGGAAAAACGGCAAACAGCGCCGCCGCCCCGAACCCGATGACAGAGGTAAAAAGGAAGGTGGCGGAAACGGTTTTGCTGATGCGGGTATCCTGCTTGACGGCGCAGGCCTCGGAAATTTCCGGCACGAGGGAAACGGATGCTGCCATCAGGCAGGCGGAGGGCAGAAGGACAAGGGGCATTGCCATCCCTGTCAGCTCACCGTAGGTGGAGAGGGCTTGGACGGTATTCTGCCCATGGAGCTGCAGCTGTCTGGGAATCAGAAGATTTTCAACGGTGGAAAGGAGTGAGCCGGCAATGCGGCTTGCGGAAAGCGGCAGGGCGGTGCTTAAAATCATGGCAAGGACGGCAGGAGAGGACAGCGTGGGCTTGCGTATGAATTTATGTTTCCTTTTATAATGGAAATAATTCCAGACGGTAAAGCCGCAGGAAAGCAGCTCCCCGAACAGGATGCCGCAGACGGCGGCACCGCAGGCATAGCTGAGCCCGCGTGGGACAAAAATGCCTGCCAGAAAATAAATCGCCAGGATACGGACGGTTTGCTCCAGCACCTGCGAAAAGGCAGGGACGAGTGTTTCCTGTATGCCGAGGAAGAAGCCGCGAAAGCAGGAGCTTGCTGCCATAAACGGCACAGCCAATGCCAAAAGGCGCAGGGAAAAAGCGGCGCGCCTATCCCTAAGCATAGAAAGGGCGATGCTATCCGCGCCGAAAAACAGGACACAGCTGACAGCCGCACTTGCACAGAGGGAAAGGCAGACCGCCTGCTTGACAATGCGCCCGATATTCCCATTCTGTCCGCGGATGTATTCCTGTGCGGCAAGGTGGGAAATGGTTGTGGTGAAGCCGGCAGAGGTGATGCTCCATGCAAGCATATACAGCGGCAGAATCAGCTGATACAGCCCCATGCCCTCTGCGCCGATGGCGTTTGACATGAAAACACGATAGAAAAAACCCATACATTTTGTGATGAGATTGGCACAGGTCAGGATAAGGGTTCCGGTGATGATATTTTTTCTGCTCATGGCAAAGCCTCCGAAGGGGGTTCTTTTACTTATATGACAAGAGGACAGGAAATAGAAGGGAAACAAGGAGAAAACGGGGATTTGACTGAACAAAAGTAATGTTTTTTTGGAAGAAAAAGGTAGAAAATAATACGAATATTTCGCATATAAACCGTCAAAAAGACTGAAAAACAAATATTCTTATGTTTTTCGTACGTTATAATAAACAATTTTGCAAGGGCGATAAAAAAATTCATTGAAATGTATTGACAACAATTTCTTTGAGCGATATAATCTACTCACAAAGAGCATATAGCCGAAGGAAGAAGTGAATTTATTTCATTCATTTCTTACAAAAACAAATGAAATTCTGCTGCGGACGGGAAAAAAAGAGCCGTTTTTCCCCAAGAGTCGGTTGCCGCAGAGAAGCTTTTGTGTGATGCTTCGGAACGTGCTTCACTTGCTGGAAAACTGACGGAAGCATTTCTGTGCAGGCAAAAACGGAATTATTTTATCAGTATTATTTATTGCCTGCGTTACAGAAGCACCGATGGTTTCAGCGCATACCCTAAAAAGGAGGAAGGAAGAAATGAGTAACAACAACAACGAAATGAAGAAGGAGCTCGGCATGGGCGCTGCTATGGCTACAGTAGTCGGCTGCGTAATCGGTTCCGGTGTATTCTTCAAACCCACAGCAATCTACACAGCAACAGGCGGTGCGCCCGGTCTGGCAATCATCGCATGGGTGGTAACCTCTCTGGTTTGCCTGTGTGCGGCAATGACATTTGCCGAAATCGCAATCTTGATTCCCGAAACAGGCGGTATGCCCGTATATCTGAAAAAGGTATTCGGTGACAGGGTTGGTTATCTCTGCGGCTGGATGCAGACTGTTGTATTCTATCCCGGTCTGGTTGCGGCACTGGCAGTAGCGGTTGCAAACCAGGCAAAGCTGTTCCTGGGCGACGGCATGGTTGTTCCTGTAGCAATCGTATGTATCATCATCATGGTTGCGCTGAACTGCATGGGCGCTAAGGTTGGCGGTGCAGCACAGACGATCTTTACCGTAGCAAAGCTGATTCCTCTGGTTCTGATTATGATTTTCGGCTTCATCAGAGGCAACGGCAATCCCATTTTCGACCCTATGCTGGGTGAGGGACTGAAATTCGGCTCCGTTTTGGGGCAGCTGATGATTGCAGTTCTGTTCGCATACGAAGGATGGACAAACGTAGGTGCAATCGCGGGCGAAATGAAAGATCCCGGCAGAGATTTGCCTAAGGCGATTGTTGGCGGCGTAGCGCTGATTATGGCAGTTTATATTATCATCAACCTGGCTTACCTGTGGGTACTGCCTGCTGATGTAATGATGAATCTGGAATCCCCTGCATCCGCAGTAGCAATGCAGATCTTCGGCAACATGGGTGGTAAAATCGTATCCGTTGGTATCATGATTTCTGCCGGCGGCGCATGCAACGGCTTTATCCTGTCCGGTTCCCGTACAGCACTGTACATGGCAGAACAGGGTGACCTGCCCGGCAGCAAGGCTCTGTCCAAAATCTCCGGCACAGGCGTTCCCATCAACTGCATTTTCCTGATTGGTATTCTGGGTGCAATTTATGCACTGACAGGTCAGTTCGACCTGCTGACAAACCTTGGTACATTCGTAGGCTGGGTATTCTACACACTGACATTCCTGGCAGTTATGGCTTACAGAAAACAGGCACCCGATCTGAAACGTACTTATAAGGTACCTGCATACCCTGTAATTCCTATCATCGCAATTGTTTCCGGTCTGTATGTTCTGCTGAACCAGCTGTTCATGGCAGGTCCTGATGCAAGAAAGGTTGCTGTAGGCGGTATCATTCTGGTACTGATTGGTTTGCCTGTTCGTGCAATCTTCACAAAGAAGAAAGCGGCATAAGGCAGTCTGAACGATTTCGTTCCATAAATTAAAAATATTTGCTTATGAAAGGCTTCAAAGGCGTATTCTTTCTGAACTAGGCGGTTCGGAGGGGATACGCCTTTTGTTTGTGAAAATAAAGTTGTCTGAGAAGACGGAAAAGGTAGGAAATGCCCATAAAACCGAAGCAGGCAAAACTTTTTCCCTTTTGCACAAATGCAGAATACGCTGAAAATTCTGCTAAAATGTATGACTTATCTACGAAATTTAGTGGTGGAATATACAAAATATACAATAAAAATGAGGGTGTTAAGAAAATGGTAAAAAATATATCGTCAGATACCACTAACAGTCTTGACATTTTTTTGATAATCATTGATAATATATTGTATTGGAGTAAATGCAGATGTCAGTTTCAGCTTGAATTTTCAACAAAAGCCGGAGGAATTTCGGCTTTTTCGGCAGAAGGAAACGGCATTTTCATGGAAACAGAAGGGAAGTAAATGCTTTTGAGGGAAGGATGGTTCAATGTATTTATTATTGTTACTGCTGTGGTTTATTTTTAATGGCAGAGTAACGCTGGAAGTTGCCCTGTTTGGGATAGTGATCTGCGGCTGGCTTTATTGGTTTATCTGCAAGTACATGGGCTACAGCTTTCAGAGAGAGAAGGTTCTTGTGAAAAAGATTCCTCTTTATCTGAAATATGCCTTTGTTTTGCTCTGGGAAATTTTCAAGGCGAATGTGGATGTCATCAAGATTATTTTTTCGCCGAAAAAAGCAGAGATTCAGCCTGCACTTGTAAGGTTTCATACGGATTTGAAAAGTGAAGCCTCTTTGGTTGCTCTGGCGAATTCCATCACACTGACCCCCGGCACCTATACGGTGGAATTGGAAAACGGAGAATATGTTGTGCAGGCGCTGGATCGGGAAAAATTCGGCGAGGGTCTGGAGGATTCCGTTTTTGTAAAGCAGTTGAGAAGGTTGGAGGGATGAGCGTATGAGCGGTACAATGCATTTTATTCTGGAAATCGCTATGTTCGTTCTGGCGTGCGGCATGATTCTGGCGTTTATCCGTGCAGTCAGAGGGCCTCGTTTTACGGATCGTATTGTGGCGATTAACATGATTGGTACCATGACGACGGTGATGATTGGGATTCTTTCCGCTTATCTGGGCGAAACCTCTCTGGTGGATGTTTCTCTGGTTTATTCCTTGCTGAGCTTCTTGGCGGTAGTGGTGATGTGTCACGTTGTTACCCTGCATCATAAGGGTCGTCTGCTGTTTCTGGCAAGAAAGGAAAAGGAGGCAGAGGAAAAATGTCAATAAGAGAAATCATTGCAGCAATCTGCATTTTTATAGGGCTGTTTGTGTTCCTTTGTTCGATTCTGGGGATTTATCGCTTTAAATATGCGATGAACCGTATGCACGCAGCAGCCTTAGGGGATACCATGGGAATTTTCTTTGTTGTATTAGGTCTTCTGATTTTAGGGCAGGATATTTTCCACATGGCAAAATATGCCCTTATCATTCTGTTTTTCTGGCTATCCAGTCCCATTTCGACACACCTGATTGCGAAGGTAGAGCTTCTGACAAACAAAGACTGTGAAGAAAGGATGAAGGACAGATGAGCGATTTTAGCGTTACCATTCAGATGATTTTGGTTATTTTTCTCATTGCCAGTGCCATCGGCGTTTCTGTAACAAGAAAGCTTTTTATGGCGGTTATCGTTTTCATGGGGTATAGCTCCGTTATGGCAATTGTGTGGCTTTTTCTGGAATCTCCCGACCTGGCTATCACAGAGGCGGCTGTTGGCGCAGGGATTGATACGGTACTGTTCTTCCTGACGCTGAAGAAGGTTCACGCACTGAAAGGCACAAGGGAGGGGTGATGAGATGAAAGAAGAAAAATCGTTTTGGGAGAAATTGAAACGCTGGATTGACGGGGACGAGGTGCTTCTCGATGCAGATGAAATTATCTCCAAAAAAGAGAAAAAAGAGTTTATTTATGAAAAAGAAACAAAAATAAAAGGGAGATATAGTAGGAATCAGACATTGACATGATAAAAATTCAGTATATAATAAAATTTATTACAGTATATGAAGAGCAAGTGATTTGCTGCTAAGAACGGAAAGAAATTTGAAAGGAGCATCAATCATGTCACGCACCTATCTGAAAAATGTCCGCATCGTGGATGGAACCGGCGCACCGGCCATTGAAAACGGCCTCTATGTCTTTGA
>OHVM01000836.1_pt1 | contig 10169 bp, 9 predicted proteins | sample 1579431 | NCBI WGS metagenome assembly OHVM01 (sample SAMEA3882524, study PRJEB24775) | human gut metagenome | biome: human-associated habitat; feature: intestine environment; material: feces | place: Netherlands | collected 2009/2010 | reverse complement strand
ACATGTCGCAAGCGACCGCGCGAGACGCCCGAATGTGCCGAGGCACATTCTTTTTTAGTAATTTAATCTGGATAAATTATGCGGCGTATCGCGATATTTTTTCTTATATGCCCGGAGGAACGCTGCATAATTGCGGAATCCGGATTGATAGCAGGCTTCTGTGACGGGGGTGCCCCGGCGCAGGAGCTCGTTTGCGTTTTGGAGGCGTTTTTCGGTCAGGTATTCGGTAATGGTGTAGCCGGTTTCCTGGCGGAAGAGACGCATCATGTGGTATTTGCTTATGTAAAAGCGGGCGGCGAGCTGGTCGATCGTATGGTCTTCTTCCGGGTGTTCAGAGAGGTAGCGCATGAGTTCCAGGATTTTTTCACCGGAAGGGGAGGTCGGAACGTATTCCCGATGGTTTTCGGAGGCGGCGCGATCAAGGTGTACCATAAATTCCAGGAATAATAAACGCAGAAGAAGCCCGGAGCCATAACTGCTGCCACCAAGGGATTCAAAGTTAGCATTGTCTGTGCCATTGTCATTTGTACCACCTGCCTGATAGGCATTTTCCAGTCTTGACAGCGCCTCTAAGAGCGGCGTCATGGTAAGGGAACCGAGGCGCAGAACATCGGACTGCTGTTCTCTGGCAAGCTGGAAACAGAGGTCGAGCGCACAGTCAGCACAGGAGAATGCATCCAGACATTCCGGCGACAGGTAGAGGATGATGCGCTCATATCGGCTGTGGTATGGCACGACCGGCTTGTGCAGGCAGTGCGCGCCGACGAGGACGATGTCGAGCGGGCGGAGGTGGTAGGAACGGCCTTCCACGATGTAGTCTGCTTCGCCATTTAACAGGATCAGGACTTTGTGGAAATCATGATAGTGGTAGGCAACCGGTGTATCCATCTGCCCGCGCAGGTGGAAGAGGCGGAATTCGTGGTTGAGGTAGCCGCGTTTTTCGTAGGCGGGGGATTCGTGGGTGGTATTTTCTGACATAAGGGGACTCCTTTTTTGAGTGTATTGCAGGTTGACTGTTGCGGGAAATTATATCTTGTATAAATGCATTGAGTTTGTTGTTTTCCTCTGAGATAAATATGTTTTGAAACACAGACATTTTATTTCATATTTCATATTATATAGCATTATATGCAATATTTAAAGCATGATTCTTCTATTAAAAGCTGCTATATTTTCCTAAAATTGAAATTAAAGAAAGCATAGATGGAATATTATGAAAATGCAGACATATTCAAAACATAAATGGATATGCATGATAAAGTGATTTCAAGAACGGAAGTAGAATAGAAATCATGGATGAAAGATTTTTATGGTATTGATTAAAAGGGGCAGGAGGTATCGCGATGAAACAGGTTGTGCTTGAAAAATATCACTGTATGGGAAATGATTACCTGGTGTTTGATCCAAATAAGAATGATCTGGAATTGAATGCGGAGAATATCAAGAAGATGTGCAGCCGTCATTTTGGCATCGGCGCGGATGGCATTCTGGCGGGTCCATATCTGGGGGAGAATGATTTTTATGTACGCATCTACAACGCGGACGGCAGCGAGGCGGAGAAGAGCGGCAACGGCATGGGTATTTTTGCAAAATATCTGCGGGACGCGGGATATGTGCAGAAAACGACGATCTCCTGGAAAACGCTGGGAGGCGAGGAGACAGTCTTTTATCTCAACGAGGATGCGACCCGTGTGAAAATTTCGATGGGACATCCGACGTTTTGGAGCGATGAGATTCCGGTGACCGGCGAGCGGCGGGAGATGGTAAACCAGACGATGGTATTTGGAAAGATTCCGTATGTCACGACTTGTCTTTCAATGGGAAATCCGCACTGTGTTATCTGGATGAATGAGATTTCGAAGGAAATGGTGTGCCGGATCGGCGAGCATTCGGAAACATCCGAATATTTCCCGGAAAAGGTCAATACGCAGATTTTAAATGTTCTTGACCGGACGAATATCCAGATCGAGATCTACGAGAGGGGCGTTGGATATACGCTGGCGTCCGGAAGCTGCGCCTGCGCGGCGGCGAGTGCGGCATACCGCCTGGGACTTGCCGATCCGCATATGTACGTCCATATGCCGGGCGGCACGCTGGAAGTGGAAATCAAGGAGGACGGCATGGTTTACATGGTCGGCGAGGTCGGCTATGTGGGACATATCCAGTTGGGAAATGAATTGAGCGAACAGCTGCGGATTAAATAAAAAAGTATTTGACAGAAAAATATCGGACTGCTATATTTTATTTATAAAAATTGTGAAAAGAATGACAGGGGCATTCTCACACAGCAAAACGATCATAAACGTATGCTTGAAATTTTGGGGGCTGTATAGGCAGGAAAATTCTGGGCGTATATGAAAAGAGGGCGAGGGGGCTGACTGGAAACAGAGACAGCTGCCTCGTTTTTTATAGGAGGAAATGTCGATGGGAGAGAATACGAACCGATCCGAACCTTTTTTTGATGAAGATGTTGATTTGGTAAAGCTGCAGTTTACCGATATTTTTGGACAGTGCAAAATGGTCCAGATGACGCGGAGACAGGCGGAAAAAGCGATGAAAGAGGGGTATGCAATCAACCGGTTTGCGCTCGGCGGCTTACAGAAAGCTGGGATCGAGGGCGCGGCGGCGCCGGAGTATCTGACGGACCAGAGCGAGAGTGTGGAATTGTACTTGAAGCCGGATGCATCAACGTATCAGGTTCTTCCGTGGGATTCCGGGCAGGAAAATGTAGCGCGCGTGATCTGCCAGGTCTGCAATGCGGATGGGACGCCGTCCTGGACGGATTCGCGTCATATTTTACAGGAAACGGTAAAACGTGCCGAGAAGATGGGACTGGACTTTGATTTTGATTTCCAGTGTGAGTTTTATTTGTTTCACACGGATGATGATGGGAGACCGACGACGGTGACGCATGAGGTTGCCGGGTATTATGACGCGGGACCGATCGATCTGGCAGAGGGCGTCCGCCGGGACATGGTTCTGAGCCTGGAGGAAGCAGGATTTGCGGTCGAGAGCACGCATCATGGTCTGACTGCCGGACAGCACAGCTTCGTCCTTCCGGCGCGCCGGGGCATTGAGGCAGCAGATTATTTACAGACGTTCAAGGCGGCGGTCAAACGGATTGCGAAACGCCACGGTCTGCATGCGACTTTTATGCCGAAGCCAAACATGAGCGGCGACGGCTCGGGGCTTCATGTGGGCGTGTCGATCTCTTCCAGACGGGGCGCCGAGGCGATGGCGCAGGCGAAGCAGTTTGCGGCAGGTGTGCTTAAAAATCTGAGCGATATGATGATTTTCACGAATCCGACCGTCAATTCATACAAACGTCTGGCGGCGGAGCGGAGCACGGTGTTCCAGCCGGAGTTCCCGGCGGCTGTGTGGGAAAAGGGAAGTGAAAAGGCAGTTCATGTGAAGGAAGACCGGAACGGACGTATTTCCGTGGAAGTGCAGTTCCCGGATCCGTCTGCGAATCCGTATCTGGCGCTGACGGCGATTCTGGCAGCAGGACTGGAAGGAATCGAGAAGGCGCTGGTGCTGGATGAAGAAGCGGGCGATGAGGATGCGCCGCGGTTCCCGGAGACATTGGGGATATTGCTCCAGAAGCTGGATCAGAATGAATTTGCACACCGTGTATTTGGGGAAAAGTTCTGCCGGATGTACGGCGAGGGCAAGAAAGAGGAGTGGGAACGCTTCTGTGCCTATGTGACGGATTGGGAAACAGCGGAATATCTGTATCGTTGTTAGGGGGTACGGAATCGCAGTGAGGTGAGACCACGTGGGAAACATCATAGTAGCATTTTCGAAGCCGCAGGACGGACGAAATATTAGAAATATACTCGTAAAACATGGAATACAGGTCACAGCCTCCTGCACATCGGGCGCGCAGGTTTTAGCGTTAACCGATGATTTGCGAAGCGGGATTGTGGTGAGCGGCTACCAGTTTGGTGATATGACCTGCCGGCAGCTTGCCGACCAGCTGCCGCCGGGATTTGATTTGCTTCTCATTGCTTCCCCGAGCCGGTGGAGCGGCGAAGCGCTGGGAAGGATTGTCTGCCTGCCGGCGCCGTTTAAAATGGGAGATTTAGTTTCGACGGTCCGCATGATTGAGCAGACGCAGGCGGAAAAAAGACGGCGGATGCGCCGCCAGCCGCCGCAGAAGCGCAGGGAAGAGGATCAGAAAGCGATCGACACCGCAAAGGCTATTTTGATGGAGCGGAACCGGATGACGGAGCCGGAGGCGCACAAATATCTGCAGAAATGCAGCATGGACAGCCAGGTCAGCCTTATTGAGGCGGCACAAATGGTAATCAGTCTTTACAAAATGGCGTAAGATCCTTTACAATAGGATCAAAAAGGCAGAAGGAGCAGCAAAAACGATGAAATTTACAAAAATGCAGGGACTGGGCAATGATTATGTCTATGTCAACTGTTTTGAAGAAACGGTAAACGATCCGGAGAAGCTGGCGATTGCCGTCAGTGACCGCCATTTTGGAATTGGTTCCGACGGATTGATTCTGATTACCCCATCCGAGGTGGCAGACTGCCGCATGGATATGTACAATCTGGACGGTTCCCGCGGCGCGATGTGCGGCAACGGCATCCGCTGTGTGGGAAAATATGCGTATGACCACCATATCGTGGACAAGCCGCAGATTTCTGTTGAGACATTGTCCGGGATTAAATATCTGGATATGAAGGTTGAAAATGGCAAAGTAACGGCGGTCACCGTCGATATGGGCGAGCCGGAGCAGACTTCCGAGCTTCCGGAGAAGATCGAGGTAGATGGAACGGAGTACGAATTTACCGGAATTTCCATGGGAAATCCGCACGCCGTTCTGTTTATGGATGAGATTGATTCCCTGGAACTTGAGACGATCGGACCGAAATTCGAGTTCCATAAGCGTTTCCCGGACCGTACCAACACCGAGTTTGTCAAGGTCATTGACCGCACACACGTAAAAATGCGTGTCTGGGAGCGCGGATCCGGCGAAACGATGGCATGTGGAACAGGTGCCTGCGCGGTTGCCGTTGCATCTATTCTGGCAGGACATACGGAGGATGAGGTTGAGGTCGAGCTGCTGGGCGGCTGCCTGCAGATCCGCTGGGACCGCGAGAAAAACCGCGTGTTCATGACTGGACCGGCGGTGGAAGTGTTTAGCGGGGAGTATGAGGAATAATTAAACAGGAAACTTTGGGACTTCTTTCACATATGGTAGTAGTACAACGATATGTGAGAGGAGTCTTTTCTTTTGGAAGAAAAAAAGAAAGTGATGATAGATGCCGGGCACGGCGGAACGAAAGATCCGGGAGCAGTATTTGAGGATCGGATGGAAAAGGACGATACCCTGCGTCTGGCGCTGGCAGTAGGAAGGATTCTCGAGGAAAATGGGGTGAATGCCGTCTACACGCGGTCAACGGACGTCTATGACACGCCCTACCAGAAAGCAGAGATGGGAAATGAGGCGGGCGCGGACTATTTTGTTTCCCTGCACCGCAATGCGGCGAGTGAGCCGGGAAAAGGTTCGGGCGTCATGACGCTGGTGTACAAGACAGGCAGGGAATCAGAACAGCTGGCGGATTCAATCCAGAGAGAGCTGGCGCGCACCGGATATGTGGATCTCGGCGTGATCGAGCGCCCGGATTTGATTGTGCTGCGGAAAACGCAGATGCCGGCGGTTCTGGTTGAAACCGGATTTATCGATAATCCGGAGGATAACAAGCGGTTTGACGCGCAGTTTGACGAAATTGCGGCGGCGGTTGCATCTGGGATTCTAAATGTAATCGATGACGACATGGATCGCCGTCCAGTGGAAGAGAGCGACTATTATTACCAGATCCAGACGGGAGCGTACCGCATCCGATCGCTGGCAGAGCAGCAGTTAGAAGAACTGCGCCGTATGGGATTCCCTGCATTTCTGGTGTACGATGGGACGTATTTCAAGCTTCGGGTCGGTGCGTTTAAAAATCTCGACAACGCTGTGCGGATGGAACGGGAACTGCGGAAGGCGGGATTTCCAACGGTGCTTTTGTATGAGAGGGAGGTGAAGTAGGGGAGAAAAGCTGAAAAACAGGCACTATCTGAAAATAGGAACAGAATGACTTATTTGATAGATTTTTGCTGTGCTTTTTGTAAAAATGAATGGAAAAAATCCCCTCATTATGGTATGCTGAAGATAGAAAGCAACCTGCATTTTCTTGTAGATAAAGGGAGGGGTTTGGTATGTCAGAGAAGAAAAAAATTATCATCACGATTGCGAGGCAGTATGGAAGCGGCGGTGCGGATACGGGCAAAAAGTTGGCGGAAGATCTGGGGATCAGTTTTTATGATAAAAACATTCTCCGTATGAACTCAGATGAGAGCGGTATCAAAGAGAGCTATTTCCATCTGGCAGATGAGAAGGCGGGCAACCGGCTTTTATACAAGATTATCAATACATTGACACCGGAAAAGGGCGCACCGTCGTTCGGTTCCGATCTCATTTCAGCCGACAATCTGTTTCGTTTCCAGTCGGAAGTGATCCGGAAGCTGGCGGCGGAGGAATCCTGCGTCATCATCGGCCGCTGCGCGGATTATGTGCTGGACGGCACCGAGGGACTGATTCGCGTGTTCCTCTACGCGGATATCAAGGTGCGCGAGGAGCGCGTGCGTGAGCGGAATCTCTACGCGGACAAAGATGTCCTCAAAAATATCCACCGGATCGACCGGGAACGCCGCGATTATAATCGTTATTATGCAGGGCGCGACTGGGAGAAGCCGGAGAATTACGACCTTTTGATCAATACGACACAGATTGGTGTGGACGGGTCGGTTCAGTTGATTAAGGATTATTTAAAAATGAGGGGGCTTTTGTAAAGTAAAAAGAATGACTTCCACTTGCAATTCAATATAGTATCGTGTAAAATGGCACATACAGCCGGGCGAATACGAGAGTGTTTGGACGGCTGTATGTGCTGTTTTGCTATTATTACAAGTAAGGGGAAAATATGAAATATCAAAATGATATTGACAAAATGAATACGAACCGGAATTTATTTCTGATGTCGCTGCCGATCTTCGTGGAGCTGTTATTGCAGCTTTTGGTCGGAAACGTTGATCAGATGATGGTAAGCCGGGTATCGCAGCCCTCGGTGGCAGCGATTGTCAATGCGAACCAGATCATGAACCTGGTAATTATCGTGCTGAGCATGGCATCGACGGCGGTTACCGTGATTTTGTCCCAGTATCTGGGCGCGCAGGATGAAAAAAATGCATCCCGGACCTGCATGGTCTCGATCGTGCTGATCGGCGGCGTCAGTCTTGCGGCAACGATCCTGGTTTTTGCCGGGCACACGCCGCTTTACCGGGCGATCCATGTGCCGGAGGAGGTTTTTGATGAGGCGTCGCTGTATCTGCTGATTGTCGGCGCATTTATTCTGGTGCAGGGATTTTATCTGACCTTCTCAGCGATGATCCGCGCATTTGCTATGGTAAAGGAAGTCATGATTATATCAGTTATCATGAATGCCATGAATATTGTGGGAAATGCGATTTTAATCAACGGCTGGTTCGGAATGCCGCAGCTTGGGGCGGTCGGAGCGGCGATTTCGACGGATATCAGTAAGTTAGTTGGTCTGGTATTGATGATCGGAATGTTTTTCAAGAGCCGCCGCGTCAAAATGGGAATGAGTTATCTGCGTCCATTTCCGGTGCAGATTTTAAAAAATCTCTGCCTATTGGCAATTCCGACGGGGGTCGAAAGTTTTTCGTACAATCTCTCCCAGATGATAATTCTGGGAATTGTTAATTCCTTTGGCACGCTGGTTACTGTAACCAAGGGATATTGTACGATTTTTGCCAATATTGATTATGTTTATGCGATGGCGATCGCGACGGCAACCCAGATTGTGCTGGGCTACCTGATCGGAGCGCGCCGTCTGAATGATATACAGAAACGAGTGAATGCGACACTGAAGGTTGCGATTGCGGCGTGTGTCGGGATGGCGGTGCTGATGTGCCTGGGAGGTAAATACATTTTCCTGATTTTCACAGACAACCCGGAGATCATTGCGCTTGGACGGCGGATTCTGGTGATTGAGATTGTGCTGGAGATCGGGCGCGCGGTCAACATTGTTATGACCAAATGCCTGATTGCGGTCGGCGATGTCCTGACCCCGACCACGGTCGGAATCACCTTCCAGTGGGTCGTAGCTGCCGCCGGCTCCTGGTTGCTCGGCAGCAAGCTCGGCTGGGGGCTGGAAGGCGTCTGGATTGCAATGGCAGCCGATGAATGCGTGCGCGGACTCATTTACGCGGTGCATTTTAAGAAAGAACGTTGGAAGAAGAATTTTAAGGGCGTGAAGACGGAAGCAGAGTTGGGAGAGGCGTAGAAGATAAGCGAAGAAAGAAAGTGTGAGAAAAAATGAAAGAAACAGGATGGAAAAAGACCGCAGGGAATGGTTCTGATGGAAAAAGAACGGAAGGAAAGAAATCGTTTGGCCGGGGGGAGAAAACAACTGGATTTTCCAAGAATAGTGCAAAAGTGGGAGTCAATGGGGAAAAACAGGGAAAATCTGCTCGTAAAGTGTCTGAAGTTGAGGATAAATGGGGCACACATGGGGACAGAAAACGAAATGTAGGGGAAAAAGATGGTCAGAAAACGGTTCGTGGTGGACAGCGTGGAAAAACAAAATGTCCGATTTACCGTGAGTGCGGTGGCTGTCAGTATCTCCATTTAACCTATGATCAGCAGTTAAAAGAAAAACAGAAGCGCATGGAAGAACTGCTGGGCGGTGTCTGTCCGGTTCGGCCGATCATTGGAATGGAAGAGCCGTATCATTACCGCAATAAAGTTCATGCGGTATTTGGATTGGATCGGAAAAACAATCCGATTTCTGGCATTTACAAAGAGGGGACACATCGGATTCTTCCGGTGGATTCCTGTCTGATTGAGGATCAGAAAGCAGACGAGATCATCGTGACGATCCGGAGTATGCTTCGTTCGTTCAAGATCCGTGTTTTTGATGAGGACACCGGATACGGTCTGCTGCGTCATGTACTGATTCGCTGCGGCTTCACAACCGGCGAGATTCTGGTCGTTTTGGTGACAGCATCCCCGGTATTCCCGTCGAAGAACAATTTCGTCAAGGCGCTTCGTGAAAAGCACCCGGAAATTACTACGATTGTCCAGAATATCAACGGCAGAAGCACCAGTATGGTGCTTGGCGACAAAGAACACGTTCTGTACGGAAAAGGATATATAGAGGATGTTCTCTGCGGGCTCCGTTTCCGCATCTCATCCCGTTCCTTCTACCAGATCAATTCTGCGCAGACGGAGAAGCTGTATGCCAAGGCAATAGAGCTGGCAGAATTGACCGGAAATGAGACAGTGCTGGATGCCTACTGCGGTATTGGTACGATCGGTCTCATTGCCAGCAAACACGCGGGCAAAGTTATCGGTGTAGAGTTAAATCAGGATGCAGTGCGGGATGCAGTGCAGAATGCGAAGAAGAACGGCATCACCAATGCACAGTTCTTCTGCAATGATGCAGGCCGGTTCATGTCTCATATGGCAGCCAGAGGCGAGAGTGCAGATGTGGTATTTATGGACCCGCCGAGAAGCGGAAGTACCGAGGAATTTATTGACGCGGTAGCACTTATGCAGCCGAAACGGGTGGTATACATCTCCTGCGGTCCGGATACACTGGCCAGAGATTTGAGAATGTTTGCAAAGCACGGATATAAGGCCAAAGAAGCATGGCCGGTGGATTTGTTTGGCTGGACGGAGCATGTGGAGACGGTAGTATTATTGTCCAAACTCAAAGTCGACCATCATATCGAAATAGAACTTAAGATGGATGAGTTGGATTTAACGGCGGCGGAAAGTAAAGCAACCTACGATGAAATCAAAGCCTATGTTTTGAACAAGTACGGACTAAAAGTAAGCCAGCTTTATATCGCTCAGATAAAAAGAAAGTGTGGAATCATCGAAAGAAAAAATTATAACGTATCCAAAAAGGAAGATGCGAAAGTACCGCAGTGCCCGCCAGAGAAAGAGGCAGCGATTATGGACGCATTAAAGCATTTTCAAATGATTTGAAAAATTTTATAAATACGCCGTTTTCGGACGGCGCTCACTTCAAAAGGTGTTGCTTTCGGGCAGCGCCTTTTGTTTTGCCGGTCTGGGAGAAAA
>OHVM01000835.1_pt1 | contig 10176 bp, 8 predicted proteins | sample 1579431 | NCBI WGS metagenome assembly OHVM01 (sample SAMEA3882524, study PRJEB24775) | human gut metagenome | biome: human-associated habitat; feature: intestine environment; material: feces | place: Netherlands | collected 2009/2010 | reverse complement strand
CTCGGTCTGGTTTTGGTTTGCTTCATCCTGCCCGCAGTCCTGACCCTCGTTTTCGCATATCCTATGCGCAAAAAGAACCTTATTAAGGAAAATGACCTGAAACTGGATTTGTAATCCATAAAATAAAAAGAGTGAAACCCTTTTGGATTTCACTCTTTTTTGTATGTGCTTTTTATCATGGGTTTTTCATAGGCGCACCGCCTTTCTCCCTGCCGTTTCCGGCATGGTGGGGAAGGGATAGGAAAGGGAAATGATGTGTCCCTTTCTCTGTCTGCGAAGGTTCGGAACCCATTCCGAAACGCCATTTTCTCCGCCTTTTTTCAGGCGCACCGCGCCGCTTTTCTCCCTGCCGTTTCCGGCATAGTGGGGAAGGGATTGGAAAGGGAAACTTTGTTGCCCTTTCCTCGGTTGCGGAGGTTTGGAACCCATTGCGAAACGGGTTCCAAGTTTTTGTTACTTTTTAGCATAAAAAGTAAGGGTGGAATGCTTTGTTTTGCCGAGAAGGTTCCAAACGGGCGAACCGCTAATGTTGGCGAACCATTCTATTTTTGCGCATCTGCGCCCAATCAGTGCGGAGCACTGTTGCTTTTTCTTGCCCGCACCTATGCCAACATTTTGCCTTGGCAAATCGGCATTTGTACTGCCGCATTTCCATTCCGCGAGTGTCTATTTTGCCTGTTTGTATACAACTTTAACGGGATTTTAACGGGCAAAAATATTGAATTTTTTGGGCAGAGTCATATAATAAAATAGTACAGACCGACTGGTCTGATTTTTTCGTGAAAGGAAGACGGCGGCAGTTTTTGTTAAGCCGCAGGCATAAAAATCTGAGAAAAAGAAAGAGAACAGAGAGGAGGAATCCTGTTTGAAAACAGAAAATGAGATTTTGGAAATTGCCTTTTTGTTGTTTTTGGAAAAGGGTTTTTCCGAGGTTTCCACAAATGAGCTGATTCGTGCGGCAGGGCTGACGAAGGGCGGTTTTTACTATTCCTTCAAAAGCCGAGACGATCTGGATCAGCAGGTGGTGGAAAAATATATCAGACCCTTTTTCTCTCGTCAGACAGAGGAAATGCAGCAGGCATGGGAAAAAAGCAGAGCGGAAACGCCAACGGCGGAGCTGCTGTGGAAGGGGTTTTTCCTGCCCCAGCGCTTTGCGAATTATCAGAAAAAAATCGGCAAAAAGATTGCCTTTCGGAATTTCTATTTCCTGCTTTATGAAGGGATGAAGAAATTTCCGGAGGTGGAGGAATATTTTAAGGAATTCAACAAAAAGAAGAGCAGACTGCTCTATGGAATTCTGGAAAGAGGACAGAAAAGAGGAGAAATCCTCAAAAGCATAGATCTGGAAAACTATGTAACCATGATTTTAGCCATGCAGGATGGCATTTTAGCCCTCCGCGTGCTGGATGAAACGATTGATGAGGAAGAAAAATATACAAAAATTCAATATCAGATGTGGAAGGAAATTTCCACTGCAAAGATGCAGAATTATGAAGACGGAGGTGTGACAAGTGCAGTCTCATAAAAACGATACTACATATAAAATGGGAATCGATATCGGCTCTACGACCGTTAAAGTTGTACTTGCCGATGAGGAAAACAAAATTGCCTTCAGCAGATACAGAAGACATTTTTCGGAAATCAAAAAAACAGTAAAGGATATCCTGAAGGAAGCGAAGGAGGAAATCGGCAATGCCATTTTCTCTGCCATGATTACCGGCAGCGGTGGCGTTGCTCTGGCAAAGGCGATTGGTGTGGAATTCATTCAGGAGGTGGTTGCGACAGCAAATGCCGTAGAAGCAACCGCACCCCAGACAGATGTTGCCATTGAGCTTGGCGGTGAGGATGCCAAGATTATCTATTTTGAAGGCGGCAACATAGAGCAGAGAATGAACGGTGTTTGTGCCGGTGGTACAGGCTCCTTTATCGACCAGATGGCAAGTCTTTTGCAGACAGATGCAACAGGACTGAATGAGCTGGCAAAGGGATATAAGGTAATTTATCCTATTGCATCCCGTTGCGGTGTATTCGCAAAGACGGATATTCAGCCCCTGATTAACGAGGGTGCCAAAAAAGAGGATTTGGCGGCTTCTATTTTTCAGGCGGTTGTCAATCAGACCATCGCAGGGCTGGCATGCGGCAAGCCTATCCGCGGACATGTTGCCTTCCTAGGCGGCCCGCTGCATTTCCTTTCCGAGCTGCGCCTGCGTTTCATTGAAACACTGAAGCTGACGGATGAAACAACGATTATTCCTGAAAATTCCCATCTGTTCGCCGCTTACGGCACAGCCGTTTCCAATAAGGGCGAAGCAGAACTGGATTTTGATACATTGCTGCATAAGCTGGATAACGGCGTGGAGCTGACGGCAGAGGTTTCCCGTATGGAGCCGTTGTTTAAGGATGAAGCGGATTATGCCGCTTTCAAGGAACGTCATGACAGAGATAAGGTAAGACGCGTGCCCCTGTCGAATTATCATGGGGATGCCTTCCTTGGTGTGGATGCAGGCTCCACTACAACAAAGGTGGCTCTGGTTTCCAAGGATGGCGATTTGCTCTATTCCTTCTATGCAGGCAATGAGGGCAATCCGCTGAACGTGGTTATGAAGAGCCTGAATGAAATGTATGATATGATGCCTGAGGATGTTGTGATTCGCAATTCCTGCGTGACGGGCTATGGCGAAGGGCTGATTAAGGAAGCCCTGATGATTGACCTTGGCTACATTGAAACTGTTGCACATTATAAGGCGGCGCAGTTCTTCAAGCCTGATGTGGACTTTATTCTGGACATCGGCGGACAGGATATGAAATGTATCCGCATTAAGGATAATGTCATCGACAGCGTTCTGCTGAATGAGGCATGCTCCTCCGGCTGTGGCTCCTTCATCGAAACCTTCGCAAAATCTCTGAATTATACCGTTGTGGATTTCGCAAAGGCTGCGCTGTTCGCAAAACAGCCCATCGACCTTGGCTCCAGATGTACGGTATTTATGAATTCCCGCGTGAAGCAGGCGCAGAAGGAGGGCGCAGAGGTTGCGGATATCTCCGCAGGTCTGGCGTATTCCGTTATCAAAAACGCACTGCTTAAGGTAATCAAGATTTCTGACCCGAAGGCAATGGGGAAATCCATGGTTGTACAGGGTGGTACCTTCTACAATGATGCGGTGCTGAAAAGCTTTGAAATGATCAGCGGCAGAGAGGCAGTCCGTCCCGATATCGCAGGCATCATGGGGGCCTTCGGCGCAGGGCTGATTGCCAGAGATAAATACACCGCAGGCTATCAGACCACGCTCATCAGCCGCGATGAAATGAACGCATTGGAAGTACATTCCAATATGGCAAGATGTCAAGGCTGTACCAACCACTGCCTGCTGACGGTCAATCTGTTCAGCGGCGGCAGACGCTTCATCACAGGCAACCGCTGCGAAAGAGGTCTGGGCAAGGAAAAAATTGAAAACCCTGCACCTAACCTGTATGATTATAAACGCCATAGACTGTTCGATTATGAACCCTTGACGGCAGAACAGGCAACGAAGGGAACAGTCGGTATCCCTCGCGTGCTGAATATGTTTGAGGATTATCCCTTCTGGTATACCTTCTTTACCAAGCTGGGATACAGGGTGGTGCTTTCTCCCTTCTCCTCCAAGGCAGTGTTTGAGATGGGCATGGAATCCATCCCCAGTGAATCTGTCTGCTACCCTGCAAAGCTGGTGCATGGGCATATCATGTGGCTGATTAACGCAGGCGTTGATTTTATCTTCTATCCCGGTGTGGTTTACGAAAGACGGGACAGCGCCGCGGCGGATAATAACTATAACTGCCCTATTGTGGCATCCTATAATGAAAATATCAAAAACAACGTGGAGGATTTGCGAGAAAAGAATATCAAATTCATGAATCCCTTCCTTGCGCTGGATAAAATTGAAACCGTCATTAAGCGTATGCAGGAGGAATTTGTACCCATGGGCTGTGATGCCAAGGAGATTAAGGCGGCAGTGGAAGCCGGCTGGAAGGAATGGGGCAATTTCCGCAGAGATATGCGCAAAAAAGGCGAGGAAACGCTGAAATATATCCGTGAGAATAACATGACAGGTATTGTTCTGGCAGGCAGACCCTACCATGCAGACCCTGAAATCAACCACGGGATTCCCGAACTGATTGCAGGCTACCGCATTGCCGTTCTGACGGAGGACAGCGTGGCACATCTGGGACATGTGGAACGTCCCACCGTTGTGCGTGACCAGTGGACGTATCATTCCAGATTGTATGAAGCGGCGGCATTTGTAAAGAAGCAGAAGGATATCGAATTTGTACAGCTGAACTCCTTTGGCTGCGGTCTGGATGCCGTAACAACCGATGAGGTGAAATCGATTCTGACAGCCGCCGGCAAGATTTATACTGCCTTGAAGATTGATGAGGTAAATAACCTTGGTGCGGCGCGTATTCGTATCCGCTCCCTGATTGCGGCGATTGAGGACAGAAAGGAAAAGCATGTGCAGATTAAGGAAGGGGATGCCTCCCTGCACCGCGTGCTTTTTACAAAGGAAATGAAGAAGGAATATACCATCATTTGTCCGCAGATGTCGCCCATTCATTTTGAGCTTCTGGAGCCTGCATTCCGTCAGGCAGGGTATAAAATCGAAGTAATGGCGGCAATGGATAAGCATGCCATTGAAACAGGGCTGAAATATGTCAATAATGATGCCTGCTATCCTGCACTCATTTCCATCGGGCAGCTGCTGAATGCGCTGCTTTCCGGTAAGTATGACTTGAACCGCACCGCACTTTTGATTACCCAGACGGGCGGCGGCTGTCGTGCAACAAACTATATTGCCTTTATCCGTAAGGCACTGGCAAATATGGGTATGCCCAATATTCCCGTTATCTCCATCAACCCTGCGGGGCTGGAAAAGAACCCCGGCTTTAAATATGAGCCCGCCCTGTTGCATCGCGCATTGCAGGCGATTGTATACGGCGATTTGTTCATGCGTGTGCTGTACCGCACCAGACCCTATGAAAAGGTAAAGGGCTCTGCAAATGCCCTGCATGAAAAATGGGTAGAAAAGCTGAAAAAAGACCTGCTCAAGGCAGACAGAAGAACGTACTCTGAAAATATCCGCAACATTATCAGGGAATTTGAGGAGCTGCCTTTGTTGGATATCAAGAAGCCCAGAGTCGGCGTGGTTGGGGAAATTTTGGTAAAATTCCACCCTACTGCAAATAACGATCTGGTCAACCTTCTGGAACGCGAAGGCGCAGAAGCGGTTGTACCCGATTTGCTGACCTTTGCGCTGTATTGCTGTCATAATCAGGTGCAGAAGGAAAAATATCTGGGCGGCAGCAGAAAGGCGCGCATTGTCGGGAATCTGGTGGCGAAGGTTATCGAATGGTATCAGAAGCCTATGATGGATGCTCTGGAAAAGAGCAAACGCTTTGATAAGCCCGAAAACATCAGAAGCCTTGGCAAGGAGGCGGAAAAGATTGTTTCCCTCTGCAACCAGACGGGCGAGGGTTGGTTCCTGACAGCGGAAATGATTGAACTGATTCATAGCGGTGTGCCGAATATCGTCTGCACACAGCCCTTCGGTTGTCTGCCGAACCATGTTGTTGGCAAGGGTGTCATCAAGGAGCTGCGCAAGCAGTACCCCATGTCCAACGTGGTTGCGATTGACTATGATCCCGGTGCAAGTGAGGTCAACCAGCTGAACCGTATCAAGCTGATGTTGGCAAGCGCAAATAAAAATCTGGAAAAGGCAAATGAACATAATACAAAGAAGCTGAAAAAGCCCCATTCTGCGGAACGGGTTGCTTTCAAGATTGAAGATTAAAGCGCTGAGCGCTAAGTTGAAAACAGGTTTTCAACTTGTTTGGACAGAAGAATAAACTGATGCGTTCCATCGGTAAACCTTGAAACGCACAGTTTTCCTCGAGTGGGCAAAGCCCCCTCTGCGGATTCCGGTCGGGAAACGCTTCGTTTCCCAAACCCTTCCGTGCAAAGCAAAAGGACATCGGATTTTCCGATGTCCTTTTTGTTTGTCAGCTTAGATAAGATTTGTCAGCTTTGCCTGTACTGCCGCAATCTGTTCATCTGTCGGCTCTGTGGGTGTCCATGTCACATTGATGCCGTCGCCCTCGCGTCTGGGAATCAGGTGGATATGGAAATGGAACACTGTCTGTCCGGCAATGGGGCCGTTATTCTGCAGGATATTCATATCGGTGAAGCCAAGCACTTCCTTCATGGCTCTTGCCAGCTTTGCCGCCAATGCGTATGCTCTGCCTGCCTGTGCAGGGTCGATTTCAAAGACATTTGGCACATGGTTTTTGGGCAGAATCAGTGCATGCCCCTCGCCGGAAGGGAATCTGTCCAGAATTACCTTAAATTCATCATTTTCGTATATGGTTGCAGAAGGAATTTCTCCTGCAATGATTTTGCAAAAAATACAGTCGCTCATAGGTATCTTCCTTTCTTTGGTGTAATTTTCCTCTATCATAACACGAAAAAATGAGAATTTACAGGGGTTTAGCCAAAGTATTTTGCATACAGATGGGAAAGGGCGACGGTATGATTCTGCTTATCCGTCAGGATTTCAAAAAAGGCGTTCCGGAGGTCTGCTTCCGTCATGGCAAAGAGCAGAGCGCGATAGAATGAAATATCATCCATTTCAGCAAGCAGCAGTTCCTCCAGAAGGGCGCAGGTATCGGTGGCTTCTGTGGCTTCTTCTGTTTCGCAGGCTTCGTTTTCCTGTGGCGTTGTGCCGAAAATGAGAAAGCCGACCTCCTGCAAAAGCCGCAGATGCTTCTTTCCGTCCAGATACATGGTGCGGAGAATCTGTCCCGCCTCTGAAAGCTCTGCACGGTCAAGAAGGGTCTCAAATTTTCGGGTGGTTTCCGTTGCTTCTGTACGGGCGAGGGAAAGCAGTTCCTCTAGACGCTTATCCTGCGCAAGCAGCGAGGGCTTCTCTGCCTGCGTTTCCTTCGCACGGGAATGATATAGCTGTGTATTTCGGTTGTATGGATACATATTTGTCTCCTTTTGCTTTTTCTATCATCCTATGCAAAAGGGCTGTCCTTCTTGCCTTTTGGCAGGGAAATAAGGATGGTATGCGGCAGGGTTTTGTGTTAGAATGAGGAAAAGGAATTGAGAAACTCTGAAAAGGTGGGTATAAAAAATGAGCAAGAAAATCGTATTGACGGGCGGCGGCACAGCCGGGCATGTGACCCCGAATTTGGCATTGCTGCCATATCTGAAGCAGGAAGGCTATGAGGTTATTTATATCGGCTCTCAGAATGGCATTGAGCGCACGCTGATTGAGGCGGAGGGCATCCCTTATTATGGCATTTCCACAGGGAAGTTGCGCCGTTATCTTTCCAAGGAGAACCTCAAGGATGTATTCAAGGTGCTGAAGGGCATCAGCGAAGCAAAGCGTCTGTTAAAGAAATTAAAGCCGGATTTGGTATTTTCCAAGGGTGGCTTTGTGGCGGTTCCCGTTGTGCTGGGTGCAAAGAAGAACCACATTCCCGTTATTATCCATGAATCGGACATCACCCCCGGTCTGGCGAATAAGATTGCTATGCCCTCCGCAAGGGTGATTTGTGCCACCTTCCCTGAAACCCTGCAGTATGTGCCGAAGGGTAAGGGTGTGCATACGGGGACACCCATCCGTAAGGAATTATTCGAGGGGGAGAGAGAAAAAGGTCTGTCCGCCTGTGGCTTCAGCGGCGAAAAGCCTGTTCTGCTGATGATGGGCGGCTCTCTGGGGGCGGTCAAGCTGAATGACTGCCTGCGTGAAATCCTGCCTGAACTGACAAAGACGTTTGATATCATCCATCTTTGCGGCAAGGGAAATCTGGATGAAGCTCTGCAAAACAGAACAGACTATAAGCAGTTTGAATATGTTTCCGAGGGGCTGAATGATTTATTCGCGGCGGCGGATTTTGTGGTTTCCCGCGCAGGGAGCAACTCCATTTCGGAATTTCTGGCACTGAAAAAGCCGAGCCTGCTCATCCCTCTGAGCGCAAGGGCGAGCCGCGGCGATCAGATTCTCAATGCGGCCTCCTTTGAAAAGCAGGGCTTTGCGCGCGTGCTGGATGAGGATGAAATGACGGCAGAAACGATGAAAAAAGAGATTTTTGCTTTGTATGAAAATAAGGAAAAATATGTTGCGGCAATGGAAAAAAGCCCTGCGGGGGACGGCGTTGCAGCTGTGATGACGCAGATTAAAGCCTTGATGCGCTGATTTTGGCAAGAAACAGCGAAAATGTTAATGCAATCTTAAGAATTTCTGAATTGACACTCCAAAGACGGATGGACTAAAATGGACGTTAGGAAAAAGAAAACGGAGGAAATGAAAATGAAGAAAAGATACCTTGCGTTGGCGTTGGCGGCACTTCTGGCAGTTTGTGCGGCAGGCTGCGGCAAAGAGGAAGCGAAGGACGATAGCAATAAAACGGCAGAAAAGGGAACGGTAGATACCACGGAAATTTTACAGGCGCAGATGCCTGAGGAGGGCGAGGAAATCGCCGTGATTACTACATCCAAGGGGGTTGTGAAGATGCGCTTTTTCCCCGAAGAAGCACCTAAGGCAGTGGAAAACTTCAAAACACTGGCAAAGAAGGGCTATTATAACGGGCTGCTTTTTCATCGTGTGATTGAGGACTTCATGGTGCAGACGGGCGACCCGAAGGGTGACGGCACAGGCGGCGAAAGCTGCTGGGGCGAAGCCTTCGAGGATGAAATTTCCCCGAAGCTGCATTATTACAGAGGTGCGGTTGCCATGGCAAATTCCGGTGCGAATACAAACGGCAGTCAGTTCTTTATCGTACAGGCAAAGGACGTTGTAGAGGAAGCGCTGACCGCACTGCGGGATGCCCGTGACAATAACAAAGGCGAGGAGCTGGGCGTAACCCTGACGGACGGGAAGTATTATACCTTCAGTCAGATGTTTCCCGATTCTGTTCTGGAGCACTATAAAGAGGTCGGCGGCGCGGCACATCTGGAATATGTTTTCGGCAATCCCTATACCATTTTCGGGCAGGTCTTTGAGGGTCTGGATGTGGTGGATGCCATCGCGGCGGCAGAAACAAATGAAAACGATAAGCCTGTGGAGGATATTACCATCGAAAGCATTACCTTTGAAAATTATCATGCACAATAACAAAAACATAACAGAAAAATTCAGGGGCGTTTGGTTGTGCAAACGCCCTTCTGCATGGGAAAAACACGGGCAAATCTGCATTTTCTGTTGCAAATAGGGGTAAATCATAGTATTATTTGAAAGAATGGAGTAATTTGTACAAAAATAAGAAGAACAAAAGGAGAGACAATAAATGAGCTTGTATGAAGATTGGATGAAGAAGGCATTTTCTCAGGAAGGCCGCAGCATTGAAGCGGTTTGGGAGGAATATCTGCCCAAGGAACAGAAAATCTATGAATATATCCTCGGCGAAAAGGTAACAAAGCTGGAAGGTACGATTGCGGAGCTGGCTGCACGTTTCGATATGACAGCAGAAATGATTGTTGCATTTATCGACGGTCTGAACGCATCTCTGGAAGAACCCTTTGATATGGAGACTCTGGCAGAGGACACAAAGGTTTGCATCAATATTGATTTTGAGAAGCTGTATAAGCTGATGATTGAATATAAGGCAGAGCATCTGTCCAACCTGCCCCAGTGGGACGGTATTTATGACGCAGAAACCAGAAAGCATTTTGCACTGGAACAGAAGAAATCCAAAACCATCGTAAAGGGCGAAAAAATCGGTCGTAACGATCCCTGCCCCTGCGGTTCCGGTAAAAAATATAAAAAATGCTGCGGCAGAAACGCGTAAGGCTATGAAGACGATTGTGGCAAAGGTTGACCTGCGCCAAGCGTCATCCGCAGAAGTCATTCAGACGGCTGCAAAAATTTTGCAGGAGGGCGGTCTGGTGGCTTTTCCTACAGAAACCGTTTATGGTCTGGGCGGAAATGGCTTGGACAGCGCAGCCTGTGAAAAAATATATCTTGCGAAGGGGCGGCCTTCGGACAACCCCTTAATCCTGCATATTTCCGAAATAGAAGAATTAGACCGCATTGTTGCGGAGGTTTCCCCGCAGGCAAAGGCGTTGATGGATGCCTTCTGGCCCGGCCCGCTGACGATGATTTTCAAGAAGAAGGATATCGTCCCTGCGAAGGCAACCGG
>OHVM01000833.1_pt1 | contig 10196 bp, 9 predicted proteins | sample 1579431 | NCBI WGS metagenome assembly OHVM01 (sample SAMEA3882524, study PRJEB24775) | human gut metagenome | biome: human-associated habitat; feature: intestine environment; material: feces | place: Netherlands | collected 2009/2010 | reverse complement strand
GAATTGGCGGTAAAATGGGTCTATTCTGCGGATAATACGATGCAAATGCCGTACAAGGACAATTTGCAGTCCCTGATTCATGAGCCGAGTTTCCGTTTCTCGGTTGATTATAATACATGGGGGAAGCTGCCGTTTATTGTGAAGCGGGATATTGTGATTATGTCCTGTTTGGAAAGGATGGCAGCCCTATGGCGGTGGTGGAAGCGAAGCGCACCAGCAAGGATCCGAATGTTGGTCGGAAACAGGTTATGCTGTATGCGGACTGTTTAGAGCGGAAGTTTGGCCGCAGACCGATGATGTTTACGACGAATGGATTTGAAACGTATTTCTGGGATGACAAGACTTCTCCACAGCGTCCGGTCAGTGGCATTTTCAGAGTTTATTAACGATCAATCATTGAACCAACGGCAGATCAATTTTGTTCATAAGATTATTAATCATATGGAGCAGAATGGGTATATGGAGAATGTGGCTGTTTTGCAGAAGCCTCCGTTTGATAAGCCAATTAGTTTTTTAAAGCTGTTTGATGTGAGAACGAGAACAGCGCTTATGAAAGCGATTAATGATGTCCGGGAGAATGCGGTTACAGTGGCAGGATGATGAAAAAATGACAGGAGACTGCGGAGGCAGTCAGTATAGAAGAATGAAAGAAGCGAACGACTGCGTATTGTGTTAGAAATAGACAGTCGTTTGCTTTTTGAACGTTATTTTTTCTTTTTAAAATATCGCAGTGCCACCGCATACCCATAGAGCACCGCCGGTATAACGATCGTGCAGAACAGCGATGCCAGCAGCAGATTTTCTGCCAGTGGACTGTCCATCAGGGCGAAGATGATGGAAGAGACGTAGAGGGCGATTAGGATAACAGCACCTGTCAGCGCCAAAATGCGTTTTGATTTCATATATGGTATCCTTTCTAATTTTATAACTCTGTAAAAAAGAGTGATTGGAATTTGTAATCATTTTTATATTGTTTCAAAGGCAGATTGGATATTGCCGTCTTTGATGAAATGTCTTTTACTTTATTATTATAAAGGATGTAAGAATTTTTTTCTATACTTTTCATTTGCGGTGCGGTAAAATAAGAAGAGATGTGGCAACTGTTTACAGTTTTTTGCTTAATTATGAACAAGAAAGGGGAGGCACACGATGAATTGGAAGAAAAAATTTATGTGGGCAGCATCCTTTTTAGTATCCCTGTTTGTTTGTGGGACAGCGCTGGCGGCAGGTAACGATGCGTCTGCGGACACCCCGGCGCAGGGAAAGGAAGAAAATCAAGTTTACAGGTTCGGCACCGAAAATAATGCCAATGATATAACGGAGACAGAGGCATCGGCGGCAGAAAGTGGCGCGGCTGGTTTTGAAAATAAAGAAATGTATCTGTATGAGGGCGAGTGGGTCGGAGACGGCGAGGACTGGCAGTACCGCCTGACGGATGGCAGCTTTTTGAAAGCGTCCTGGCTGAAATCGAATGGTCACTGGTATTATCTGGGAAAAAGCAGCTATATGCAGCGGGGACTCCGGAAAATCGGCACAAACCGTTATTATTTCGCCGAGAGCGGCGCGATGATGACTGGCTGGATTTATGAGGAAGAGACGGATCAGTGGTATCATGCAAACGAGGATGGGGCACTGACGGCCGGCTGGTATCAGGCAGGAAATGCCTGGTATTGGTTTGATTCCAAATGTGTTATGTTCAGCGGCGGAAACCGGATGGTAAACGGGCATAAATATTATTTCTTTGGCAATGGTCAGATGGCGGCGGATCAGTACGTGGAACTCAACTACTACGATGCAAATGGACTGCGCGACCGGACGCATGATGTGCGTTTGAAGGGAAAACGGCGCCCGTCGGACAGTGAAAAAGAACAGATTACGAAAGAACTGGCAGGCGTGCCAAGAGAGTGGATCAAACGATTTGCAGAATCAGGCTGGGAGCTGATGTACTACACAGACAAGGCATACTTCTCAGCACCGAAAACAGAGCAGGGTATCTATTTTGTCAATTATGATACAGATGTGCATTACAAGAAAATCAAATTTTCTAAACCGCAGGGACTTGCGATGGCATTCGGCGAGTTCGCTGCGTCGGAACTAAGCGACGAAGAAACCTCACATGCCCTGACGGATTTCGAGCGGTATCTGGCTGGCAGTGGACTGGTGCAGCCGCTTCCATCCTACTTTGACGATAAGCCGGAGATGCAGTTCGGCAGCTTTTTCGCCGCCTGCTGTGACGAAGATGTTCGAGCTGACATCCGAAAAAACAGTCCGGAATTATACAAATATGTCGTAAAGCTAGGATTCTGGCAGGAAGGACAAAAACCAGACGAAGCCGAAGGGGTCGAGATGAACTCTGATCCGGAATTTGCCGGAAATGGAGCCGGACCGGCTGGGGATGAATCTTTAAAGGCTAAGAGTGGTCCGGCATCACAAAATTAAACATATTAGCAAACACGATTCGTTACTATTTACAGGTAGGCACTTTTGGAACCGAAAGTGCCGTAAGAAAACGTGGTGGCAGCAGGAATTTGCCGTATTTAAATGCGAAGCCGCGGCAAATTCCGTTACTGGGCACGTATGCGTGAACAGTAACCTCTACTCCGCCAATTCCTCCCACTTCTCATACAATCCCTCTAACTTTGCATTCAGTTCTTCCTTCTCTTTATTCAGTTCCATCAAACGCGGAACATCGGAAAAGACAGTCTCATCGCAGAGAAGCGCATCGATCTCCTGATCGCGGGTTTCAAGGGTGTGGATTTCTTCCTCGACGCGTTTCAATTCATTCTGTTTCTTACGAAGCCGCGTCTGTTCTTCCTTCTGCTGTTTCCAGTCCAATTTGCCGGAGGAAGCGCTGGCTGCCGCCTGAACTGCAGCGGTCACGGCAGAAGCGGACGAAGCAGCAGAGGTATCAGTGCCATTTCCAGAAAGAGCAGTCGGATTTGCGCCTGCCGCAGCGGTCAGATGGCTGGAAGTCCCTGTGTTTCCGGCTCCGGAAGATTTTGCAGAGCGGCTGACTGCCTGTGCGGCGGAAGCTAGATAGGCTTTCTCCTGCGTCTCCTTCTTTTCCAGATAATAATCGTAGTTTCCAATATAATTAATCAGTGTTCCCATCGTCAGATCGAGAATCCGGGTCGCAGTTTTGTTGATGAAATATCGGTCATGGGAGACGTAGAGAACGGTTCCGGTGTAATGAACCAGTGCGTTTTCCAGAATCTCCTTCGAGGCGATATCCAGATGGTTGGTCGGCTCATCGAGGATCAGGAAGTTCGCCTCCGAGAGCATCAGCTTCGCCAGGGAAACACGTCCGCGTTCGCCGCCGCTCAGATCGCGGATGCGCTTAAAGACATCGTCGCCGGTGAAGAGAAATGCCGCCAGCACATTTCGGATCTGCGTGTTGTTCATATCCGGGTAGGTGTCCTGCAACTCGTCAAAGAGCGTCTTGTCCATGTGCAGAACCTGGTGTTCCTGATCGTAGTAACCGATATGCACCTTGGAACCTAACCGGATCTCGCCGTTGTCCGGGGTCAGAAGACCGTTGATCATCTTGAGAATTGTGGTCTTGCCGGTTCCGTTGTTGCCGATGATGGCGATGCGCTCGCCGCGTTTTACCTCAAAGTTCAGATCCGTGAAGAGTGTCATGCCGTCGAAACTCTTGGCAAGCTCACGGACGGAGAGAACGTCATTTCCGCTGGTGACGCACGGTTCCAGCGTAATGTGCATCGCGTCGTTGATTTCGGTTGGTTTTTCCAGAAGATCCATCTTGGAAAGCATTTTTTCACGGCTCTCGGCGCGCTTGATGGATTTCTCACGGTTAAAGGATTTGAGTTTGGTGATAACCTCCTCCTGATGGCGGATCTCCTGCTGTTGGTTTAAGTAAGCCTTGAGCACACCGGCGCGGATGATCGCTTTTTTCTCGCTGTAGGCGGTGTAATTGCCCTGGAAAGAGGTGGCGATGCCGCCGTCCAGCTCGACGATCTTGGTCACGACGCGGTCCAGAAAATAGCGGTCGTGGGCGACGATGATGACCGTCCCGGCGTAGTTCATCAGATAGGTTTCCAGCCACGCGATGGATTCCATGTCGAGGTGGTTGGTCGGCTCGTCCAAAAGGATGATGTCCGGTTTGGAGAGCAGGAGCTTACCGAGGGAGACGCGCGTTTTCTGACCGCCTGAAAGTTCGGAAACCGGTTTGGAAAATTCTTCCTCGACAAAGCCGAGTCCCTTTAAGACACCGGTGATCTCGCTCTGCCATGCGTAGCCGTTTAAAAGTTCAAATTCATGGTTTAAGCGGCTGTAAGTGTTGAGCATCGTCTCGAGCTTTTCGCCCTCGGCGTGCTTCATCTGGAGTTCCAGCGTGCGGATCTGCTGTTCCATTTCCAGAATCGGACGTTTGACCTCCAGAAGAGAGTCATAAATTGTGGTCTGGCTGTGCAGATCCTGGTGCTGTGCCAGGTAACCGAGGGTTTTGCCCTTGGTGATGGTCACGGAGCCCTCGTCTGCTGCGAGTTCTCCGACAATTATTTTTAAAAGAGTCGATTTACCGGCTCCGTTGATGCCGACGATGGCGGCTTTTTCGTGATCTTCTACATGAAACGATACGTGTTTGAGGATTTCCTCTGTACCGAATGCTTTTGAAATATTGCTGCAAGATAAAATCATAGATTCCTCCTGTGGTTGTATCCATGTATTTCGGTTAAAAATATACCGTCAATCTTAAATTATAATATAAATAAAGAAGCAATGCAAGAATGAGAACGGTTAATGGCTGTTTCTGGTCAGAAAATTTTGCGAAATACAATGTAAAATCCCTCATATGAAATAAAAAAATTGACAATTATTTATCATATGACTATAATAAATTTATCAGATTGTCCGAAGGTTTGCGTAAACCATATGGACAACGTTAGAGGAAAGAAAGGTGGAAGAAAGCCGTGGAACAGAAAGAGATATCTAAAGCGGTCATTTCTAGGCTACCCAGATACTATCGTTACTTGGGCGAATTGCTCGAGGAGGGAGTAGAGAGAATCTCATCGAATGATTTGAGTATCCGCATGAAGGTGACAGCGTCCCAGATTCGTCAGGATCTGAACAATTTCGGCGGATTTGGTCAGCAGGGATATGGTTATAATGTAAAGTATTTATATTCGGAGATTGCCCGGATTCTGGGAATTGACCGTCAGCATAACCTAATTATTATCGGTGCGGGAAATCTGGGTCAGGCGATCGCGAATTATACGAATTTTGAGCGGCGTGGTTTTTTAATCAAAGGTATGTTTGATGTGAATCCGCGTCTGGTCGGTCTGGTAGTCCGTGGAGTGGAGATCCGCGGTATTGAGGATCTGGAACAGTTTATCAAGGACAATGAAGTGCAGATCGCAGCGCTGACGATTCCGAAGTCGAAAGCGCCGGAGATTGCGGATCGGCTTGTCAAAGCCGGAATCAAGGCGATCTGGAATTTTGCCCATACAGATTTACAGGTTCCAGATGACGTTGTGGTGGAAAATGTCCATCTGTCGGAGAGCCTGATGCGCCTTTCTTACCGCGTATGCAGCATGCAGGATCAGAAAGCGAGAGAAGAAGCGCAGAGAAAGCAGGAAGAGGCAGCTGATGCCGGAGAAACAAAATGATCGTCGGAATTGGTACGGATCTGATAGAGATAGAGCGAATCAAAAAAGCCTGTGAAAAAGAGGCTTTTTTGGTGCGTGCATATACAGAAGAAGAGCGTCGGCAGGCTGGGGGGAAGGTGTCCCGGCTCGCCGGCGATTTTGCGGTAAAAGAGGCAGTCTCGAAGGTGTTTGGAACAGGCTTTCGGGGCTTTGGACTGCTGGATATAGAAGTGCTCCGGGATGAGCTTGGAAAACCGTGGGTGCGGCTTCACGGGGGAGCGAAGAAACTTGCGGACGGCCTGAAAATCACCCGGATTCACGTGTCGATCACGAATACAGGCAGTCTTGCATCCGCTTACGCAGTCGGAGAGGGGGAATGGAAATGAGACGTCTGGTGACAGGAAAACAGATGAAAGAGATAGATGGATATGCAATCCGGAAAGTGGGGATACCCTCTCTGGTACTGATGGAGCGAGCGGCGCTGGCGGTTGCAGACGAGATGGAAAAACGGTATGGAAAGCTTTCAGGGCAGAGGCTTCTGGTATTTTGCGGAACGGGCAATAACGGTGCGGACGGCGCGGCGCTGGCTAGGATTCTCTTTCTGCGCGGCGCGCTTCCGACGGTGCTCACGGTCGGTGACAAGGCGCACTGGACGGGGGAGATGACCTGCCAGGTGGCGATTGACCGGAATCTGGGGATCCCGGTGGAGGCGTTTGAAAATTATGTGCCGGGGCATGTGGAGATCATGGTAGATGCGATCTTTGGCGTGGGTCTTTCCAGAGAGGTCGGCGGTGAATTTGCCGAGGCGATCCGTTTTATGCGGGAGCAGGAGCCAAAGGCGGTAGTTGCGGTTGATATTCCGTCCGGCGTCAGCTCAGAGACGGGGGCGGCGCTTGGCGAGGCAGCTGAGGCGGATCTGACCGTTACTTTCGGCTATGAGAAGCTGGGAATGGTGTTCTATCCGGGACGGAAGCTGTGCGGCGAGATTGTGATTGCCGACATCGGGTTTCCGGCGTATACAAAATATGAAGGGCATACCTATTTTGCCTATGATCCGGAGGATCGGAGCCAGATCCCGAAACGGCGGGCAGACGCCAACAAGGGAACGTATGGAAAAATCCTGATCGCAGCCGGTTCGGAGGGGATGTGCGGCGCAGCGTATTTGAGCGCCTTGGCTGCGTACCGGATGGGCGCGGGACTTGTGAAGATCCTGACCGTCCGGGCAAATGTGCCGATTCTGCAAAATCTCCTTCCAGAGGCGATCCTGACGCCGTATGATCAGGAACAGGCACAGACGGATCCGGCAGGTTTTAAGAGCCTGGTGGAACAGGAGTGCGGCTGGGCGAGCGCGATCGTGCTGGGACCGGGACTGGGAAAGGAAGCCCATGTCGCAAGTCTGGTGCAGAACGTGCTGCTTTCCGCCTATGTGCCGATCATTGTGGATGCGGATGGATTAAATGCTGTCGCACAGCATCCGCATTTGTCCGGGTATTTTACGGAAAATGTGATCGTTACTCCGCATCTGGGAGAGATGGCACGTCTGACGGGACGCTCGATTGAGGAACTGAAACGGGATCTGGTCGAGTCAGCGGTGCGGTATGGCGAAGAAAAAGGCGTGACCTGTGTGCTCAAGGATGCCGTGACGGTGACGGCGGGGCGCGATGGCAATGTGTATATCGGCGACAGCGGCTGCGCCGCGATGGCAAAGGGCGGTTCCGGCGATGTGCTGACCGGTGTGATTGCCGGGCTTCTGGCGCTGGGATTTTCAGAGGATGAAGCGGCGGCGCTCGGCGTGTTCCTGCACGGAAGAGCTGGGGCGGCAGCTGCCTGTAAAAAGGGAGAGCATTCCGTGCTGGCAAGAGATATCGCGGACTGTCTGCTTGAAAAGATAGATTGAAAATAAAAAGGAAGACAAAAAGATGGAAAAAGCATATACAATGGCAGAAGAACCATATACCCGGATTTATGCGCGGATTGACCTGGATGCGATTGTGAAAAATATGGAGGCGATGCGCGAAAATCTTCCGGCAAAAACGAAGATGATCGGCGTGGTTAAGACGGATGGTTACGGTCACGGGGCTGTCCCGGTGGCGAAGACGATCGCGCCGTTTGTCTGGGGCTATGCGGTGGCAACCTTGGAGGAAGGACAGAACCTGCGCCGCCACGGCATTGACAAACCGATTCTGGTGCTTGGCAGCACGCACCCACGCCATTTTGCGGAATTGATTGAGGGCGATATCCGTCCAGCGATCTTTGAGGAAGACAAGGCAGAGCTGCTCTCAAAACTTGCGGTTTCGATGGGAAAGACGGCGAAAATGCATATTGCGCTCGATACCGGCATGGGACGAATCGGATTTCACCCGGATGAAAATAGCCTGAAAGAGATAGAGCGGATTGCAAAGCTTCCGGGCATTGAGATCGAGGGAATGTTTACACATTTTGCGCGTGCTGACGAGGCGGATAAGGCATTTACCCATTTACAGTATGATCGGTACCAGAAATTCCATGAAGGTCTGGAAAATGCAGGCATTCATATTCCAATGTGCCACTGTGCGAACAGTGCGGCGATCATGGAGCTGCCGCGGATGGGACTGGATGCGGCGAGAGCCGGTATCACGGTATACGGTCTGTATCCGTCGGATGAGGTAGAGCGGAACATGAAGATTTACCCGGCGATGGAGATCCGCAGCTTTATTACCTATGTTAAGGAAGTAGAGCCGGGCACGCCGATCAGCTACGGCGGAACCTTTGTGACGGACCGTCCGATGCGGATCGCGACGATTGGCGCCGGATACGGCGATGGCTATCCGAGAAATCTCTCTGGAAAGGGTTATGTCCTGATTCATGGACACCGCGCACCGATTCTGGGACGCGTCTGCATGGATCAGTGCATGATCGATGTGACCGATATCCCGGAGGCTGCTGAGGACACGCGGGTAACGCTGGTCGGACGCGACGGGGACGACGAGATCACGATGGAAGAGCTGGCGGAATGGAGTGGCGGTTTCCACTATGAGATCCCATGCGTGCTTGGAAAACGTGTGCCGCGCGTGTACGTGAGAGGTGGAAAGATCGTCGGGAAAAAGGATTATAATGATGATCGGTATGAGGATTTTATGGAGTAAAGCAGGTGTTTGAACCATTTAGAAAAAGGATTCATAAGATAAAGTAGATAGCTTCGGCAAAGCCGGGAACCCGGACTGCCGGATGCATTTATGGGACGACCCGCGTATAGGCGGTGTAAATCTGTCCATACTAACGGTATAAACGGACTGTGGAGCTGTGAAAGTACAAAGCAGTTATTTATATCTTAAAATAGTTTGGACGGAGTGTGAATCGAGTGGTTATCAGACGAGGAGATATTTATTACGCAGATTTAAGACCGGTCATCGGCTCAGAGCAGGGCGGCGTCCGCCCGGTGCTGGTCATCCAGAATGATATCGGCAACAAGCACAGCCCGACCGTGATCTGCGCGGCGATCACATCAAAGATGAACAAAGCCAAGCTGCCGACGCATGTGGAATTAAACACGCGCCGCTGTGCGATGGTGAGGGATTCGGTCATTTTACTGGAACAACTCCGCACGATCGATAAGCAGCGGCTGAAAGAGAAAATCTGTCATATCGACGGGGCGCTTTTACAGGAGGTGGACCGTGCGCTGAAGGTCAGTCTGGAACTGGATACATAAAATCAGCCGCGAACCCCTTGTCAAGCATACAGAATGGTGTTAAAATAGTTAAGATGCAGCTTTTTAGTGCCGAAATCGGCGTGATATAAAAGCTGATGAGCGAAAAGATACAACAAAGAAGATAGAAAGAGGAGTGTTATTTTATGTCAGGACATTCAAAGTTCGCCAATATTAAGCACAAAAAAGAGAGAAACGACGCAGCAAAGGGAAAAATCTTTACCGTTATCGGTCGTGAGATTGCCGTAGCTGTTAAGGAAGGTGGTTCGGATCCGGCAAACAACAGCCGTCTGCGTGATGTGATTGCAAAAGCAAAAGCGAACAATATGCCGAACGATACCATCGATCGTGGTATCAAGAAAGCAGCCGGAGATGCAAACTCTGTCAATTACGAGAATCTTACATATGAGGGATATGGTCCGAATGGCGTCGCTATCATCGTAGATACCCTGACCGACAACAAGAACCGTACCGCAGCGAATGTCCGCAGCGCATTTACCAAGGGCGGCGGAAACGTAGGAGCCCAGGGAAGCGTATCCTTCATGTTCGACAGAAAAGGCCAGATCATCATCGACAAGGAAGAGTGCGAGATAGACGCTGACGAACTGATGATGACCGCTCTTGATGCAGGTGCTGAGGATTTCAACGAAGAAGAGGACAGCTATGAAGTTCTCACTGCTCCGGATGATTTAGGTGCAGTACGCGAGGCTCTTGAGGCCGCAGGTGTTCCGCTTCTTGAGGCACAGGTTGCCATGATCCCGCAGACAACTGTTGAACTGACAGATGAGAAATCCCTTAAGGATATCCAGAGAATCCTTGATCTTCTGGATGATGACGACGATGTAACAGATGTATGGCATAACTGGGACGAATAATTTAATCAGATTTGCAGATACTACCTCCATACG
>OHVM01000832.1_pt1 | contig 10200 bp, 10 predicted proteins | sample 1579431 | NCBI WGS metagenome assembly OHVM01 (sample SAMEA3882524, study PRJEB24775) | human gut metagenome | biome: human-associated habitat; feature: intestine environment; material: feces | place: Netherlands | collected 2009/2010 | reverse complement strand
GCGGGTTGCCACGGCTTCTTGCTTATAAAGTTCTCCGTCTACAAAGAGCATGCAAGTTAGGCTATCAATGCCCTCTGTTTGCGGAACCTTGATAAACATTTGCGTACTGGGTGACGAATAAGCATCATTACCCACCTGCACATGGAGCAAGTGGATACCATCGCGTAAGGCACTGGCATCAAACGTGATAGGTTGACCGTTGTACTTACCGCGCTGCAAAGTGCGGCGGTCATTGTTCACCCATAATTCGTAGTTGCCCAGACCAACCGCCTTCGGCAGTTTGTAGAACAGGCAGGAGCGTGTGCTGCTCACATTGGTCGCAGTGTTATCCTTGTAATAGAAATGCAGGGTATGCAAACCATCACTGAGTTTCGACACATCGAGCATGGCTACGGCATTTCCTCCCGAAAAAGCTTGTTCGGCTTTGTCGTTATCATCAAACCAATAGTAGAGCTGTCCTTCCGCTTGGTTTGGCGACTTGATGAAGTAGGCAGTGTATGGCGCACTCCATACTCCTTTTTCGTCCTTGGCTTGAAAGTGGAAAGTGTGGAGCATATAGTCCAACTGACTCACATCAATCTCCTCCTGCCAATGCTCATTGGCAGAAGTAAGGAGTTGGGCTTGTGAGTCATTCCCATCAAACCAATATTTATAATCAAAGGTGGCTTGTCCCCTTGCTGCCCAATGGACACAAAGGAACAAAGCCAATAATAATAGTTTTCGCATAGTTTCTTACGTTTGAAAGTGGTAAGAGGCAGTGTTACTCGCCGCTCTTCACCTCGATGTCCACACTGAGTTTGCCGTCGGCAGTCGTCTTCGATGCCACATTAAACTTCGTTATCTGCGGATTGGTGGGAATGGCAGAATAGGGCAAGCTTCCGCCATAGATACCGATTTCTCCACCATCGGTGGCTTTCAGCACATCGCGGTTTTGGTCGGTAAGCTTATAGTCCTTTGAGTCATCGTAACCTCTGAGGTAAGCGAAACGTTCATCGCTTGTCGGGACTCTGAGGTTTGTATTGTTGGGGAAGGTTTTTAAAAAATCAGTTATATCAGAAATAAAGAGGTTGTTGTATGCGGAGGATGAAAAGGAAATATAATCATTGGGAGTTATTATGCAACTCTTGTACTCATTTCCTTTATCAGAGAAAGAACCACCTAAAATAACACAATGAGAAAAGGACATGTATCCATAACCAAAGCTGTTCACCACAGAATTTAAAAATTGTGCAGAATTACCATCACCAACATATATATGATCTGTTATTCTACAATTTAGAACTGTTAAATCTCGTACTATGGAAGGGCTAAACGTGTTTTGGGGTGTTACGTTTTTAAATCTCGACTTAAGAAACAAAGCATTTTTTATCTGACCATCACAAAAATAAATTGTTTCATTATGAAAAATTCCTTCCAAAGTCAGTCGTCCTGTATCTTCTGCAGGAATTTTAATTTTAAAATCACCTGTCAAAACAGTGGGCTCATTTACGATATCGTAGGCTTTAGTTACCTCCATACCCGCACCACGAATGGTTACGGCCTTGGTGATGTCGGTACTGAGGAAGGTTCCGCTGGAAAGCGTAATCACGTCGCCACTGACTGCAGCAGCATGTGCTTGTCGTAAGGCAAGAGTTCCATAAAATGTGGAAATGGTACCCTCATGGTTAAGTGTAGCCATCATAGAGGTTTGAGCGAAGCTCGACATTGCGCATACAAGCACAAGGAAAAAAGAAAGTAGCTTCTTCATAGCAAAAAAAATTGGGCGGAACTGTTCTGTGTCTTTTCCGCATCTGAGGTATCGCCAAACACCTGTACGTATAGAAAAGCACGAACAGCTCACGCCCAAAATAAGGACATGAGCCTTCGTCTGCTTGCTCTCATACGATAGTGAAATAATTGGCGATTTTTCAGATGTCGAGAAACAAGGACAAAGTCCAAGAATATAAAATATGTCTGCCCAACTAACAGACTTGCTGAAAGTGGGCATACGTGATTGAATATTAATTCACATTCCAGTCACGCGAGGTGAATAATAAGTTAAGTTAGATGTTAGCAGCAATGTTTTTATTGTATGGGGAGAATGGTGTGCTGTTTCAGCCACGAGTTCCCTTACCATATAGTCGTCATTTGGCAAAACGCTGCAAAATAATACCATATGAACGACTACCGCGCAAAGGTAGTAAAAAATAATGTTCCCCACCCCTGTTTTCTTCAAAAATTTAAAAGGCTGTATAAAAGATACAACAAAAGAGCCGGCAAACACAGGCGTTTGTCGGCTCTTTGAGTAAGTAATTATGAAAAAATTATCCGCGTGGGCTGGCGTGGTGCCAAAGTCGCAGGATGAAGTAGATGAAATGGGCGAAGCCGATGAGGATGGCCAAGACGAGCATCGTCTTGTCGGTGGCCCATCCTGCCGTTTGCTGATGCCAGAATCCCGTGATGACACAGAGCACGGAAAGCGCCAGTCCGAGAGCGTTGAGCACCGTGACGCCACGGCGTGCCGCGCCGTTTTCGCCTGTCGGTTCCAGATGGCTGTGGCGTATGCCATAATGACTGTAGATGTCAAGGCCGATGAGCATCCAAAGCACGAGACGTATCCAAGTGTCGGCAGGCAGGAAAATCATGAGACAGAGACATGTGATGATGCCGGCCACAGGCACGAAGGGCACAAAAGGCGTGCGGAAAGTGCGTGGCACGTGGGGCATGGTTTTTCGCACAATCAGTACGCCGGCACATACCAGCGTAAACGCCAGAAGCGTGCCGATGCTCGTCATTTCGCCAGCCATGCCAGCAGGGACGAAGGCGGCGAGGACTGCCACGGCGGCCATGCAGATGAGGTTGTTGATCGCCGGCGTTCGAAAGCGGCAGTGTATCTTCGAGAAGACGGGCGGCAGGAGTCCGTCGTGGCTCATGGACATAAACACGCGGCTTTGCGCCATGAGCAATACGAGAATCACGGAACAATAGCCGATGAGGATGGCCAGTACCACAGCTTTGTTGAGCCAGGGATAGGCCGGAATGATGGTGCCATCGGCGCCTGCTGTTCCCATGTGGTCGATGGCGATGGCCACGGGGGCGATGCCCTCTTGTCCGGCAAAGTCAGTATAGTGTGCCACGCCAGTCATGACGTGGCCGAAGCCCATGTAGAGCACAGTGCAGATGAGCAGGGAGAGAAGAATGCCGAGCGGCATGTTTCGCTTCGGATTGCGCGTCTCTTGTGCGGCGGTGCTGACGGCATCGAAGCCGAGGAAGGCAAAAAACACGATGGCGGCACCGCGGAACACGCCGCTCCAGCCAAATTCGCCCAGTGTGCCAGTGTTTTGCGGGAGATAAGGACTATAGTTGTCGCTATTGATGTATTGCCAGCCGATCACCACAAACACCACGATGACCGCCACTTTCAAGAACACGATGATGTTGTTGAGCAACGAACTTTCGCGCGTACCGCGAATGAGGAAGAGACTCATAATCACCACGATGGCGGCAGCTGGGAGGTTCACGATGCCGCCGTCCCACGGACACGCCGTCAGTTCATGCGGCAGGTTGATGCCAACGGAGGAGAGGAAATGCGTGAAATATTGGCTCCACGAGATGCTCACCGTGATGGCCGCCACGGTGTATTCCAACACGAGGTCCCATCCGATGATCCAGGCGATGAGCTCGCCCATCGTGGCGTAGGAATAAGTGTAGGCACTTCCTGCCACGGGAATCATCGAGGCAAATTCGGCATAGCAGAGTCCGGCAAAGGCACATCCGATGGCGGCGATGATGAACGAAAGCGTGATGGCTGGACCCGTGTAGCTTGCCGCTACGGTTCCGGTGATGGAGAAGAGTCCGGCGCCGATGATGACACCGACTCCGAAGGCCACGAGGCCGATGGGGCCGAGCACGCGGCGAAGCGTGCCCTGTCCGCTGGCGCTGGCTTCTGCTTGAAGCAGGCTGAATGGTTTTCTGATAAATAAGCCCATTGGCTGAAAATGAATAGTTGGGTATGGTTTCCTCTTTGTCTGTAATGGCAATAGGATAACTTAAACAATTTTGAGGAGTTGTACTCTTCCACCATTACTAAACGAGCGGGATTTGTAATTCAATCAACGGGGAAGCAGAGTCGTGCTCCACTTCCCCGTTGTAAGGTTATTTTTCTTGCCATCTATAGACGTTCGTTTCCCTCAGCACGAAGCCTTCGCTGCGGTAGAGCGCGTTGGCCGCTTCGCGTTTGGGTTGCGACGTGAGATTGAGCGATTTCGCGTCGAGGCGTTGGCTTTCAGCAATGAGGAAGCGGATGATGGCGCGTCCGTAGCCGCGTCGGCGGCAATCGGGCATCACGGCCACATCTTCAATCCATGCTTTGCATCCCGTTGGCGAGCAGCAAAGAACGAGGGTGGCGCCAGCTTGCACCTTCCCCGACTCGTCGCGTCCCAGATAGATACGTGTGAGTCCGGTGGAGAGCATGCGTGCCACGTCGGCCGCTTTGAGTGCCGTGTAATCCTCTGTGAGCGAAGGCATGAGGCGGTTGAGCGCCGTGGCAGCCTCTTCACATTCCTCCGGCGAGTTGCCCACTGGCCTGATGCGCAGGGCGCTGAGATTCTTCAGCAGTTCGCTAACCGTTGGGCCGCCCTTCGCCAGAACCAGTTCGGGGGCAATTTCATGCAGCGGTTCCAACACGAAACGTCGCTCCGTCATGCGCGGATGTGGCAATGTGATTTCAGGCGTACACACGGCCGTATTTTCCAGCCATAGCAAGTCGATGTCAATTGTGCGGTCGCAATAGACCCCATTGATGCTCTTGCGTTTTCGTCCCAGTTTCTTCTCGATGTCTTGCGTCACCAGCAGGAGCTGTTCTGGGGAGAGCGTCGTGTCGAATTCAGCCACCGCATTGAGAAAGCGGTTGGGCGAAGAAAAGCCCACCGGCGCTGTCTCGTAGAGCGAAGAACAAGCCTTCACCGGTCCGATGCGTTCTCCGAGCTGGCGTATGGCCTCATAGATGGTGGCTGCGCGTTGGCCGATATTGGCTCCAAATCCGATGTATAGTTTCATGCCGCGGATTGTCTGAGATTAGTCGATGATGAGCATCACGTCGCCGTAAGGGCCAAATTTATAGTCTTCCTTGAGCGCTACGTTATAGGCGTGCATGGTGTAGTCATAGTCGCCAAAAGCGGCAGTAAGCATCAGCATGGTAGAGTAGGGGAGATGGAAGTTCGACAGCATGGCATCTGCCACGGTGAAGTTGTAGGGCGGGAAGATAAACTTGTTGGTCCATCCTTCGAAAGCCTTGATGCGTGCATTCGTTCCCACGCAGGCTTCCAGGGCGCGTTGCACGGTTGTGCCGACGGCCACCACCTTGTGTTCCTCCTCCTTCGTCTTGTTAACGATGTCGCAGCATTCCTGTTCCACAAACATCTGCTCAGAGTCCATCTTGTGCTTCGTGAGGTCTTCCACGTCTGTTTCGCGGAAGCATCCCATGCCGCAGTGGAGCGTGATGTAGGCAAAGTTGATGCCCTTGATTTCCATGCGCTTCATGAGTTCGCGTGAGAAGTGCAGACCCGTTGCCGGCGCAGTGACCGCACCTTCGTTTTTGGCGAAGATACACTGGAAGCGCTCGAGGTCTTCAGGCTCCGACGGACGTCCAATAAAGCGAGGGATAGGCGCTTCGCCGAGGGCATAGAGCTGTTTTTTAAATTCGTCGTGGTCGCCGTCGTAGAGGAAGCGCAGCGTGCGTCCGCGGCTGGTGGTGTTGTCAATCACCTCGGCCACGATGGAATTGTCTTCTCCAAAATAAAGTTTGTTTCCGATACGGATTTTGCGTGCAGGGTCAACCAGCACGTCCCAGAGGCGCAATTCCTGGTTGAGTTCGCGCAACAGGAATACCTCGATGCAGGCGCCAGTTTTTTCCTTGTTGCCGTAGAGGCGGGCAGGAAACACCTTGGTGTCATTGAAGACGAAAAGGTCGTTCTCATCGAAATAGGTGAGCAGGTCCTTAAACATTCTGTGTTCAATTTCACCCGTTTTGCGGTGAAGCACCATCATACGGCACTCGTCGCGGTGCGGCGCAGGATATTGTGCAATTTTATCCTGTGGAAGTTTAAACTTAAATTGGGATAACTTCATATCGTTGTATTGTTTTTATAGTCTCTGATAGTAATGGCGGGAGGGGTGATTTGCTCCTTTCCGGCCAGAAGGTTATGCGTTTTCCTTGGGGGCTAAGTTTTCAGGCAGTTCCGTTTCCACGTCCTGCTGAGCCAACCATTCCTCAAACGATTCCAGCGTGAAGCAGTCCTTTTCGCCGTATTCACCCACGCGTGTTCTTCTGAGCGCCGTGAGGTGTGCACCGCTATTGAGGGCTTCGCCGATGTCGCGTGCCAAGGCACGGATGTAGGTGCCTTTTGAACATACCACGCGGATGGTGATGCTGGGTGCCTCTCCCCCGAGGTCAGCTTTGAGGAGTTCGATTTCGTCAATGCGCAGCGGTTTGGCTTTAAGCTGCACCTCTTCTGCTTTCTGTCCCATGCGAGCCAGATCGTAGGCGCGTTTGCCTTCCACTTTGCAGGCCGAGAACACAGGTGGCACCTGCATGATTTCGCCCACGAAAGTGGTGAGAACGCGTTCCACGTCCTCACGCGTGATGTGTTTCGTGGGGTAAGTCTGGTCAATCTCGTGCTCGAGGTCGAAGCTGGGCGTTGTGGCGCCCAGACGCAATGTGGCGATGTATTCTTTCACGCCGCTCTGCAGCGCTTCGATGCGCTTCGTGGCGCGTCCCGTGCAGAGAATGAGCACACCAGTGGCCAGAGGGTCGAGCGTGCCAGCGTGTCCCACTTTTATCTTCTTGCCGCCCATAGCCTGCGAAATCAGCCAACGCACTTTCGCCACGAGCTGAAACGACGTCATGTTGAGCGGCTTGTCGAAGGGCAGTATTTGTCCTGTTAAGAAATTCATTTGCCTAAGATGAGTGGGAGAACAATGGTGAGGACACCTGCGATGACACAATAGTAGGCGAAATAAATGAGCTTACCTTTGCTCACGATGTTGATCATCCATTTGCAGGCTGCCATGCCAGAGATGAAGGCGGCGAGGAAACCGACAATCATGGCGCTCACGGAGAGACCGTTGAAAGCTTCGCTTACGCCCTTTTCAAGCGCCTCTTTGAGGTCGAGAAGGGCTTCGCCGAGGATGGGCGGGATGACCATGAGGAAAGAAAATTGCGCCATGCTGCTTTTCTTGTTGCCGAGAATCAGGCCAGTGGCGATGGTGCTGCCAGAGCGGCTCAGGCCAGGCAACACGGCAAATGCTTGCGAGATACCGATGATGAAGGCATCGCGCAGCGAGATGGTTCCCTTCTGGCGTGGGCGTGCATAATAGGAGAAAGTCAGCAGGGCCGCCGTCAGGAGCAGACAGCAGCCAACGATGAGCAGACCGTTGCCGAAGATGGCTTCCACCTGCTTTTTAAAGAAGAGACCAACGATGCCGATGGGAATCATCGAAACGACGATGTTGAGCACGTAGCGCTGGTCTTCATTGAAATAAGCCAGGCCTTGGCCGCCTGCGGGGGCAGAGAACATGCCTTTGAGGATTTTCCAAATCTGGCCGCCGAGCACAACGAGGGTGCTCAACACGGTGGCAACGTGAACAAGCACGGTGAACATCATGTTTTTGTCGGGGTCAACGTCAAAGATGGCCGAGCCGATGGCGAGGTGGCCGCTGCTGCTCACGGGAAGATATTCCGTGAGACCCTGGATGAGTCCGAGAACAAGGGCTTCAAGTGTATCCATTTTTTGGTTCTGAGTATAAAAAGTAAGGCAGAGCGACACGTATATCTTTCGTGTGTCGTGGTCCTTCCTTAGGGGTGATTATGCTTCTTTCGTCTCGTTGTTTTCAATCTGCTTGTCCTTGGGCTTGAACACGATGGCAAAAATCATGAAGAGATAGCCGAAGAGGCAGACGATGGGTGCTACCTTGATGCGGCGGGCATCAAAAATGGAGGGGTCGAACTGCGTTTCGTCCGAACCGTTTCCCGACATCAGGATGAAGCCGAGAATCACAATGGCCATACCGATGGTGAGGAGGATGAAATTGGTGCGGCCGAAAGCAAATACTTTCTTGTTGTTCATATTGTTGATAGATATTTGTTTGCAGTGGATAATGGGCGGGGTGTATATAAGCCGCTTATTCTTTCACCATTACTAATAAGCCTATTTTATTTGGTGAAAAGTTTGTCGTCGGACATGCGCAAGTGGCGGTTGACCGATACGAACGTGCAGAAAAGCGTGAGCAAGAGTGAGGCGGCTCCCACGCTGCCCAGCGTGAGCCACATCACTGTCGGGGTGACGATTTCAAACTGGCTGTTGTCGTTAAACTGCACCAACATTTGCATGGCTCCCATCAGGGCACCTCCCGCCACGAGGGCCGAAACAATGGCGATGCGCAGGCCGCGCAGCATGAACGGACGGCGGATGAAGCTCCATTTGGCCCCCACGAGTTTCATGGTGCGGATGGAGAAGCGCCGTGTGTGGATGAGCAGTCCCATCGTGTTGCTGATGAGCACAAACGACACGAAGATGAAGAGGCCGGCCACGATAAGTAGGGCGGTCGACGTTACGCGGATGGTGTGGGTCATCGTGTTCATCAAGTCAACGGGATAGACCACTTCCTTCACGCATTTCTTCTTCTCCAATGCTGGCATGAAGCGGGCGAGGCTGTCGGGGTTGGTGTAGTCGGCTTTGAGGAATACCTCATATTCTGCTGGAATCGGACTTGCGCCGAGCATCTCTTCGGGCGAGCTGCCAAGGTCGGCCATCATTTCTTTCGTGCCCTGCTCCTTGGAGATGTAATTCACCTGCTTGGTGTAGGGCATGCGCTGGAGCTCTGCCTTCAGCTGGGCCAGTTCTTGGTTGGAGATACTGTCGTCGAGCAACACTTCCACCGTGAAATTCTCACGCACCGACTGACTGAAATTTCTTGCCATCGTGACAAACATCACGACGGTGCCGAGCAAAATGAGCACCATTGTCAAACTGATGCAGGCGGAGATGGTGCCGAGCAGTCCGCTGCGTTTCCTAATATTCTTTGCCATGTTGTTGATTATGTGGCGCTTCCTTCCTTCCGTTCCCCTCCTTCTCTGCGTTCGCGAGAAAGGGTAGGCTTCAAAAGGGCAAAATACGCCTTAAATTCGTACAAAATTACAACATTTGTATTGTTTAACGCCCCAAATAATTAGGGTTTAACGAATATTATTGGTTGCACAGGGGCTGCTTGTGGCAGGGGTGGGTGGTTTCGCCATAACAAATAAGGATAAGCAGTTTTAAAAAGTCCTTAAAAGTGGGATTCTATAGCTTTTTGCTACATTTGAAGGAGGGTATTGCGGAACAAACTGCAACGCGGCCTCGGTTGGTAGAGAGGCGAAGTGGCCCTATCAGGTAGGGCGTTCAAAATCTTGAAAAATCTCTGCATGGTATTTGACCAAATAGCATGACGATTGCGATGCTGCCCCTTCATCTGTATCTTCCTGAAACCGCAGATACCAGTAGCAGAAACGTCTTTCTCGCTTCAGTCCCTATACTTTTTAGCGAACGCGGGACGAGGCACGACCGAACGCAGGACGAGACGCAATCGAACGTAGGGCGAGACGCAATCGAACGCAGGACGGCGTTCGCTAAAAAGTATAGGGACTGGATTTTTATGCCTTCCGTCTGTTGTTGAACCGCGAGGTGAAGTCAGATTGTGCGCTGGCGTGCGCTTTCATTCTGTCAAAAAACAGACCGACCACAAACGCCTTTGTATTGGCGTATGTGGCCGGTCTGTTTTGTATTTTGCCAGAGCGTCGGCAGGATGGTGCCAGCGTTCCAGATGAAAGAGGGCATCAGAAATAAATCGTAGCCTGCGTGGTAAAGGTGTTGGCGCGAATGTCGTTGTTGATGTTCGTTGAGCCGCCGATCATGCTGCCGTTGCCTAAATTTTCCAGGAGCGTTTTGCCAGTGTTGCCCAATGCGAAGTTGTAGCCCACGCCGATTTCCAGGTGGCCCAGCACCTTGATGCCGCCGCCCACGTTCCATGTGGTGGCCATGTTCTCGCGTTCAAACATGCCGTTGCCGAAGGTGTAGTCCTTGTTGCCGATGTTGAAGTCAAACTGCGGACCAGTGGCGAGGAACACAGAGGCGATGCTGCCAAGGCCGATGCTGTAGCGCAGATTGACGGGGACCGAGATGC
>OHVM01000826.1_pt1 | contig 10272 bp, 10 predicted proteins | sample 1579431 | NCBI WGS metagenome assembly OHVM01 (sample SAMEA3882524, study PRJEB24775) | human gut metagenome | biome: human-associated habitat; feature: intestine environment; material: feces | place: Netherlands | collected 2009/2010 | reverse complement strand
GCCGCACCTCGCTCGCCGTATCGGCACTTAGAATTATGCGGTATTGCCTTATCTTCAAGTAGGAATACCGGTTCTTGGATTTTCTACTTATTTTGTATCTTTACGATTTTTTCAACGCCAGAACGCATAGGCCGCATATCCGTTGCCAAGCGGCTCGATGCTGAAGTGATACCAGGTACACAGCCCTACAATGGCCAGAGCTGCCACGATCACCAGTACCACTGCCAATGTAAGTTTCTTTGAAAAAATTTTCTTGATGTTATCCAAAAGTTCTTTCATACTGTCCCCTTCCTGTTTTACTGTAAAATTGCCGGATTTTCGCCAGATTTTTTTTTTGACTCTTTCCTCCTTTCTTTTCTTTCATCATAGCAGGCTGTATGTACTTTGTCAACAATATTATTCTATAAATAGTATTTACGTCATATAATATCTGGGGTATACTGGAAGTATCCTGAACTGTCAGAAAGGGTTTGCTTGTGGGTGTTACAGAGAATTTGAAGCGCGGTGTAACCGAGCTTGTGCTGCTGGGGTTATTGACCCAGCAGGATATGTATGGATACGAAATGGCGCAGGCCCTGCGCGATCGGAGCAGCGGGAAGTTTGTTCTGCTGGAAACTTCTATGTATCCCACCCTTTACCGCCTGCAGGACCACCACTATATCTCCTCGTATGAAGAGCTGGTCGGCAGGCGGCGGAAACGCACCTATTACCATATTGAGCCCGCCGGAACGGCCTACTATCAAAAAATTCTGGCAGAATACCTGACCGCACAGGAGGGTATCCAGGCCATCTTAAAAAGCTGCACGGAGAAAGGAAGCCCCGAATGAAGATTCCTGCACAACAAAACGGAAATCCGCTGGCAGCCTGTTATTGCAGTCAGCTGGAAAAAGCGTTATCTGAGGTCAACTATGCCAAACCGCTAAAGCGCCAGTTTTTAAGCCAGATGCAGGATTCGCTGTGCAACTATCTGGAAGCCCATCCGGATGCCCGCCTGGAAGATCTGTACGCCGCTTTTGGCACCCCGCAGGAAGCCGCAGACTCTGCCCTGCTCAACACGGATTCTGCCCAGATCAAAAAACAGCTGAAAACAAGCCAGCTGTTCCATTTTCTGTTTGCGGTCGTTATCGCCATCCTTGTCATGGTCGTGATTTACCGGTTGGGCGCACTCGCCATCAACCGCTATGTCAGCCAGCCGTATATTATTGAAAGCCCCGCCACCGTGATTACCGGCCCTTTGCCGACGGACACTCCTTAATTTCAAAAACTCTTATCATAACAAAAACCGCGGGCGCTCTGTTTTTGGCAGGGCGCCCGCGGCAGTTTATTTTGTTATTTTACTTTTTCAGGAATTTCAGCAGCGGAACGGTGACAAGGGTTGCCACAATGCCGCAGCCAACGGCTTCGATCAACGCCTGCACGCCGACAAAGGCGCAGACGAACAGGAACGGGTTGGTGGTGCCGAAGGTTGCGCAGAGAGACTGCACATACTCGGTGTTAAAAAAGAACACGCACAGCGAAAGCATGAACCAGAAGGTGTTCAGCAGCGGCGTTGCCACAGCGCCCACGGCGCAGCACAGCTTGGTGTTTTTGGGCAGCAGCTTTTTGATGCCAATGTACACCCAACCGGCGCAAAGCCCCACCAGAACGCGGGCCACAAAGCAGGTAATAAAGGTGCCCACCGGGCTGGCCTGCAGCATGGCGGCGCTCATCACACTGGGGGTGCGCAGGGCCGAAACAAAGCTGGTTGTGCCAAAAACACCGCCAAGGATGGCACCCGCAACAGGGCCAAGCGTCATAGCGCCGATGGCGACCGGGATGGTAAGCAGCGACATGGACAGCGGCCCGACCTGCAGATAGCCCAGCGGCGTATAGTTCATGACAAGCAGAACGGCGACCAGCAAGGCAAGCTGGGTCAGCCAACGGGTGTTGGTACGGTTTTTCATATTCAATTTCCTCCTGCTGCCGTCTTTTCTTCAAAGTACAGCGCATATTCGGGGGCAGGGCTTTCCTGCCCGCCTGTGCAAGTATACGCTGTTTAGGCGGCAAATGCAAGCATTTTGGGCAAAATGGAAATCAAATTGCGGGTAGCTGCCTGCGACACGCTGCATAAATATGCCAAGTAAAAGAATATTTATGCAAAAAAATTCTTGCATTTTGCCGCGCACTGTGCCATAATAGACTGTATTCCATTACTATGCTGCCGGGCTTTGCCCGGCTGAGGATACCGATTGACAGGAGGAAGACCCCATGAACCTGAAAGGCAGAGATTTTTTGACCCTTCTGGATTACACCCCGGAAGAAATTGCATATCTGGTGGACCTTGCCGCCGAGCTGAAAGCCAAAAAGAAGGCAGGCGTTCTGCACGATGTACTGCGCGGCAAAAACGTTGCGCTGATCTTTGAAAAAACTTCTACCCGCACCCGCTGCTCCTTTGAGGTTGCCGCCCACGACCTGGGCATGGGCTCCACCTATCTGGATCCAACGGGCAGCCAGATCGGCAAAAAGGAATCCATTGCCGACACCGCCCAGGTGCTGTGCGGCATGTTTGACGGCATTGAGTACCGCGGCTATGGCCAGGAGATCGTGAACGAGCTGGCCAAGTATTCCACCGTACCGGTATGGAATGGCCTGACCAATGAGTTCCACCCCACCCAGATTCTGGCTGACTTTTTGACCATCAAGGAGCACTTTGGCAAGCTGGCCGGGCTGAAATTCGCTTACATGGGCGATGCCCGCTACAACATGGGCAACTCCCTGATGATCGGCTGCGCCAAGATGGGCCTGCACTTTGTCGCCTGCGCCCCCAAGGCATACTGGCCTGCCCCGGAGCTGGTGGAAAAGTGCAAGGCTATTGCCGCCGAAACCGGCGCTACCATCACCCTGAGCGATGACACCGATGCCGTAAAGGACGCCGATGTGGTATACACCGATGTGTGGGTAAGCATGGGCGAACCGGTTGAAGTGTGGGCCGAGCGCATTGAAGCGCTTGCCCCCTATCAGGTAAACACTGAACTGATGGCAAAGGCAAAGCCGACCGCCGTATTCATGCACTGCCTGCCCGCCTACCACGACCACAAGACCGCCGTTGGCAAGGAGATGGGCGAAAAGTTTGGCCGCGACGCCATGGAAGTGACCGATGAAGTGTTCACCGGCCCGCAGTCCATCGTGTTCCAGGAGGCCGAGAACCGCATGCACACGATCAAGGCGGTCATGGCGGCAACGCTGGGGGCGTGAGTCCCAAGCCTTCCCCCAAGGGGGAAGCCAGACACAGAAAAAGGCACGTCCAACGCAGGACGTGCCTTTTCATTTATAAAGGAAATTACTCCTCAACATACCCATACTGCAGGTACCAGTAGCCGTAGGGGCTGTGCCAGGTGCCCTTCAGAGAGGGGCTCTGCAGCCAGAAGTCGTTGTAATACGCAACGGGGATGCAGGCGGCATCCTCCATCAGGATGTCCTCGGCCTCGTGCAGCTTCTGGAAGTGGACGCTCTTATCGGCGACCTTGGAGGCTTCGACGGCGGCATCGAACTCGGGGTTGCTGTACTTACCATCGTTGTTGCCGTTGGTGGTGGTGAACAGCTCGATCATGTTGGAAGGATCGTTGTAGTCCATGACCCAGCCGTTACGGCTGACGTCGTAGTCGCCGGCGCGGCGCATCGGGGTGAAGCTGGCCCACTCGACCTTGTTGATGTTGACGGTGATGCCCAGCTCGCCCCAGGCCTGCTGGACGTACTCAGCAACGGGGATGTGGTAGCCGGCGTCGTTGGCGCTGTACTCAACAACCGGGAAACCCTCGCCGTCCGGGTAGCCGGCGTCGGCCATCAGCTGCTTGGCCTCCTCGAGGTTGGCCTCGTAGTCGTCGCTGATGTAGGTCTTGCCGCCGTTGGCGTTGTCGTAGAACATGCCGTTCTCATCGACGATGCCGGGGCCGACCAGGTTGTAAGCGGGGGTGTAGGTGCCCTGCATGATGGTGTTGGCAACGTAGTCACGGTCAATGGCCAGGCTCAGAGCCTTGCGGACCTTGGCATCCGTGAACGGCTCCTTCTGATCGTTCAGGGAGATGTAGTAGGTGCCCAGGATGGTGTCAACGTAGAAGTCGCCGCCGTCCTCAGCCTTGGTCAGGCTGGGGATCTCATCGGTGGGGACGTCCTTGATGAGCTGTGCCTCACCGCTGTTGTAGGCGGCGTAAGCAGCGCTGGAATCCTCGAGCAGAAGCAGGGTGATGGTGTCGGAAACGATCTTGGAGGAATCCCAGCCGCCTTTATAGTTCGGGTTCTTGGACAGAACAATACGCTCGGAGGGGACCCAATCGGTGATCATGTAGGGGCCGTTGCAGACGAAGGTGTCAGGCTGCGTGCACCAGGCATCGCCGTTGGCCTCAACAGTGGCCTGCTGCACGGGGCTCATAGCCGCGAAGGCGCAGAGCTTATCGAAGTAGGAGCAGGGATAGGCCAGCTGGATGGTCAGGGTCTTGCCGTCCTCGCTGGCGTGGACGTTCAGGGCATCCCAGTCGGGATCGGTGGTGGTGTTGCCGTCTGCATCGGGGTTGCCGATGGCATCCTTGTAGCCGTCGATCATGCCGACAACGGTCTCGCCGTAGGGGGCTGCGGTGTCGGGGCTGGCCAGACGCTTGAAGGAGTACTCAAAGTCCTTCGCAGTCAGGTCGGAGCCGTCGCTCCACTTCAGGCCGTCCTTCATGGTGAAGGTCCAGGTCAGGCCGTCCTCGGAGACCTCGGGCATCTCTGCCTGGCCGGGAACAACCTCGTTGTTCTCGTCGATGAGCAGCAGCGGCTCAAAGGTGGTGATGATGGTGTTGGCACCGTCGATAGAGCTGTTCAGCGCGGGATCCAGGGTCTCGGGGTTAGGTCCGTACTGGACAGTGAAACCGTTGGCGGAAGTGCCGGTAGCCTCGGTGGCTTCGCTGGTCGCAGCCTCAGTGGATGCAGCGCTGCTGGCATCGGTGGCAGCGGAGCTTGCAGAGCCGCCGCACGCAGCCAGAGAAGCAGCCATGCAGCCGGCCATAGCCACGGCAGCAATGTTCTTCATCTTCATGAATATACCCTCCAAATATAATGTACTTTATACCCAATCCCCCCGGGAGACAAGCCCCCAACGGAATGAATATTTATACTTTACCACTCTGAATCCGCAATTTCAAGTGGTCAGTAACTTTTGTAACTGTTTTGATAGAAAATTCTTTTGTATTTCTACCGCGTACAGTTCTATGTCCTGCGGATGGATGTTCGCCCCACGCGCACATTTTGGGGTCAAGCACAAGGCGGCTGCGGTGAGCCGCCCTGTATAAGTATGAGTTTTTATGTCGGGTGGAGTCGAGGGGCGGACAAACAGCGTCCGCCACGCCCGGCAGCGCCCCCTATATTACTTTACTTTGTCCAGATGGTGGCACGCTGCCCAGTGGCCGCTGCTCACTTCCTTGAACTCCGGCACCTCGGCGGCGCAGCGCTCGTCGGCGTAGGGGCAGCGGGTGCGGAAACGGCAGCCGCTCGGCGGATTCAGCGGGCTGGGCACATCGCCCTGCAGCACGATACGGTGGCTCTGGCGGGCTGTGACGGGGTCCGCCACGGGAATGGCCGAGATCAGGCTGCGGGTGTAGGGGTGGACGCTGTGGGCGATCAGCTCAAAGCTGTCGGCCAGCTCCACCAGCTTGCCCAGATACATAACGCCGATGCGGTTGGAGATGTGCTTGACAACGCTCAGGTCGTGGGCGATGAACAGGTAGGTCAGCCCCATCTCCTGCTGCAGGTCCTCAAACATGTTGACGACCTGCGCCTGGATCGAAACGTCCAGCGCGGAGACCGGCTCATCGCAGACGACGAACTCGGGGTTCAGGGCCAGCGCACGGGCAATGCAGATACGCTGGCGCTGGCCGCCGGAGAACTCATGCGGGTAGCGGGTCTTGTGGTAGGGCTGCAGGCCGCAGTCGTCCATGACCTGGTCAATATAGTCGTTGAACTCGTTCTTCGGCACAAGGTTGTGCTCGCGCACGGCCTCGCCGATGATCTCGCCGACGGGCAGACGCGGGGACAGGCTGGAGAACGGGTCCTGGAAGATGATCTGCATCTTGGTACGCAGGTTACGCAGCTCTCTGCCGGTCATATCGTACACTTCTTTGCCGTTGAACAGTACCTGACCGCCGGTTTTTTCGCCGGCAAGGCGCAGGATTGTACGGCCGGTGGTGGATTTGCCGCAGCCGGATTCGCCGACCAGACCCATGGTATGGCCGCGCTTGAGGTTGAAGGTAACGCCATCGACAGCCTTGACATGACCCACGGTCTGGGACATCAGGCCGCCCTTGATGGGGAAGTATTTTTTAAGCTGGTTGACCATCAGAATATACTGATCATCATAGGTGACGGGGGTATAGTCCAGCTTTTTTGCGTTTTCTGCCTGTGCCATCGTCACTCACCCGCCTTTCGATTATTTTCATAGTAGCGGTAGCAGCTGACCTTGTGCGTCGGGGACAGGCTGATCTCGCAGGGGTACTCGCCGCTGCAGCAGGGCAGCTGCAGCTCGCAGCGGTCCTTGAAGTAGCAGTAGTCCGGCATATTGATGGGGTTAGGCACCTTGCCGGGAATGGAGTACAGCTTATCCACCTTCTTGCCCACCACGGGCTTAGAGGCCATCAGGCCGATGGTGTAGGGGTGGGCGGGATTGGCGAAGATCTCCTCCACCGTACCCTTCTCCACCACACGACCGGCATACATGACCACCACGTAATCCGCCATCTCAGCGATAACGCCCAGATCGTGGGTGATGAGCATGATGGAGGAATTGATCTTGTTCTTCAGGTTCCGCAGCAGATCCAGGATCTGGGCCTGAATGGTCACGTCCAGAGCCGTAGTGGGCTCGTCAGCGATGATCAGCTTGGGGTTGCAGGACAGGGCCATGGCGATCATGACACGCTGGCGCATACCGCCGGACAACTCATGCGGGTACATCTCATATACACCCTGGCTGTTGGCGATGCCAACCATCTCCAGCATTTCAACGGTGCGCTTTTTGATGTCCTCTTTGCTCTTGCCTTCGCCGTCATGCAGAGCAATGACTTCATCGATCTGAGCACCGATGCGGAACACCGGGTTCAGGCTGGTCATCGGCTCCTGGAAGATCATCGAAATATAGTTGCCGCGCAGGTGCTGCATGACCGTGCCGGGAGTTTTGGCAACATCATAGGCTTTGCCATTACCCAGGTTCAGGCGGATCTCGCCCTGAACGATCTGGCCCTGGGGGCGCTGCAGCAGCTGCATCAGCGAAAGGCTGGTAACGGATTTGCCGCAGCCGGATTCGCCCACAACGCCCACGGTTTTGCCCACGGGAACTTCAAACGAAACACCGTCCACGCTTTTTACCACGCCGGTATCGGTAAAGAAATAGGTGTGCAGGTTATCAAACTCAACAGCGTTTTCCGGGTTCTTCATCTGGGTCAGGTACTCAGATTCCGGCACATTCTTGCGCTTGCGCTGTTTTTCGTACTGGTCCGTAATGCGGCGGTTTTCTTTGGAGATACGCCGCGACTCCTTGGCGGAAAGGTAACCGTCCTGTTGTTTAGCCATCGTGTGTGTCTCCTTTCATCAGCGTTTCATCTTGGGGTCAAAGGCATCGCGCAGGCCATCGCCCACAAAGTTGAAGCCCAGAACCGTGATCAGCAGGCAGATGCCGGCCGGGACCCAGATGAACAGATAGTTGGTCATAACATAAGCGTTGTTGACATCGTTGATGATGTTGCCCCAGGATGCAAACGGGTACTTAACGCCCAGACCCAGGAAAGACAGGGTGGCTTCCGTCAGGATGGTGGAGCCAAGGCTCATGGTGCAGGTAACAATCAGCTGCGGGATAACGTTGGGGATCAGGTGGCGGAAGATGCGGTGCCATGCGCTGATACCGCAGGCTTCGGCTGCCGTCATGAACTCCTGCTCGCGCAGGGACAAAATCTGGCCGCGGACCAGGCGGGCAATGCCGGGCCAGCCCAGGAAGCCGAGGATCAGCATCAGGTACATCATACGGGTCCAGGAGTCAATGCGCATGGCGTCCATGGCAGCGCCCAGAATGATGATGATGGGCATGGAGGGCAGGCAGTAGAACACGTCCACGATACGCATGATGAGGTTATCCACCCAGCCGCCGAAGTAGCCGGAGATACCGCCCATGACAATACCGATGGAGCCTTCGATCGCAACAACAATGAAGCCGATGATCAGGGAAACACGGCCGCCGTACATCAGGCGGGTCAGCATATCCATACCGTTGGTATCAGTGCCCAGCCAGTGCTCCTTGTTGGGGCTTGCGTAACGGTCAAACACATAGGTTTCCGTCATCTGCTTCACGCTCCAAACGCCGGTGCTGGCATCGTACACGATGTCATACTCGGCTTCGTTGCCGTCGGCATCGGTGTAGGTGAACTCGGTAATATTATCGTCAATGGCTTCTTCCAGGCGGTCGCGGAAGTCACGGCTGATGACCACGCTGGCATCGGCAGCGGAAACAACAAAGCGGCCGATATAGGCAACTTCGCTGCCGCTCTGGGTGATATTGCCGTCAGCATCCAGTTCATAATCCTGGCCATCGGCAGTAAAGGTGGTCTCCCCTGCTGCCTGGGCAGTCAGGGCGGCCAGCTTGGCATCAAAGCTCAGCTCGGCCACGCCGTCCGCTGCGGTGACCATATCCTTAGCGGCATAAGCCAGCACAGTGCGGCCCTGGCGGAAGACGTACAGGTCCTCGCTCAGGGTTTCCACTTCGTAATCGTTATCTTTATAGGTAAAGGTCTCTTCACCCTTCTTGATGGCCTCGTTGCCCTTGCTCTGGGCAATGGAGCCGAACTCCTGGCCATCGGCAACAACAAAGCGCAGTTTATCGTTGCGGGTCACACCCACATACTCTTTGGACATCTGGGTGTAGGTGTAGAACTGCTGGTCCTGGCCGTAAGGGCTGACCACGCCGCCAATGAAGGAAAAGACGAACATGGCAAGCAGCATCGTCAGGCCCACAACGGCCAGACGGTTGCGGAAGAACCGCTTGGCAACCAGCGCGCCGGGCGAAAGCACCTTAACGCGGCGGTCGTCGTTCAGGGAGTACTGCTCCTGCTTCGGGTTCTGGTTCTGCGTATTTTCGCTCATGGGTGTGCAGTCTCCTTTCTTTAAGAAATGCGCACGCGCGGGTCGACCACGCCGTACAGAATATCGGTCAGCAGGTTGCTGGCCAGCGTCAGCACCGCCATGAAGGACAGGTAGAACATCGTGAACGGGATGTCGCCCGCGACCATGGACTGGTAAGAGATGTAGCCGATGCCGGGGATGGAGAACAGGGTCTCCGTGATCAAGGCACCGCTGAACAGGCCGGGCAGGCTGCCGCCGATGATCGTGACCAGCGGGATCAGCGTGTTGCGGAAGGCGTGCTTATAGATGACCGTGCGCTCCGACAGGCCCTTGGCGCGGGCCGTGCGGATGTAGTCGGCGTTCAGGACCTCGAGCATGTTCGTGCGGGTATAGCGCATGTAACCGCCGATGGAGACAATGACCAGCGTGACGATGGGCAGCACCAGATGGTTGGCGCGGTCACAGAACTGGCCCCACGAGCTGAGCTGGGCATAATCACGCCCGACCAGGCCGTACAGGTCAAACCAGCCAAGCTTGACAGAGAACAGCAGCTTGAGCAGCGTGGCAAAGAAGAAGCTGGGCAGAGAGATGCCCACCAGAGCCACAGCGGTGATGACGTAATCGGTACGGGAATACTGTTTGGTAGCAGCAAGGATGCCCAGGGGCACAGCGATGATCATGGACAACACAAAGGAGATGCCGCCCATGACAACAGACAGACCAATAACTTCCTGGAATTTTTGAACAACAGGGACGTTCCACTTCCAGCTGTCACCGAACTGACCGCGCACTGCGCTGGACAGCCAGGTCATGAATCCGGGCAGGATGCCCTTATCCAGACCATAGGCTGCGTTGAGCTGATCCAGCCATTCCTGATACGGTTTTGCGCCCGGTGCCTGGGACAGCTGCATGGCCATGTTCTCGGCAAAAGAGCTGGGCAGGCTGCGCATCATCACATAGATGATGAAGGTAACGCAAAACAGGATCACAAAAGAAAGCAGGATACGCTTGATGACGTAGTTTCGCACTTGAAAAATCGTTCCTTCCTTCGCGGGCAGGGAGGCCGCGTTTTTAATGGCTGCGCCGCATGGCTCCAAAATACACATGAGCCGGGGCCTTGTAGCTTCGCCTATGGTGTACCTAAAAAGTCGAAAATTT
>OHVM01000818.1_pt1 | contig 10336 bp, 8 predicted proteins | sample 1579431 | NCBI WGS metagenome assembly OHVM01 (sample SAMEA3882524, study PRJEB24775) | human gut metagenome | biome: human-associated habitat; feature: intestine environment; material: feces | place: Netherlands | collected 2009/2010 | reverse complement strand
TTCCTGCCGCTGGCATTCTTAAACGGTATGACCGGACAGATGTTCAAACCGCTGGGATTCACGATCGTGTTCTGTATGTCGGCGTCCCTGCTTTCTGCGATGACGGTGGTTCCACTGTGCTATCTGTTCTACAAACCGAGCGAGGCGAAGCGCGCCCTGATGGGACGTCCGATTGAACGTTTACAGAAATGGTACCGCGGCATCATGGACCGTCTGTTAAACCACAAAGCGATGGTTATGGGATTTTCGGTTCTGGTACTTGTACTGACGGTAATTCTGGCGAGCGGAATGCAGACGGAGCTGATGACATCGGATGATACCGGTACGGTCAGTGTCAGCATTGAGACGCGTCCGGGTCTGAAACAGGAAAAGATCGAGGAAGCGCTGGCAGAAGCGGAGGCAATTGTTTCCGCGAGCGACCAGGTTGATTCGTACATGCTGCGTTACAACGGAGGCAGCGGCGAGATCAGTGCTTATCTGAAAGATGACCGTACCATGAAAACAGACGATGTAGCCGATCAGTGGCAGAAAGAGATGGATAACATTGCAAACTGTACGATCGACGTATCGGCATCGACTTCCATGAGCTTCATGGGAAGACAGCGCGGCTATGAAGTGATTCTTCACGGCACGCAGTATGATGAATTAAAAGAAGTTAGTGATAAGATTGTCAAGGAAATGACAGCAAGAACGGATGTCATCAACATCCATTCCAGTATTGAGAATAATGCACCGATCATTACCCTGAAGATTGATCCGGTCATGGCAAAGGCGTATGGGCTCACGGCTTCCAGTATCGGAACGACGCTCAATCAGATGTTGAGCGGTATCGACGCGACGACACTTAAAATTGACGGCGAGGACATTACGGTAACGGTTGAGTATCCGGAGGGCGAGTACGAGACAGTTGATAACATAAAAGATATTATTTTGACGGGAACAAACGGACAGAAGGTGGCACTGACCGATGTGGCAAATGTCGTATTTGAGGACAGTCCGGCTTCGATTTCCAGAACCGACGGTGCATATGAGATCACAATCTCTGCCGATTACACCGGTGATAATGTACAGCAGCAAATCAACAGTGAGGTAATTACTCCGAACTTAAGCGGTACAATCAGCATTGGGCAGAGCAGCCGTGACCGTATGATGAAGAGTGAGTTCAGCTCCCTGTACCGCGCGATTGCGATTGCAGTATTCCTGGTATTCGTTGTCATGGCGGCACAGTTTGAGTCTGTGAAGTTTTCCATCATGGTTATGACGACCATCCCGTTCAGTTTGGTTGGTTCCTTCGGATTACTGAAGCTGACCGGCGTCAGCATCAGTATGACGTCCCTGCTTGGCTTCCTGATTCTGGTCGGAACTGTTGTAAATAACGGTATTCTCTACGTGGATACGGTCAACCAGTATCGCTCCACGATGGATCTGCGGACAGCGCTCATTGAGGCAGGTGCGACCCGTATCCGACCGATTCTGATGACAAGTATGACAACCATCCTCTCGATGATTCCGATGGCACTGGCAATCGGAAGCAGCGGTTCCACGACACAGGGTCTGGCGATCGTAGATATCGGCGGTCTGAGCGTAGGTGTGATTGTCGCGCTCTTCATGGTCCCAGTATATTACGCACTGCTGAGCCGGAAACCGAAGGAAGAGATACCGGATGTGGATTAGATATAGGTTAATTGAAAAAATATTGTAAGAAATAAAATATTTGCTGCGGAAATTAAAATCAGATATATCGGAATGGAGTGACATACATGAATCAAAATAGAAGATTATGCCTGACCCGCCGGATTGCCTCTGGCGTGGCAGCCTGCTCACTGGGAGTATTCCTGGCGGCAGGTGCGCCGGTTCAGGTATTGGCAGCCAGCCCGCAATTTGCATATTCCACAGAAAAATGGGCTTCGCTGCAGGATGATAAGCTCGAATTTGACGAGATTGCTGATCGGATCCATGAGTACAACAGCACAGTGGAGAAGAACCGGATCGAGTACAAGGATTATCAGGGCAAAGACAGAAATGAGATCGCGCAGGAATATTATGACGCGGCAGATGAGATCGAGAGCAGTATCGAGTACCCGGATTCAGATGATGCGAATTATGGTTCCGCACTGGCAGCAGCACAGAGAAGCGAGGCTTCCGCGACCCAGATGCGCGAGCAGGGCGATAATAACGTCGATGATGCGAATGTTAAGGCGTGGGGGTATACGCAGACCGAGAAATCGTTGGTACAGCAGGCGCAGAACCTGATGATCCAGTACTGGAATGCCCAGGAAAACTTAAAGAGTGTGCAGAATCAGGTGTCCAAGGCGGAAAAAGACTATGAGACGGCAAACTTAAAGCTTTCATCCGGAAGCGCGACCCAGACGGATGTGCTGGATGCCAAGGAGACTCTTTTAAAGGCGCAGGCGTCCATCACGACGGCGGAGAGCAATATTGCATCGACAAAGGAATCCCTGTGCCAGATGCTTGGATGGAAATATGGCGCATCAGTAGAAATCTGTGCATTACCGGACCCGCAGGAACAGATGAGTGCATCGGTCAATCTCGAAGAGGACATTGCGAAAGCACAGGAAAATAATTATCAGTTAAAGATTCTGGCACGTCAAGTCAACAACGCGATGACAAGCACCCTTAAAGAGCAGTACCAGACAACTCTGACCAGCGGGAAGGAGGCAGTCAAGTCGAATGTCCAGTCGGCTTATCAGAATCTGAAGCTGTCTGAGGCACAGTATGAACAGGCAAAACGCAGCCTTGAATTAGAAGAAAAGACGAAACAGACCAACGACCGCAAGCTGACAGCCGGACTTATCAGCCAGAACGCATACCAGAGCGCAACCTATTCCTATGAATCGGCATCCGTGGCAAAAGAGACGGCAGCGATGTCGCTTCTCCAGGCGCAGTTCGCCTACCAGTGGGCGGTGGACGGCCTGGCGTCCACGCAGTAGAAAGGGGTGGGCGGATGATGCGAAATCTGAAAGGAAAATGGATGAACGCGGAAGCTGGGACAGAGCAAAAGATGCGTAAGGGGCAAGAAAGAGACCGAAGCGGTGCAAGTGCTTTGGATGTTCATCTGGACGGTCATAATGTAAAACGAATCGGAAAAAGCAGATTGAGTCGTTCAATCGGAATTGCCCTGGCGGCTTGTATTCTTGTATCGAGCCCGGCGCAGGCGGCGAAAACGCCTTTGATTTCCGGCACAGAAAGTGATTCAGACAGCGAGGCAGATGGTCCGGCGCTGGAAGATGGCACCATAACCGAAAACAGCGCAGACAACACGATCGCCAGCCAGTCCGGCTCCTATACGGAGGAACAGCTAGCGGATTCTGTGATAGAGTACGGGGAACTGGAGGCGCTGGTGCGGCGCGGCAATGGAACGGCTGTCAGCGCCGATTACAGTTATCAGGACAGCCTTGCCGTCTACCAGGAAGCCTACGATGCGATGATTTCCGGTGCCCGGGATATGAACTATAAAGCAGATGAGCTCGAAGATGCGGGCGGAGATGAGGCACCGATCGGCACCTATGAGCGAAATGCACAAACGCTGTCGATGGCAGCGAAGCAGTATAAAAAGTCGCTCACTTCCTTAAATTCGGCGTCAAGTCGTGCGTCCAGAAACCGGACGGTCTGGCAGGTCGTAAAGACCGCACAGATCCAGTGGGGCACTTGCCGGCAGCTTCAGGACGAGGTGGAGGCGGCTACCAAGACGGCGGAGAACTATCAGGCGCAGGTGGATCGCAAAGAGCGGGAACTGGCAGCGGGGCTTTGCACGGAGACGGATCTGCTGCAGGCTCAGAAAAACCTGCTAAGCGCCCAGACAGCATTACAATCCACGACCGATCAGGCAAATAAGGCGCTGCGCCAGCTTGCCATTTTACTTGGAAAGAGCGGAACTTCTATTACGCTGGGGGAAATTCCAGCCGTATCGGAAACGGAACTGGCTTCTATGAATCTGGATGCGGACCGCGCGGCAGCTGTCATTGCAAGTTCCAGTGTCAAATCAGCCAGACGATCCTCCGCAACCGGAGATGCGGCGCGCAAGCTGCGCCACCAGCAGATCGAGGAAGCCGAGAGCGCCGCAAGCGCCTCAGCGGATGAGCAGTACGCTGAGATAGCGGCATTAAGCCTAGAACGTGACGCGGCGCAGGCAGCCTACCAGTCTGCCGAAAAAACATACGGCGCCACCCAGATTAAGTATCAGTCCGGTGCGATTAATAAAGCAACGTATTTACAGGGTGAGGCGTCTTATCTGCAGAAAAAAGCAGAACTAGAGACTGCCGAGATTTCCCTGCGGACGGCGTATGATGCGTATGAGTGGATGTTGAAAGGGGTTGCGTGAGGATTAAGTGATTGCGTTTCCTAAGACTGTATGTTTTGTATGGATATGTGAAATGGAATTTTATAAGATGGGTTTGAAAAAGAATGTGCTAAGGCACATTCTTTTTCATGCTTTCGGTGTGAGAACAAATTTGTATTTGCGTATTGTTCCGGTCAATGGTACAATCATAGGCGGAATTTTGAACCGGTAAACGATAGACTGAAAGGGTACGCCCGTTCACGGACCCATGGAAAAGGCCGGGAAATGAAAACGGGAGGAACGTATAGATGCAGCAGGAGAATATGAAGACATTGGAATCTCTGGAAGATTTTCGGCATTTTTCGGAAAAAGAGCTGGAAATACGGTTTGACCAGCTTAAGAAACAGATTGTACCAGCGGACAAGACAATCCGGGAGCAGGCAGAAAAGCATTGGGGGCATGTGGCAAAACCGCTTGGCAGTCTGGGAGTCCTGGAGGAAGATATTGTGCGGGCGGCGGCAGCGCAGGGGGAGGAAGTGCCAGACTTCTCCAAGCGTGCGCTTCTAATTTTTTGCGCAGATAATGGGGTAGTCGAAGAAGGAGTATCACAGACCGGGCAGGAGGTTACGGCGGCAGTTGTTTCGAATATGACACGCGGGAGGAGCTGTTCCTGCCTGATGGCAGAAAAAGCAGAGACAGAAGTGTTTCCGATCGATATGGGAATTGCCTGTGAGGTAGAACATCGGGGAGAACTTCATCCCCTAACGGAACGGAAAATCCGCCGTGGAACTTCCAATTTTACAAAAGCAGCAGCGATGACGCGCCAGGAGGTGTTGACAGCCATTTTGACGGGAATCGATGCGGTGCGTGTGCTGAAGGAGCAGGGGTACCGCTTGTCTGCAGTGGGTGAAATGGGGATCGGCAATACGACGACCAGCAGTGCGGTCGCATCGGTTCTGCTGCAAAAGGATCCAGAACTTGTCACTGGAGCTGGGGCGGGTTTAGATTCGGCTGGATTGAAACGGAAAACGGAGGCAATCCGGCGTGGAATCGGACTGCATCACCCGGATCCCATGGATGGCATGGAGGTATTGCAAAAGGTAGGCGGATTCGATCTGGCGGCGATGGCAGGTGCTTTTTTGGGCGGTGCCATCTATCATGTTCCGGTTGTGATTGACGGGGTTATCGCGGCAGCTGCGGCGGCAGCTGCTGGAAGAATTGCACCGGCAGCGACGGATTATATGCTGGCAGCCCATGTATCGGCGGAACCGGCGTCTATCTGGCTGCTTGATTTGATAGGAGTAACTCCGGCTATCCAGGCGGGACTTCGACTCGGAGAAGGTACAGGGGCGCTGGCGCTGTTTCCACTGCTGGATATGGCGCTGTCCATTTACCGGGATATGGATACGTTTGCGGAGATGGAAATAGAGGAATATAAGCCGCTGGTGTGATGAGATATACGGATTAAAACATTTTTTGCGTATGTTTTTAAAGCATGGAAACTGCTGCAATTCGGTGAAAAAGAGGATAAATGAACGATGTTATATATAGTTACAGGCGGCAGTGGCAGCGGTAAGTCCGAATATGCCGAACAGACTGCCGTGCAGTGCCGGAACGGGAACGGTGGGACACTCTGGTATCTGGCGACGATGCGGATTTGGGATGACGAAGGCAGAAAACGGGTGGAGCGCCATCGGCGGATGCGCGCGGCAAAAGGGTTTGAGACGATTGAGCGGTATACGGGGTTAGAAACATTAGAATTAGAGGAGAGATTCGAAGAGTCCAATTCGGCTGGTTTGGACGATGAACAGGAAAACGAAAGTTTGAAGCGCTGGGAGTCCTGCCGAGTGGCACAAAAACCAGTGCTTCTCCTTGAATGTATGTCCAACCTTATCCTCAATGAATTTTATGCTCAGGAAAATGGTGCGCAAGAGCGGATTCTGCAAGGAATAAAACACTTGCAAAACCAGTGCCATGACCTTATCATTGTAACGAATGAGATCTTTTCGGACGGTGTGACGTATGATCTGGAATCGGAGCGGTACATAGAGCTTCTGGGACGGATCAACCGGGAACTGGGACAGATGGCGGATTCGGTGACGGAAGTGGTGTATGGAATTCCGCTTGCGGTGTCAACACCTGTTTTTGCAGCCGATGAAAGGACAAAAGATGTAGGGTAGTCAGTGAGTGGAACAGAGCGGAATGCCTGCTAAAGTTATGGTTGCCAGAATAGAGTCAGGGGGATCGAAGATTGAATCTGATAGGAAGTTTTGTCATTGCATTTTCCATGTATTCACGCATTCCGATGCCGCGCATGGACTGGACGGAAGAGCGGATGCGCTATGCGCTTTGTTTTTTTCCGCTGATCGGGGCGGTGATCGGGGCGGTAGAGATAGCCACGTTTGCGCTCTGTGAAATTTTGGGTGCTGGAGTTCTGTTCCGGACCGACCTGTTGACGGCAGTTCCACTATTGATTACCGGTGGAATCCATATGGACGGGTATCTCGATGTGACGGATGCGCGCCATTCCTACGGCGAGCGGGAAAAAAAGCTGGCGATTTTAAAAGATCCACATACGGGGGCGTTTGCGATCATCGGTCTGGGGCTGTACCTGCTTCTCTATGCGGGGGCAGTTTCTGAGCTTGTGGGAGCAGATGTGTGGCTGCTGCCGGGGGCGCTTATGCTGGAACGCGCCTGCAGCGGCTATTCGGTGGTGGCATTTCCAAAGGCGAAAAAGGACGGGCTTGCCGCTGAATTTTCCAGAAGTGCCGAGACAAAGGTTGTTCGCGTGAGTATGGCAGTTTTAGCAGCGTTGGCGATCAGCTGGATGATTTACTGGGGACATCTGCGCGGCGCTCTGGCAGCCTTAACAGCACTTGCGACTTTCGTTTGTTATTATCGTTTTTCCATGCGGGAATTTGGCGGCATCAACGGCGATCTGGCAGGGCATTTTCTGCAGAGCTGCGAGCGGAATGTGGTGCTGGTGCTGGCGGCGATGCGGCTGGCAGGTACGTGCCTGCGGTTTTTGAATTTTTAAGCGAGGAAAAGCAGAATGATTTTTATAATTGGCGGCAGGGAACAAGGAAAGACAGCGTATGCGATGAAATTGTGGGAAAAACGTACTTTGGAACGGAGGAAAACAAAAGACTTATCCACCGTTCTGAATCGATCGAAAAATCCAGAAGCGTGTAGAGTTACAGCACGCATCGCGGATGGGAGATTGGAAACGGACGAACAGACGATCCTGCAGGCGGATCTGATCACGCATTTTGAACTGTTTGTGAGGCGTGAGATGGAAGCCGGGCGCGATCCATACGTGTTTGCAGAACGCCTGATGCAGGAAAATCCGGATGCATTCGTGGCGGCGGATGAAATCGGCTGCGGCATTGTGCCGATGGAAGCATTTGAGCGCGATTATCGGGAGACAGACGGGCGCATTTGCCAGCGGATCGCCGCATATTCGGAGGAAGTGCACCGGGTTATCTGCGGTCTGGGAATGCGGATCAAATAAAAGAATAGTTGGGAGTAGACAAAATGACAGCAATCAGTAAAGTATTGACAGGAATGATAGAAGGCAGAATGGTCGGATATCACTTAGCTGCGATTCTGGCAGGTTATCTTCTGGATCTGTGCCTGGGTGATCCGCATTCGATGCCGCATCCGGTCCGGGCGATCGGAAATCTGATTGTGTGGCTGGAAAAATATTTGCGTCCAGCTGAAAAAAAGCATGCAACGGAACGGGGGGAACGCCGCGCGGGCGTTCTTTTTGTGTGTCTGGTGCTGCTTGTGACAGGCAGTGTGGCAGGCGCAATCCTCTGGATTTCCCGTCTGGGCGGCATCTGGATTCAGACAGTTGTCGAGGCGGTCATGACTTACTATCTGCTGGCGGCGCGCTCCCTGCGGGATGAGAGCATGGCGGTCTGCCGGAAGCTGGAGGCGGGAGAGATCGAGGGAGCCCGCTATGCAGTGTCGATGATTGTCGGGCGCGATACGAAACCTCTTTCAGAGGCGGGGATCGCACGGGCGGCAGTTGAGACGGTAGCGGAAAATGCGTCGGATGGAGTGATTGCGCCTTTGTTTTATCTGGCGATCGGAGGTCCGCTTCTTGGCTGGCTGTACAAGGCAGTCAACACGATGGATTCGATGGTCGGATATAAAAATGACAGATATCTGCATTTTGGACGCGCGGCAGCAAAACTGGACGATCTGGTAAACCTGATTCCGTCGCGTCTGGCAGCGCTTTTATTGATAGTCTCTGCATACCTTTTACGATATGACGGAAAGAATGCTTACCGTATCTGGCGGCGTGATCGCCGGAACCACAAAAGCCCCAATTCCGCGCAGACCGAGTCGGCATGCGCCGGCGCGCTGGGCTTGCGACTGGCGGGCGATGCCTGGTATTTCGGTAAGTTAGTTCCGAAGCCATATATCGGTGATGAGATACACCCGATTGAACCGCAGGACATCCGCCGTGTCAACCGCCTGATGTATGGAGCGGCGGGAATCATGGGACTTCTGGCACTGGTGATGCGGGCCGTGATTTTGTTTTGATAAGGGAATTTTAACAAAAGAGAATCATTAGAATTTCCAGAATGATAAAATTTTATAGAATGCGATGGACTGGAATTCACTGTTTTTAGAATTTTCCAGAAGAATATAAAAAAGGCAAAAAATCCAAATAATGAAGCAATCAAACAGATAAAAATATCAAAAACAGAACGAACGAAGAAAAGAGTAACCAGATAAAGAATACACAAAAAAGAGGGAACAACAGGGAGGAAGCATCTATGCCATACACGCACGGCGGCGATATTTACGGTGATGCAGCCGTAGAGTTAGATTTTTCAGTCAATACAAATCGTCTTGGAATGCCGCAGGCTGTCCGTGATGCTGTGATTGCATCGGCGGCTGCTTGGGAACAATATCCGGATGCTTTATGCCGGAAGCTGCGGCGTGCAGCGGCTGCTTTTTATGAGGCAGACGGCACGCCGATTCCGGAGGACTGGCTCGTGTTTGGAAACGGTGCTTCGGATATTTTATATGCAGTTGTCTCAGCGATTCGGCCCAAACAGGCGATTTTGCTGGCACCGGGATTTTCGGAGTATGAGCAGGCGCTTCGGATGTGCGGCTGCGAGATCCGGTGGCTTCATTTAAAGGAAGAAAATGGATTTTCCCTGGAGAGTGCGAGGGAAGAATTGTATGCCATGCTTTTCGATGGCTCCGGGGATGCCTCGAAGATAGATTCGGTCCCAACTTTATCCTCTAAACGTGAAAACGTCTGGGAAAAAATTTTGATTCTCGGAAATCCCAATAACCCGACAGGGCGCGCTATTTCAGCCACCGAGATGGAAAGGTTGGCGGAGGTCTGCCGGGAAACACATACCTGGCTTATGCTGGACGAGTGTTTTCAGTGGTTTTTGGATACACGGAGAGAATGTTCGTTTGTTGGAAATTTGTTAAATGGTGTTGGAGATCACGTTATCCTCTTAAATGCCTTGACCAAAATCTGCTCAATGGCAGGCCTTCGCCTGGGCTATGGCATCATCCCCAATGCCGGACTCCGGGAACGCCTCGAGAAGTTCCGCCAGCCGTGGAGTGTCTCGGCTCCGGCACAGGCGGGCGGGGTGGCGGCATTTGCGGTACTGGCGGATCATTCAGAAGGAAATCTGCTGGAATGGACGGCTAAATCTTTGCAGACGGAACGTCCGCGACTGGCGGAAAAACTGGAAGAACTGGGATTTATCGTTTATCCGTCCCAGACAAATTATCTGTTGTTCCGTTCGCCGGATGAGGATTCGCGCGATTACAAACAGGGATGTTTAGAGCATGGCATTTTGATTCGCGCCTGTGAGAATTTTGAGGGGCTGAACCGTCATTATTACCGGGTGGCGGTGCGGAACCGGGGAGAAAATGAAAGGTTGATAAATATTTTGAAAGAGGTACAATCTGAAGAAAAACACAATGTGAATTTGTAATATAAAACGAACCCATAACTGTTCAGTAGGTCTGCGCATTTACTGCGCTGACCGTACGAAA
>OHVM01000808.1_pt1 | contig 10468 bp, 12 predicted proteins | sample 1579431 | NCBI WGS metagenome assembly OHVM01 (sample SAMEA3882524, study PRJEB24775) | human gut metagenome | biome: human-associated habitat; feature: intestine environment; material: feces | place: Netherlands | collected 2009/2010 | reverse complement strand
TTGCAGGTGTAAGCCTGTAAACCTCCTGCCTTTTTTATCAGGCGCAGAGCGAAATTTTATCGGAAAGAGGATGGAAAAGACTGCATAAAAACAGAAATTTTTCTCATGATAGAAACAGAAAGCTGATTTAGGAGAGATGGTATGGTTACAATCAGAACACTGGACAACGGCATAAGGGTCGCACTGGAATCCATTTCCTATGTCCGCAGCATTTCCTTCGGGATTTGGGTGAAAAACGGCTCCCGAAATGAACTGCCGCAGGAAAACGGCGTGTCGCATTATATTGAGCATATGATGTTCAAGGGGACGAAAAGCCGCACGGCAAGGCAGATTGCGGAGGAAATGGATGCGCTCGGCGGGCAGATTAACGCATATACCACGAAGGAATATACCTGCTATCATACCCGTGTGCTGGATAAGCATATTGACCGCGCACTGGATGTGATGAGTGATATGCTGCTGTATCCCTTGATTGCACAGGAGGAGGTGCAGAAGGAGCGCAATGTCATTACAGAGGAAATTTATATGTACGACGATGCGCCGGAGGAACTGGTGCATGATGCCTTGCAGGATGCCATCTGGCGTGATACCTCCCTGGGGATGCCGATTCTGGGGACGGAGGAAACAATTGCTGCCTTTGATGCGGATTTCATTCGGGCGTATTATGAACGGAATTATCATCAGGAAAATATCGTGCTTTCTGTGGCAGGAAATTTCGAGGAGAAGGAAATGCTTGGGAAGCTGAATGAAAAGCTGGGCGGATGGAAACGGGAAACGCCCTTTGTGCAGCATGATACCCATGCGGCGTATCAGATTTCCTGTGTGGAGAAGGAAAAGGATATTGAGCAGGTGCATGTCTGCCTTGCTTTTCCCGGACTGACCAGAGAGCATCCGCAGAAATATGCACTGGCAATTTTCAATACGCTTTTCGGCGGCGGCATGAGTTCGCGCCTGTTTCAGAAAATTCGAGAGGAAAACGGGCTGACCTATTCCATCTACAGCTATACGACTGCCTTTGCGGATACGGGTGTTTTCACGATTTGCGCGAGCATGAACCCCAATCAGACGGAGCGGGTGTTTGAGCTGATTGCAGAGGAGCTGAAGGAAGTGACGGCGGAAACCTTCCCGGAACAGCTGATTGCCGTTACGAAGGAGCAGATGATTTCCAATTTCATCATCGGGACGGAAAGCACGCTGAACCGTATGACGGCGGCAGGGGCCTCTCTGCTTCTGCGTGGAGAGGTGCAGGAAACAGAGGAAGTGATTGCAAAAATTGAGGCAGTGACGGCGGCGGATGTGCTTGCGACGGCGAGGGCAGTGCTCGACACTGAGAAAATCAGCTATTCCGCAGTGGGCAATCTGAAGGGGAATGACTTCGGCACACTGGTGGAAAAGTTTTTTAAATAAAAAAGGCACTCCTTAGAAATACTATAGATACGGATTTATCCCGAATTTTTTGTATTAAGGAGGAATTATCATGAAAGCAACAAATATGATTGCGCTGACCTTAGTGGTTATCGGTGCGCTGAACTGGGGATTGATTGGATTTTTCGGCTTCGATTTAGTCACAACTCTGTTCCATGGAAGCCTGTTCTGGCTGGCAAGAGTGATTTTTGCACTGGTCGGCTTGTCCGGTCTGTGGTGCCTGAAAAGCAACAAAGGAAAAAGCGGGCGTTTTTGCCCGCGTTACATACAAAAGGGAAAGAAGAAAAGGAGTGAAGGAATATGCGTTTTACAAAAATGCAGGGCTGCGGGAATGACTATATTTACATAAACTGTTTTGCAGAAAAGGTGGAGAATCCCGAAAAGCTGGCAATCGCCATGAGTGAGCGCCATTTTGGGGTTGGCTCGGACGGACTGGTTCTGATTATGCCTTCCGAGGCTGCGGATTTTCGCATGAGAATGTTTAATCTGGATGGCTCGGAGGGGAAAATGTGCGGCAACGCTTCTCGTTGTGTCGGCAAATATGTTTACGAAAGAGGACTGACGGAGAAAACAACGGTGGAACTGGAAACATTGGGCGGCATCAAGATTTTGCAGCTGCATATAAAGGATGGCATTGTGGAAAGCGTAACTGTGGATATGGGTGAGCCTGTGCTGGAGGCGGCAGAAATTCCCGTTCTGAGTGACAAGCATCCCGTTATCGGTGAAACAGTGGAAATTCTGGATCGGAAATTTGATTTTACATGCGTTTCCATGGGAAATCCTCATGCGGTTACCTTTGTGGAAAATGTGATGGAATACCCCATTGAGAAATACGGCAGAGTATCCGAATTCCATCCCATTTTCCCCGACAGGGTGAATACGGAATTTGTGGAAATCGTGGATGACAGCCATGTGAAAATGCGTGTCTGGGAGCGTGGCAGCGGCGAAACATGGGCATGCGGCACAGGGGCGAGCGCAACGGCGGTAGCCTGTGTGCTGAACGGCAAAACAGACAGAAAAGTAGATGTAGAATTGATTGGCGGCACATTGACCATTGAATGGAATGCAGAGGACAACCATGTTTATATGACGGGGCCTGCGGAGTTTTCCTTCGATGGGGAATGGCTGCGGGAGGTATAAGATGGCGAAGGAGTTACACGAGCTGAATGAGCTTGAGGAGAGAGTCATTCTGGTTGCGGTGGAGATGGATGAGAGAAGCAGCCGCTCTGCAATGGATACGGATGCGTGTCTGGATGAGCTGGAGGAGCTGGTAAAAACAGCAGGAGGGACGGCGGTGGCGCGCTCTGTGCAGAAAAGGGAAAGGATTCACCCCGGACATTACCTTGGCACAGGGAAAATTGAGGAGCTGAAGGCGATGCTTTTGGCGTATGATGCAACAGGGATTGTCTGCGATGATGAGCTTTCTCCTGCACAGCTGCGGAATCTGGAGCAGATGCTCGGTACAAAGGTGATGGACAGAACGATTGTGATTCTGGATATTTTTGCGGCAAGAGCCTTATCTGGCGAAGGGAAGATTCAGGTGGAGCTGGCACAGCTGAAATATCGCCTTTCCCGACTGACGGGGATGGGCGCATCCATGTCCCGTCTGGGCGGCGGCATTGGGACAAGGGGCCCCGGGGAAAAGAAGCTGGAAACAGACAGACGCTACATCAAGGAGCGAATTGCAGAGCTGAATAAGGATGCGCAGGAAATCCGCACACACAGAGAGCTGCTTCGCGCGCAGAGAAGCAAAAAGGGGACACCTGTGATTTCTCTGGTGGGCTATACTAACGCGGGGAAATCCACGATTCTGAACCGACTTTCCGATGCAGGCGTTCTGGCGGAGGATAAGCTTTTTGCAACATTGGATACAACCACAAGAAAAATTGAACTGCCGGGCGGCTCGGAGGTTTTTCTGACGGATACGGTAGGCTTTATCCAGAAGCTGCCGCATCATCTGGTGCAGGCGTTCCGTGCGACACTGGAGGAATTGCAGTATGCAGATATTCTGCTGCATGTTGTAGATGCTTCGGATGCAAACCGAGCGGAGCATATCGAGGTGGTATATGATACGCTGCGGTCGCTTGGGTGTGAGGACACTCCTGTGATTACGGTCTTTAATAAGATGGACAGAGAGGTGGAGCTGCCCTTGCCGATGGATACCATGGCGAGAGATATCGTGCAGGTTTCTGCACAGAATGGGGACGGCATGGATGTGCTTTTGGAGCGGGTGGAAAAGCTGCTGCAAAGCTTCCGCAAATCCATTACGGCGCTTGTGCCTTACACAGAGGGCAGCTTAATCGGGTGGATTCACGGCAGATGCGAAATTATCCGCGAGGAACACACAGGCGAGGGTGTTCTGCTGGAGGTTTATGTGGATGAGGAATCTGCCAACAGACTGGAAAAATTTAAAGTGAATGAATAATAGAAACGGCTCCGTACAAAATGTACGGAGTTTTTTCTTTTTTTAGAATAGATTAAGAAAATTGTAAGAAAAGGGGTATTTTTTTTGTAACAACTCTATGGTACTATAAATTTACATTAAAATTCGATTAAAAGGATAGGGAAATCCTTTGAGAGGGGAGGAATGTCCGTGACGGAAAACATCATTCGTATCCGAAATGTGACGAAGGTATTTCAGATGGGGAGTGAGTCCATTCATGCGGTGGATAATGTATCGCTGAATATCCATAAGGAGGAGGTCTGCTGTCTGTTCGGGAAATCCGGTTCGGGCAAATCAACACTGCTGAACTTGATTGCAGGGCTGGAAAAGCCGACAGAAGGAAGGATTTTGTTTCACAATAAGCACATCGAACGGATGAATGAGGATCAGCTTGCTGATTTCCGCAGACAGTATGTCGGGTTTGTGTTTCAGTCCTATCATTTACTGCCGACATTGACAGCACTGGAAAATGTGACTTTGCCTCTGATTTTCAAGGGTGTTTCCGTAAAGGAGCGAAATGAGCAGGCAATGGAGATGCTTGAGGCGGTCGGTCTGGCGGACAGAGCAAATCACAAGCCATTTGAGATGAGCGGCGGTCAGCAGCAGCGTGTCAGCATTGCAAGAGCATTTGTTAACCGCCCGCCTGTGGTGTTTGCGGATGAGCCGACAGGCAATCTGGATACAAAAACAACCTATGAGATGATGGATTTGATTACGGGTATGGCACAGAAAAACCATCAGACACTTGTCATTGTTACCCACGATCAGGAGCTGGCAGAATATGCAGACCGCATCGTGGTGCTACAGGATGGAAAGATTGAGAAGATTCAGAAACGGATACGGGAAAAAAAGGAGAATGTGTATGAATAAGAAATGGCTGCGACGCATACTGGCAATGGCAATGGTGTTTTCTCTTGCAGCAGGCTCGTGGGTAACGGGCTATGCGGATGACGGGGAAGGGAATATCGTCATCAGTGGTGACGGTGTATATGAAGTAGAGGCAGGAAAAACAACGAAAATCGAATTACAGGTGAAAAACAAAGGAACGGGGACGGCGGAAAATGTGAACCTTCAGCCGAGAGGGCGTTGCGCCGTTTCGCGTAAAAATGCAGGGCAACGGCGACCTTGGCGACATGGGCGCAAATGCCTATAAAAAGGTGACATTGCAGGTAACGGTGGATGGGGATGTGCAGGAGCGCAGCTACAGCCTGCCCATCGAATATACCTACAGCAGCCGCGGCGGCAGTGCAAGAAGCGGCTCTATGACGATTTATTTGAAAATGAAGGGCTTTGATTTAGAGCCGGGGTTTGCGTTCCGGGATATGAAGCTTTCCCCTGAGGATATGAGTCCGGGCAGCAGTGCAAGACTGAGCGGACGGCTGATGAATACGGGCGGACAGGATATGTATCAGGTGGAGCTTTCTCTGGATAACCTGACAACCGAAGGCATCAGCCTGACGGGTGGCTTTAACAGCAAGATGGTTTCCAAGATTCCCATTGGCGGCAGCACTGCCTTTCAGTTCCCTCTGGTTGCGGCGGCGGATATGGCGGCAGGGAATTATCCCGTTGCGATTAAGCTGAAATATCGCGACCAGTTCGGTAAAAATTACGAAAAGACGAATCAGTTTTATGTGAATGTCGGCGGTGTGGCAGGCAGAAAGGCGATTCTGGAAATTCGGAACATGCAGGAGCCGGGTGGTACCTACGGCGTGAATCAGAACTTCACGGTTTCCTTTGATCTGAAGAATACAGGTGCGGTTGCGGCGAAGGATATCGTGGTAACAGCGGAGGGCGTGGACAGCACAGCGGTAGTTCCGAAATCCGCAAGCATGAAGAATATTCAGTCCTTGGCTCCGGGAAGCAGCGCAAGTCTGAGCTTTACTTTTGCGGGTACATCACAGTCTGCGACACAGAATCAGGCGATTCAGTTTACGGTGGAATACACTTCCGGCGGTACGGCAAAAACAACCTTCAAGCAGTACGCAGGGGTAAATATCAGCAATCCCAGCAAGGAGGGCGAGGAAAACACCAGTAAGCCGAAAATCATCGTAAGCAATTATAGCTGCGATCCGCTGATTGTGATGGCAGGGCAGGAATTTGATTTGAATTTGACCTTGATGAATACGCATAAGCAAAAGGCGGTCAAGAATATCAAAATGTATTTGACCTTGGCAGAGGAAACATCTTCCGAGACGCAAAAATCGGGGAATATCTTTACCCCTGTGAACAGCAGCAATACCTTCTATTTTGATTCCATTCGCCCGAAGGGAACCGTCAATAAGGCACTGCGGCTGTATGTTGTGCCGGAGGCACAGCCGAAAACCTATACCCTGACGGTCAATTTTGAATATGAGGATGCCAAGGGGACGGAATATACCGCAACAGAGCTTTTGGGTATCAATGTGAAGCAGGTTACAGAGCTGCAGATTGACGATTTTACCATTCCCGAAACAGTGGAGCAGGGGATGCCCGTAACGGTTGGCTTCAACTACTACAACACAGGGAAGGTTACCCTGAACAACGTGATGATTAAGGTGGAAGGAAACGTGGATTGCCAGAATAAGAATACTTACGTTGGCAACATGGAATCCGGCAGCAGTGATTATTTTGAAACGACATTTACGCCTTACGAGACGGGCGAGGTGCCTGTCAGCATTGTGATTACATACGAGGACCCGAGCGGCGAGACAGTCGAACAGCGCAGGGATATGATTATGCAGGTGACAGAGCCTGCAATGCCCGATGATACGGAAAATCCGGATGCAAGTGCGCCCATGGATAAGAAGCATATTGCGATTGGGCTTGGGCTTCTGGTGATTCTGGCAGGGGCATTGGCGTTCTTTGTGAAAAATCAGAAGGAGCCGCCGAAAAGCACAGCTGAAAGCGTGAGCAGTGCAGAGGATTTGGAGGATGATTTCGAGGAGGATGATTTTGTAGAGGAAGTGACAGAGGTAATCCACGAGGATGATAAAGAGGGGATGTCCTTATGAACAAACGTGACATGATTGATATGGCACTGCGCAACCTCTGGAAGCGAAGGCTGCGGACGGCGCTGACGGTGCTTGGCGTTGTAATCGGGACGGCTTCTATCGTGGTTATGGTTTCTATTGGTATCGGCATGAATAAGGGCTTTGCCAGTCAACTGGAAAACTGGGGCAGCCTGCAGGTGATTGACGTTTATCCCAGTGGCGGTATGGAATATGACAAAGAAACAGATTCCATGAAGCAGACAAAAAAGCAGGATGAGCTGAATGCAAAGGCGGTTGAGAACTTTCGGCAGATGGAGCATGTGCAGGCGGTTTCGCCCGTGCTTGAGGATTATCTTTACCTGACAGCAGGAAAATACATGGCGGATGCAAGCTTTATCGGCATTGAGCCGGGGGCAATGACCGCCTTGGGCTATCAGGTAGAGGATGGACGTGCCTTATCGGAGGAGGACAGCAAGGCCATTGTGATTGGCGGCGGGGTGGAAGCTGAGCTGGGAAATGCGCAATGCCTCCGAGCCGCCGCAGGTGGATGTGCTGAAGGAAAAGCTTGGTGTGACATGGGATTGGAGTTACGGCACACGGGACGCAGACAAAACCATTAAGCCTGTGAAGGTGGATGCGGTTGGGAAGATGTCTGCCGACGGGAATAACGGCTGGACGGTCATCATGCCGATTCGAGAGCTGGAGAAGATACAGAAGGAAAAGCAGGCATGGGAGCAAAAGCAAAATGGCGGAAGCAGCAACGGCAATCGCCAAAAGTCCAAGGAATATCAGCGTGTGATGGTAAAGGTGGACGAAATGGAGCATGTGCAGCAGGTGCAGCAGAAAATCAAGGACATGGGCTTTCGTGCCACCAGCCTGACGGATGAACTGGAGGCCATGAAGGAAACCACCAGAATGCTGCGGTTGGTTCTTGGGGCAATCGGCGCGATTTCCATGGTGGTTGCGGCAATCAGCATTACGAATACCATGGTTATGGCAATTTATGAACGCACGAAGGAAATCGGTATCATGAAGGTTATCGGGGCATCTTTGAAGGATATCAAGGGACTCTTCCTGACCGAGGCGGCTTTTATCGGCTTTTCGGGCGGTATTATTGGGATTATCGTCAGCTATGGAGCTTCGTTTCTGGTCAATTTCGTTGCACAGCGACAGGGAAGCACCATGCAGTCGGCAATTCCCATCTGGCTTGCTTTGGGCGGCATTGCCTTTTCTACGGCGGTAGGCGTAATTGCCGGATATCTGCCTGCGAAGCGTGCAATGAAGCTGAGTGCATTGATGGCAATTAAAACAGAATAAAAAACTTTTTGGCTGACCTTTCGGACATACCTAAGGTCAGCCTTTTGCTTTTGGCAGAAACTTTTCTGATAGTTTCCCTTTTTCTGCGAAAGCTAAGAGAAATCGGGCAGAAAGGAGAAGCGGAATGCTTGTGGAGCTGGCGAGTACACCTGTTGCGGCAGGGTTATTCTTCCTTTATATCAAGGATAAATATGAAAAGGAGCCTTGGAAAATGCTGTTTCTGGGTGTTCTATTCGGGCTGTATACAGCGGCGGTGGTATATGCCCTCGGCAGCTTTTTAGAGGAACGGTTTCCGCATGAGGAAACACCGTTTTACACGGCTTTTTTCAGCTCGGCGGGGGTGGAGGAGGCTGTGAAGTTTCTGTTTCTGTTTTTTCTCATCTGGGGCAACCGAAACTTCAATGAGCCGCTTGACGGGATTGTATACGGCGTATTTGTTTCGCTCGGCTTTGCCTGGGCGGAGAATGTGATTTATGTGACGCACCCGATTCTTGGCGGCTATGAAACGGCACTTGAGAGGGCGCTGCTTTCCGTGCCCGGACATGGGCTGTTCGGTGTCCGGATGGGATATTATTTTGCGCTGGGGAAATACCGCAATCGGAAAAGATATCTGCCGCTTGCCTTTTTCAGTCCTTATCTTGCCCATGCATTGTATAATTATTTTCTGCTGAAAAGGGAACCTGTCTTTTGGTTATTTTTTTCGGTTTTAGAGGTGCGGCTCTGGGGTTTCGGGTTAAAAAGAATCAAAGAGCTGCAAAATTGCTCGCCGTTTCTGGAAAAAGTATCAAAAGAGTATTAGCGGAGGGAGAGAATCTTTTGGAAACACCTTGAAAAAGGATAAAAAACAGGATATACTATAACCAGTGCAAAAACTGAATAGGCGGGAGGAAAAACGATGATAGAAGCAGTCAGCTGCGGTGGCGTTGTGATATACAAGTGGAAGATCCTTCTGCTGTATAAAAATCAGAATGGAAGATATATGGGCTGGGTTCTTCCCAAGGGAACTGTGGAGGAAGGCGAAACCTATCGGCAGACGGCTTTGCGCGAGGTAAAGGAAGAAAGCGGGGCAAATGGCGAGATTATCAAATATGTCGGCAAGACCCAATATACCTTTAAGGGCAGTGAGGATACTGTAAATAAAACGGTACATTGGTATCTGATGAGTGCCAATTCCTTTTACTGCAAACCGCAGAGTGAGGAATACTTTGCCGATGCCGGTTTCTATAAATTCCATGAGGCTTATCATCTGCTGAAGTTTAACGATGAACGCCAGATTTTGAAAAAAGCATACTATGAATATAGTGAAATGCGCAAAAACAAAGAGTTTCTGAGAAGAAAATTCGGTGAAAGCAAATCATAAAAGGCAAAAGGAGAGATGCGATTATGAAAAAATATTTTGAAGCTACACCCAACCTTGACGGTTTGAAGGAAAAAATTATCGTTCTGAAAGACGGAGAGGATAGAAAGACACTCATTGCTGTAATCGCACTGGTAGCAGCTGTGCTGATTGCGGTAACGGCAGGTGTGGTTTATCTTCTGAAAACAAGAATGGATGATGAATACGAAGAAGATTGGGATTATGACTGGGATGATCTGGATGATGAATTCTGTGAGGATGACGAATGCTGCTGCACAGATAAGGATGTAGATGATTCCGTAAAAGTAGAACAGGCGTAAGAAAATCAAGAGGGTATGGTAAAATTTTGCTGTCACCCTCTTTTTTTGAGGCAAATGGGACATAAAATGAACTTGTGGGATAAAAGATAGCCAAATAAGGTGTGTGAAGAAAAATGGAACATAAATTGCAACTGATTAAAAAAATCGCGCCGGATTTGACAGAGGAAATGATCAAGCGGTATCGTGTTCTGAAAACGGTCAGACTGCTGCAGCCCTGCGGCAGGCGGCTTGTGGTGCTTTCTCTTGGCATGACGGAGCGGACGGTGCGCAGCGAGATTGAACGGTTGAGTGCGCAGGCACTGGTTCATATTTCTAAAATCGGCATGAGCCTGACGGAAGAGGGCATGGAGGTTCTGGAGGGACTGGAGACGATTTTTTCTGCCCTGACGGGGCTTTCCATTCTGGAGGAACGGTTGACGGATGCCCTTGGGGCGCAGAAGGTCTTTATTGCGCAGGGAGACAGCGACAGCAGCGAGCGTGCCAAGAAGGAAATGGGGCAGCTTGCGGCGCGCGTGCTTTCTGAAAATACAACAGAGGATTTGCGGATTGCCATTGCAGGCGGATCTGCCATGGCGGAGCTGGTGCAGGCGGCACCGGAATCCGCTGTGCCGATGGCGAAGATGGTACTGCCGGCGCG
>OHVM01000802.1_pt1 | contig 10535 bp, 9 predicted proteins | sample 1579431 | NCBI WGS metagenome assembly OHVM01 (sample SAMEA3882524, study PRJEB24775) | human gut metagenome | biome: human-associated habitat; feature: intestine environment; material: feces | place: Netherlands | collected 2009/2010 | reverse complement strand
GGATGCGATCCGATACATCGCGCACATCTGCCGCACGGGCCTGCATGTAGGAATCGTCCATGGATTCAAACATGGCGGCGAACTGAACTGCGGTATCCGAAATCGCGGCTTCGGCGTTCATTTTTTCATTGTTGATATGGTCGGAGATGGCTTCTTCGTAATCGAGATCCTCGGCCATCATCTGGTGGGTCTCAAACAGCATGGCGGCTTCATCGCCGGCTTCGGCGCGGGCCTTTTCGGCCAGTTCGCCCAGCTGCTCAATGGCGGCGGTCTGCGCGCCCTTGAAACGGTGCCACTCGGCATCGGGATCGGTCACGGTATAGCGGGGGATCTCGGTTTTGGTGCGGTGATAGAAATAAAGCGGGCCAACGCCAACGCCGGAAGATACGCCCTTGCCCTGAATACTGATCATAACAAGCGTCCTTTCTTTGGTGTTCAATGGGATCCTGACTGGTTATTTTATACAACCAAATGCAGCAGAAAACAAAATGCGGCTGCCTGCCCCCAGCGCCGGGTAAGGGCCTTGCTGGGGCAGGTGCCGCAAACAAAAGGATTCAATTACAAATGCTCTTTGAAGAAAGCTTCCAGTGCCGGTGCTGCGGTATCCTCGTCCTCGCCTTCCACGGTAACGGTAACGGTATCGCCGCACTTAACGCCCATACCCATCAAAGCCATCAGTTTCAGCGCGTTGCTGGATTTATCGCCCTTGATGACGGTAACAGTGCTCTTATACTTTTTGACCTCTTTGACCAGCAAACCGGCCGGACGGGCATGGATGCCAACTGCTTCCTGAATGGTATAATCAAACTGCTTCATAGATGCGTCTTCCTCTCTGTTCCACAGCTTTTCAACAAGCCTGTGGAGAATTTAACAATTTGATTATACCAGCAATATTGAGCAAAGTCAATGCAAATACTGCATTTTGCCCTGTCGTTTTTTGTAAACTTTCACAAAATCAACAAAATGTTTTTAACAATATTGTGGATTCACTCAGTTTCAGTTTTCCTGCCTGGCCAGGAAGGCACGCAGGGTATCCTCCGGCCGGGGGGTATGGTTTGCATAGCGCCGGCGCAGCTCCGCTGCAGCGGTGGACATAATGTAAGGGTGACCTACCAAATCCAGCATGGCAACATCATTATAGTTATCGCCAAAGGCCATCACATCCGCCGGGTCAATGCCCAGCACACGGCAGATGCTCTGTACGCCAATCCCCTTGTTGGCCACGGTGGTATCGATCCACTTGGGTCCCGCCACGGCGCAGTTGGCCTGCTGCCATTTGGGCACAAAGCGCTCCACAAACGGCTCCACGCCGTCCACCAAATAGACGGACACCTTGACGATATCCTCCGGGATCTGGGCGGGGTCTGTGATGACCGTATAATTGTTGCCAATGAACTTGATGCGGTCCACCACACCGTGCCCGCGCTCCATCAGGTAGGACATGTTTTCGCCGGAAAGCATCACTTCGCCTAAGTCCTCGGTGTTGTTCCAGAAATCCCAGGCGATTTCTTCTGCCAGGGCGCGGGGCATCGGCGTTTTGGCGATTACTTTGCCACCGCGGTAGACAACCGCGCCGTTCTCGCACAGGTAGATGCAATCGTCTGTCACAGGGGCGAACAGTTTGCGCAGGCTGGTATACTGCCGCCCGCTGGCCGGGCAGAACAGGATACCACGGTCATGCAAAGCGCGGATCTCATCAAAAATTTCGCCCTCAATGAGCTTTTTCCCATATTGCAGCAGGGTGCCGTCCAGATCGCTGCAAACCATTTTTATCATATTTGTTTCCCCCTGATTGCTTTTCCTGAAGCAACGTAATATATTATTTAATATAGTAAAAGTATAACAAACACAGGCCTGTTTTTCAATTTAACTAACAGTGCCCGGCGGTAGAATTATTCCGGGCAGGGAGGTAAAATTATGGCAGTTATCACAGTATACGGCAAAACGCCGGATGTTGGCAGTGCAGCCTTTGTGGCCCCCAACGCTACCCTGGCCGGGGATGTTGTGCTGGCCGCTGGCAGCAGCGTGTGGTACGGCGCGGTGGTGCGCGGAGATACCGGCGCCATCCGCATTGGCAAAAACAGCAATATCCAGGACAACGCCGTGCTGCACACCGGGCCAAACCTGGGGGTAACGATCGGCAAAAATGTATCCATCGGCCACAGTGCAGTGGTGCATGGCTGTACGGTGGGGGACGGCGCTTTGATCGGTATGCACGCCACGGTGATGAACGGCGCCGTGGTGGGCAAAAATGCCGTGGTGGCCGCCGGGGCGCTGGTGCTGGAAAACACCGTGGTCCCGGACGGCATGGTGGCCATGGGTGTGCCCGCCAAGGTGCGTGAAGCCGCCAGCCCCGCCCTGGTGGAAGCCAACCGAAAAAATGCCGAAGGGTATGTGGCGGAAGCCACCGCCCATGCGGTGGCGAATAAGTAAGTCCTGACGGGTATGTTCGCTCTTTGATTTTATTTTGCAGGGGACAACACAAATTTTTTAGGGCAATACCGCATAATTCTACGTGCCGATTACGGCGAGCGAGGTGCGGCACTTAGAATTATGCAGTATTGTCTTAGAATCTGTGGCGTACAGTCGAACATTTGCCTTTCTCCCCCGGCGGGATGATGGCCCCACCACCACGCATTTTCCATCAAATTTTGCTTTTTCCTCCCCTTACCGGCCAAAAATCCGGTATCAGGCGTTGCAATCCCTTAAAAATCATAGTAAAATAAAAAGGTATGTCTTGTAACCTTTCTTGTAATAGTTCAGGTGCCGCCTGAAAACCAGAGTGATAGAGGAGTGTTCCCCATGTGACGGAAGCAGACAACCGTAAAAAGTCACATTGCAATGGAATAAAGGAGTATTGACTTTCATGGCAACTTTGCGTGAAGAAATCGAGCGCCGCCGGACGTTTGCGATCATTTCGCACCCGGACGCCGGCAAAACCACATTGACCGAAAAGCTGCTGCTGTACGGGGGAGCCATCCAGACCGCCGGTTCCGTCAAGGGCAAGCAGAGCGCCAAACATGCCGTTTCTGACTGGATGGATATTGAAAAACAGCGCGGTATCTCTGTTACCTCCTCTGTTTTACAGTTCAACTATCAGGGCAAGTGCATCAACATTCTGGACACGCCCGGCCACCAGGACTTCAGTGAGGACACCTACCGCACCCTGATGGCGGCGGACTCCGCCGTCATGGTCATTGACGCCGCCAAGGGCGTTGAGGCCCAGACCATCAAGCTGTTCAAGGTCTGCACCCTGCGCCATATCCCCATTTTCACCTTCATCAACAAGATGGACCGCGAAGCCCGCGACCCGTTTGAACTGATGGAGAACATTGAAGAAATCCTCGGCATCAAGACCTACCCGATGAACTGGCCCATCGGCTGCGGCAAAGAGTTCAAGGGCGTGTTTGACCGCGGTACCCGCAAGGTGCTGGCTTTTGAAAGCGATGGCCGCGCCAACGGCGTGAAGATGGTGGACGAGATCACCGCCGAGCTGGGCGCACCCGAAATGGACGAATTGATCGGCGCGGCCAACCACCAGAAGCTGGCTGACGACATTGAGCTGCTGGATGGCGCCGCCGAAGAGTTTGACCTGGACGCTGTGCAGCACGGCCAGCTGAGCCCCGTATTCTTTGGCTCCGCGCTGACCAACTTTGGCGTGGAACCTTTCCTGAAAGAGTTCCTGCGCCTGACCCCGCCGCCACTGCCCCGCAAGGATGCCCCCACCGGCGATGTGGTGGATCCCTGCAGCGAGCAGTTCAGCGGCTTTGTGTTCAAAATCCAGGCCAACATGAACAAGAATCACCGCGACCGCATTGCGTTTTTGCGCATCTGCTCCGGCAAGTTTGAGCGTGGCATGGAAGCATTCCATGTGCAGGAGGGCAAGAACATCAAGCTTGCTACCGGCACCAGCCTGATGGCTGACGACCGCGCCATCGTGGACGAAGCCTATGCCGGCGATATCATCGGTCTGTTTGATCCGGGCATCTTCTCCATTGGCGATACGCTGTGCACCGGCAAGCAGCATGTGCAGTTTGCGGGCATCCCCACCTTTGCACCGGAACATTTTGCCCGCGTGACCCAGGTGGACACGATGAAGCGCAAGCAGTTTGTGAAAGGCATGGAGCAGATCGCACAGGAAGGCGCGATCCAGATTTTCCGCGACCTTGGCTCCGGTATGGAGGAAGTTATCGTCGGCGTGGTCGGCGTGCTGCAGCTGGAAGTGCTGGAATACCGCCTGCGCAACGAATATAACGTTGACATCCGTATGCAGACCCTGCCGTATGAGCACCTGCGCTGGATCATGAACGACCCAGACGAGCTGGACCCCAAAACACTGGACCTGACCAGCGACACCCGCTGCATCGAGGACCTGAAGGGCAACCACCTGCTGCTGTTCGGCAGCCCGTGGAGCATCAACTGGGCCGAGCAGCACAACGAACAGCTGAAGCTTTCCGAGTTCGGCAACCTGACGTTCTGATTTTGTTTTGTAATTATGAAAAAAGGCATTGCGGGCCGCGCGTCTGCAATGCCTTTTTTGCATCTTGCGGTTGCACATGGGGGCCAAAACGGGTATACTGAAAGAGTGTAATTTTGTCCTTTTGCAGAAAGGAGGCCGCCCGGATGAAGGCTGACCGCTATTTGTTTGATGGTTCCCACCCATGCGCGCTGCGCAAGCTGCCCTGCGACAGCAAGGATGACCATACAAAGAAAGAAGAGATCCTGGCCAAAACTGCCGAAAACCTGGAAAAGATGGCCGCCCTGCAGGACGCCTTTTACGCCGATGGGCGCGAGGGCCTTGTGATCATTCTGCAGGCGCTGGATGCCGCCGGGAAGGACAGCACCGTAAAGCATGTGATGGGCGGCCTGAACCCCCAGGGTGTACAGGTAACCAGCTTCAAGCAGCCCACCAGCGAGGAACTGCACCACGACTTTTTGTGGCGGGTGAACAAAGTTCTGCCGCCCCGCGGCAGCATTGCCATTTTCAACCGCAGCTATTACGAGGACGTTCTGGTGGTGCAGGTCCACGACCTGCAAAAGACCTACCAGATGGCCCCGCGCGTGCTGGAAGACAGCAAGAAGGACTTTTTTGAAAAGCGCTACCGCCAGATCCGCAGCTATGAAGAATACCTGTACGAGAACAGCTACCGTGTGGTCAAAATCTTTCTGCACGTTTCCAAGGACGAACAGAAAAAGCGCTTTTTAGAGCGCATTGACCGCCCGGAAAAGAACTGGAAGTTCTCCTGCTCCGACCTGAAAGAGCGGATGCGTTTTGACGAATATCTGGATACCTTTGATGAAGTCATCACCGCAACCGCTACCAAGCACAGCCCGTGGTATGCCATCCCGGCTGACCAGAAATGGTACACCCGCTACCTGGTCAGCGAGATTGTACTGGATGCTTTGCAGAAGAGCTGCCACGAATACCCGGTGCTTTCGGACGATGCAAAGGCCGAACTGCTGAACTGCAAGGCAGCGCTGGAACAGGAATAATGCCAAACGCTGCCGGGTGGATATTCCCCCGGCAAGCCGCAAAAGGAGGGGCGCACTTTGCCGCCGATCCGCGTATTACAAATCATGCCCGCCATGGACGCCGGCGGCATGGAAACCTTTGTCATGAATGTCTACCGTGCCGTGGACCGCAGCCAGGTACAGTTTGACTTTTTGTACCACTATGATAAGCCCTGCTTTTATGATACTGAAATTGAAGCCCTGGGCGGGCACATTACCAAGCTGACGGTGCGGCAGGACAATAATATCCCGAAATACCTGCATGACCTGCGCGCCTTTTTTACCGCGCACCCGGAATACAAGGTCATCCACGGGCATTACAGCGGCTTTGGCATGTTTTATAATGCCGTGGCCCGCCGCTGCGGGGTGCCGGTGCGGGCAGGCCACAGCCACAACACTGCCTATGAGCACAACCTGGTGGGCCAGCTGGACCGGCTGATGAGTTCCCGCTTTGACCACGACCTGACCCACCGCTTTGCCTGCAGCCAGCGCGCCGGGGAGATGCTGTACGGCAAACACCCGTTCACCGTGCTGCCCAACGGCATTATGACCGATGTGTTCGCCCTCCACGATCCCGCCGCCCGCGCCTTTCTGCGCGCTGAGCTTGGCGTACAGGAAGGCGAAATTCTGTTTGGCCATGTGGGCCGTTTTTGTGAGCAGAAAAACCATGCCGGGCTGCTGCGCATTTTTGCCGGGGTCAGCCGCCGCATGCCCAACGCCCGGCTGGTGCTGATCGGCACCGGCGAGCTGGTTGATTCCACCCGTGCCCTTGCCCAGGAACTTAACCTGAGCGACCGGGTAATTTTTGCCGGGGTGCGCAAGGATATGGCCGCGCTGTACCACGCCATGGATGTATTTTTGCTGCCCAGTTTGTTTGAGGGGCTACCCGTTGTGCTGGTGGAAGCCCAGGCCGCCGGCCTGCCCTGCTTTGTGGCCGATACGGTGGACCCCGGCGCGGCGTTTGCCGGCAACATCCACTACCTGCCCTTGCAGAATGAAGCCGCCTGGGCTGATTCCATTGCCGCGGCGGACCTGACCCGTGACCCCAACGCCCAGGCCAAAGCCATTGCCGCCGGATTTGATGTACACACCAGCGCAGGCATCCTGCAAAAATTTTACCTGGAGCAGACGCAGAAATATACAAAGGAGGTGCAGCCATGAGTGAAACCGAGCCCCAGTTCAAAGGCCCTGCCATTGCCGTGGTGGTGCCGGTACATAACGGCGCTGTGTTTTTGCAGCAGTGTCTGGCATCCCTGGCTGCGCAGACCTTTGGCGATTTCGCCTGTTTTGTGGTGGATGACGGTTCCACCGATGAAAGCGCCGAGCTTGCCGCCGCGTGGGAAAGCCGGGACGCCCGGTTTGTTGTGATCCACCAGCGCCAGAGCGGTGTTGCCGCCGCCCGCGCTGCCGGGGTGCGCGCGGGGCTGAACCTGAACGCCCGGTGGTTTGCCTTTTGTGATGCGGACGACTGCTACCACAAGCAGTTTTTGGATGCGCTGTACCGCGCTGCCCAAACCACCCGCTGCCAGATTGCCTGCTGCCGGTATGACTGCTTTACCGAGGATATTCCTCCGGAAAGCCCGCCGCCCAACCAGACCACGGTGTTTCAGCCGCCCGCCCATCTGGATGCCCTGCTGCATGACCACCGGGTGGACTTTGGGCTGTGGAACAAGCTGTACGCCCACGAGCTGATCACCGCCGAGATCATGGACAACGGCCTTGCCTACAACGAAGACCTTGTGGCCAACTGGCAGATTTTCAGCGCGGCGGACGGCTGTGCCTATGTGGATTTTGCAGGCTACCATTACCGGCAGCACGCGGCTTCGGCCAGCCACCGTGCCCTGCCGCCGGAAAGCATTGACCAGCAGCGCCAGGCCGCCGTGTTCATCCGCGAGCACGCCAGCCCGGCCATCCAGCAGAGCGCCAACGCCTTTTATTACGAAAAGCTGGTCTACCTTGCCAGCATGATTTTGCGGCGGGACGATGCCGCCGCCTACCGCGTGCAGATCAACGAGCTGGGGGTGGGCATCCGCGCCGGGCTGCAGGACCCTAACCTTGGCCGCAACCCGCGGCTGCCGCTTGCCATCCGCGCGGCGGCGTGGGCAACCATCAACTGCCCGGTGCTGTGGCGCAAAGTGTGCCGTACCATGTTAAAAGACCGGCGCTGACTCCTTTTGCACAGGATAAACACCATGCGTATTTTATTTATACTGGATAGTGTGGAAAACCCAACCTCTGCCAATGTGCTGATGACACAGCGTTTGGCAGGGGTGCTTTGTGCTACCGGGCACACCGTACACCTGCTGGAACTATGGGACGGCCTGCATCCCCAGCCGGAGCTGCCCGGCTGCACCGTGCACTGCCTTGCCTTTGCGGACGAGCGCCTGATGAACGCCGCGCTGGAAAACGGCCGCAGTGGCGGTTCGCCCATTCCGGTGCGGCTGGCGCGGCTTTGCTGCCACCCCACGGCGGTGGCGGCGGCGTTCCGCCAGCTGGTGCTGCACGCCCCGCGCCGGGTGGTGGATACCCGCCGAGAGCTGGAAAAGCTGGATGCTGCGTTCCATTTTGATGTGATCTGCGCTGTTTGTGCGCCCTACCGCGCCGCGTTTGCGCTGGAAACCGCGCAGGTGCAGGCCAAAAAGGCCATCTGGCAGCTGGACCCCTATGCTTCCAACCGGGATTATCAGGCCCCCGGCGGCTACCCGCGGGAGCTGGAGCTGCTGAACCATCTGGCCGCCGCAGGCCGTTGGGGATTACGCCCCCGGCGCCCCGCTGGCCGCGGCGGCGGAAAAAGTTCATGTGCTGGATTTCCCCAGTCTGGTGCCCCCGGCGGCAGTGCCGAACCATGCAGCAGACAGCAAAAAGCGCTGCGTGTTCTGCGGTTCTTTGTATCCCGGCCTGCGGGAGCCAGGCTTTGCGCTGGAACTTTTCCGCGCCCTGGGCCCGGCCAGCGGCTGGACCCTGACGATGGCAGGCGGCGGCTGGCAATACTTTGCCGCGGACGCTGCCCAGACCAAGGCTGTATTGGGCGAACAGTTTGAACAGCCCGGCCCCGTGCCCGCCGAAACCGCCCGCACCATGCAGGCACAGGCCGATGTTCTTTTGAATCTTGGCAACGCGGTAGACAACCAGCTGCCCAGCAAACTGTTTGACTACTTTGCTGCGGGCAAGCCAGTTTTGCACCTCTGCGTGATCGAAAACGACCCTGCCCTGCCCTATCTGGCCCGCTATCCGCTGGCGCTGGTGCTGCACCAAGGCCAGGCTGATGCTGCGGATATTCTGCACCGCTGGCTGGGTGAAGTGTGCGGTAAGCAACTGCCCTTTGGGGAAGTGTGTGACCTCTTCCCTGAGCTGGTGCCGCAGGCGGTTGCGGCTGAATTTGTGAGGTGGCTAATGTGAAGGTACTCTGGCTTGTCAGCATCACCATCCCTGCTGCCGCGGATGCCTGCGGTTTGCAGGCAAAAGAGATCGGCGGGGGTTGGCTTTCCGGCGCGCTGGGCGGCATGACCGCCGCACCGGACGCCCCGGCCATTACCGTTGCCAGCGTGGATGCCCGCGCGGAAACTTTAACCGTTTGCAGCAAAAACGGCGTAAGTTTTGCACTGGTTCCCACCGGAAGTGTGGAAAACTTTTCTGCCCTGCTCAAAAAGATTGCCCCGGATCTTGTCCATATCTGGGGCACCGAGTACACTGCCGCCCGCACCATACAGCAGGCGGCCCAGGCGGCGGGGATACCGGTGCTGGTGGGCATCCAGGGCGTGATGGTTGACTGTGCCCTGCACTTGAATGACGGCGTGCCAGCACGGCTGCTGCACTCCTGCGCGGTGCAGCATTTGATTGACCGCCATGTGCCGGGCGGGCTGCTGGACGTGAACCAGGCCCGTTTTGACACCCAAAGCGAAGCCGCCGTGCTGGCCAACGCCCGCCATGTGACCGGGCGCACCAGCTTTGACCGTTCCGCCGTTCAAAAGCTGGCCCCGCAGGCCAGTTATTACCCCTGCAACGAAACGCTGCGCCCGGAGTTTTACACCCCACCGGTGTGGCACCCCCGCACCTTTGGCGAAGCGCCGGTGCTGCTGCTCAGCCAGGGCAACTACCCGCTCAAAAACCTGCATACCGTGCTCAAAGCGCTGCCCGCCGTGCTGGCGCAGTACCCCGGCGCGGTGCTGCGGGTGGCGGGCTGGCCCCCGCTGGACAAAGGGCCGCTGCTGCGCCCGGTGATTGACTGGATGTTCCCCTACCAGACCTGGTGCAAACAGCTGATCCGCCGCCTGGGGCTGGCGGACCATGTGCAGTACACCGGCCCGCTGGATGCCGCCGCCATGCGGCAGGCTTACCTGGATGCCGATCTCTTCCTGTTGCCGTCTTACAGCGAGAACAGCCCCAACAGTCTGGGCGAAGCCATGCTGCTGGGCCTGCCCTGCGTGGCCAGCGCGGCAGGCGGCATCCCGGATATGCTGCAAAGCGGCGTGCAGGGGATGCTGTACGGTGCCGCCGGGGATGATGCCGCCCTGAGCGCGGCCATTTTACAGGTGCTTGCCCTGCCGGACCACGGCACGGCGCTGGGCACCGCCGCGCAGATCCGCGCCCGGGTGACCCATGACGCGGCCAAAAACACCGCACAGATGATTGAAATTTACCGCAAAGTCCTGCAAAGGGAGGGAACACTGTGAGCCTGCCCGCCATTGGGGTGGTGATCCCCTGCTATAAGGCCGAGCACACGCTGCGCCAGACGGTTGAAAGCGTGCTGCAGGGTGCACCGGACAATTTGCAGCTGGTGCTGGTGGAGGACGGCAGCCCGGACGGCACCGGCGCATTGTGTGATGCCCTTGCCGCCCAGGACCCCCGCGTTACCGCACTGCACCAGCCCAACGGCGGGGCATCCGCCGCGCGCAACGCGGGGTTGGATACACTGTGCCGCAGCGGTGCCGAGTGGGTGCTGTTTGTGGATGCGGACGATACCCTACTGCCGGGGCTGTGGCAGGCGCTGCCCGCTGCATTTGATGCGCAGCCGGGCCTGATTT
>OHVM01000800.1_pt1 | contig 10602 bp, 15 predicted proteins | sample 1579431 | NCBI WGS metagenome assembly OHVM01 (sample SAMEA3882524, study PRJEB24775) | human gut metagenome | biome: human-associated habitat; feature: intestine environment; material: feces | place: Netherlands | collected 2009/2010 | reverse complement strand
GGGGGGGGGTAAGATAATACAGCGTTTGGAAGTTCGCCCTAATATGTGTACCAACACTTTGACGGGTGTTCAAAAAGACAATGTATTGATTGAGATAGATGAAAGCGAGGAAGCTAATGTGAAAATCGTATGTGAGCGTCGATGCGATGAAGGTGTGCGTTTTTTCAAAGATAATGTCTGCGGCACTATTCGCACCATTGATGGGGGGGGGACAAGAGAGTGATTGAAAGAAGTCCTACGTCAGAAGATAAAATCACAATGATTGGCGGCTTACAAAAGCACCAGACTCCAAGAAACGATGGTATTTGCCCATGCATAAATAGTGCCGCTGGTATGGGCGGCGGACAAACACCTATCGCAATACGCCCGAGTTTTCGTGTCCGTAAACTTACGCAAAAAGAGTGTTGGCGTTTAATGGGTTTCCAAGATCAGGACTTTGAACGTGCCAAATCCGCCATGAACGAAAATATCTATGGTGGAGCAGATAGGAGCGGGTCACAGCTTTACAAGCAGGCTGGAAACTCTATCGTGGTAGACGTTCTCTGTGCCATTTTGGATGAACTTCACAGTGCTATGCCGTATCTCTTTGAAGATATGACTGTTGGTTCTTTCTTTTCCGGTATCGGAGCATTTGAAAAAGCACTGTCTACTTTTGATATTACCGATGTTAGCGACAAAGTAAATTATTCTGATAAGAATGATGAACTGAAGCAGCTCGGATATATCAATGATTACAATGGAGACGCCAATCGTGTATATGATGGCGAAACCATTGCACGTGCTTTGAAAGCCGAAGCGGGAGGGGGCGGAGCCAAGACTGGATGGTATGCTCTGAGAAGCCCGGAGGTTGACCATGGAGAAAGTCAGAATTAAGCAGGCCACCCAAAAAGGTTATATCGAGTGTGCTGTGGGGGGGTAGCGGATTTATCTTACCCGTCCAGTAAAACTCGAAGAGGTCGAGTCCAGGAAGGTGGTTGGATTTGTCCAACTATCACTGCAACAGAAACCGGCATTTGTCGGATAGAAAGAGGTGATTCATATGAGCATTGCGTTGAGAAACCGCCGTGAAGCATATGACCAGATCGAACCGAAGCGTCCTAATCGTAAGGCTATGATTTTGGATATTCTGACGAGCGGTGATCCTGGCGGTATGACTGCTGATGAGATTGGCGAGAAGCTGGTCTCTGAGGGCAAAATCCCCACCAACAGTCCGAACTTCACACGGCCTCGCCTGACAGAGATGAAAGCCGAGGGCAAGGTTGTGATCGTTGGTAGGCGTCCTGGCAAGTCTGGATGCAATACGGCAGTCTGGAAGGTGAAGCGCTGATGTATGGTGAATACACCTGTCTGGACTGCGGCAAAACCTTTGACGATCCGAAGCGATGGGAAGAACGCCATGGGTTAGATTCTCCGCCCTATGAGGATTTCAGCGGTTGTCCTTACTGTGGCGGAGCTTATACCCGTACTATCCTTTGCGATGCCTGCGGAGAACCGATAGTCGGCGATTATGTCAAAATCCAAACAACTGGCGACTGCTATTGTGATGAATGCTTCATGATGAAGTCGCTGGGCGAAGATGATCCATGAGAAGAGGTCGTGAAATGAAAACTTCAGTCAAACGGCGTGCAAAAAACTGCATACGGGGAGCGGTTTTATTGGCCTGTTTCATTGCCGTCTGGTATGTGGCCTCGTGCTTCACCCAACCGCTGTTTATCCCCGCCCCTGCTACCGTCTGGGAAGCAATCGTCGGGTTGGCAGAGACAGGCCAGTTGCAAAAAGGACTTGCCTACTCTTTCCTGCGGATTACTGGTGCGTCTGCTCTTTCTATGTTGGTAGCAATTCCCCTCTCCCTTCTGATTTATGGCGTGAAGCCTATCAAGGAAACTATCATGCCGGTTGTTTCCTTCCTGCGGTATGTTCCCGTAACCGCATTTTCTCCGCTCCTGATCCTATGGTTTGGGATTGGGGAGCAGATGAAAATTTCGTTCCTATTTATTGCAACGTTTGTCTACTTGCTGCCGTCGATCCTGCTTTGCTTTAACGACGTACCGCAAGATCTGATGGATACGGGCAAGACAATCGGAATGACCAGTTGGGAGACAATCAAAGAAATCCTGCTCCCCGCATCGCTCCCTTCAATATTCAGTACGTTCCTTATGATGTATGGCATTGGCTGGACATACTGCGCCGTGGTAGAGGCAACCAACGCTAAGTACGGCTTGGGCTTCATCATCAATGTAAGCTCCGCCAGAGGCCGTACCGCCGTGGTGTTCGGGGCAATCATCGTAATCATGTTGTTCAGCTTCGTTTTTGACAAGCTGGGGAACTTGCTGATCCGAAAGATATTCCAGTGGAGGTACTGCGATGATCAAGTTGAATGATCTGGCTATTGGGTACAACGGCGAAGCAATTCTGGAGCACATCGACCAGGAATTTGACGACGGTTTGATTTACGGTATTTTGGCGAAGTCTGGTGCCGGTAAGACGACTCTCCTCAAAACCATCTCTGGTCTTCTTCACCCTGTTCATGGTGAGGTTGTCATTGCTGGCACTACCTATCGGAACGCCGACAAGAACCCTGTGTACATGATGCACCAGCGCTATTCCAATTTCGGATGGCTTTCCTGCACGGAGAATGTGCTGATTGCCCAACGGGACAAAAAACTCCGTAGCCGCGATGACGCTATCAAGGTACTTGCAGCGGTTGGGTTAGAGCAGTATGCAGATAAATGGCCGTCTCAGCTATCAGGTGGTATGCAACAGCGCCTTGCGTTGGCGAGAACACTGTATGTCAAGCCGAAATACCTACTTATGGATGAACCATTATCCGCTTTGGACGACAAAACCCGTAGCAAAATGCAGCGTTTGATTTTGGATGTCCATGCTGAGACAGGCAACACAATCATTATGGTAACGCACAGCCAGGACGAGGCGTTCAAAATGTGCGATAAAATAATCAAATTTGAAACGAGAGGAGCTGTAACAAACCATGGCAGGTTTATTTGAACGCATGGGACTGGTTCGTACCGAATACGAAGGTATGCCTGAAATCCCTATGCAACCCGTATCCGAGCCTATGTACGCGCCTGAGACGCCGGTAATTGACGCTACTCAGGTGTCCTATGATGATGTGATCGCATCCATCTATCAGCAGGGCGATATCGACGACGAGAACTCGATCTTCAAGATCAAAGCGTATATCGACATTCTGCCCCAGGATATGACTAAGGCCAAGAAACAGGCGTCCATCGCCGGCATTCTCAGCGTCAACGGAATCAATGTGGATGATCTCATTGAGGACGGTCTGAAACGTGGTCGCGCCTTGGATGCTGCCGAGGATAGTATCAGGGCGGAAAACGATGCGCTGATCGCTGAGACCGAGGCGGATATCGAACATCTGAAGTCCCTGATCGAGCAGGCGGAAGCCAGAATTGAGGACTCCAAGCAAAAGACCTCTGATTCCAGCGCCGCCATCCAGAAGGAAAAAGAAGCTATCAGTCAACTCTTGGAGTTTGCGAACGGCGTTGCCGGTAAGGAAGGAGCACAGTAATGGGCATTGTGATTGGAGCGGTAGCGGTTGTATTTGTGCTCGCCCTGATCATCTTCCCCGGTGTCCGGGGTAAGCTGAAAGTCCTCGTTGGAGGGTTCCTCAACATCTTCGTGGAGGATATCGCCAAGACACCCGAGGGTGCAAAGGCTGTTTTCCAGCAAGCCATTGAGGAAGTGCAGGAGCGTTACAACAAGGCTGGTGACACCCTGAATCGGTTTGTGGGCGAGCAATCCTCCGTCCAGAAGAACCTCAACAAGCTATATGGAGAACTGAAGGACGTTGAATCAAAGTGTGAGTCTCTGGTCAGATCTGGCAATATGGCCGATGCTGCCATTTTTTCAACCAGGCGTGAGGAAATCCTGTTTGAAATCTCCCAGAAAGAGGGATACCTGCGAGAGATTGAACCTATGGTAAAAGAGGCTCAGACCGTTTATGAAGCGTACGACAAGAAGCTCCGCGAGCTGAAAAAGCAGAGCCGTATGACTGTCGAGGAAATGAAACTCCGTGGCAACATGAAGGATCTCTTGGGCGATCTGGACGAACTGCGCCGGGACTCTGCCACTGATAAGCTCTTGGGCAGTGTCCGGGACGGAGCGGAGGATCTTCGCAAAGAGGTTGATGGTGCGATTGTCGTTCACGCAAGCCGTGCCACCACCAAAATGTCAATGGCTGAGAAAAATGCGGCGAAAGCTCAGTCGGATGCTTACCTGCAGTCTCTCGCCACAAAGTATAACGGGAAACCGGCTATTCAGGCTCCACGGTCTGGCGTCACCTTCGACGCTCCTAAATCCAAAGTGAAAGAGGAAAGGAAGTAACTTACCATGAAGAGAATGAAACTCACTACCGCTGGCCGTGTGGTGATCTTCGTCATCGTGCTGGCGCTCCTCGCTGGTATCGGCGGCTTCGGCTACAACTACTACAAGAACAACATCGCAGACGACAAACCCATCAGTTCGGGTACCCAGTCTGGCAGCACATCCCAGAAGCCCACGACAAAGCCCTCCGCCGGCAAGACGGACACCTCTGATCCCGTGATTAACCTGTCTCTGGATGAGTGGGTGGGCTGGAAGCCTATTATCGACGCTAACCGGGGCTTGACCACGCAACCTGGTTCAATTTTCGACCAGTTGGGCATTAAGGTTAACATCAATATCATCAATGACGCAACTGCCAGCAGCAACGCTTTGATTACCGGGGAGCTGAATGCTGCGGGTTATACCACCAACCGTGCCGCGTTCCTATCTGGTAAGTTCCAGGAGGCCGGATTGGATGTGGTAATGCCGGTATTCACCAACTACTCCGCTGGTGGCGACGGCATTATTGCTAAGTCCGGTATCAATACCGTAAATGATCTGCTGGGCAAGAAGATCGGCGTTCCCAGATTCAGCGAAGCCCAGACACTTGTGGCATGGTTTGTTAATAAGAGTGACCTATCCGATGCTGACAAGCAGTCTATCATTGATAATATGATCCTCTTTGACGATGCGTCTGAGACGGGCGAGGCGTTCTTCGCCGGCCAGCTGGACGTGGCAGCGACTTGGCAGCCTTACCTGTCCTATGCAACCGAAAACGGCGATGCGCACATCATGTTCTCTACCACAGCCTCTAAGAGCCTGATTATGGACGGTATCGTATTCCGTTCCGACTTTGCCCAGGCACACCCCGACGTTGTGACCGCCTTTATTGATGGTATCTTCCAGGCCAACGCAATGTATACCACTGAGTTTGACTACATCCGTTCTGTCATGCCTATGTTCGCCGGCGTTTCCGACGAGGAGATTAAGGCTCAGTGCGGCGATGCCGAAATGATGGGCTACGCCGAGAATAAGGAAGTGCTGGACTCCACTGCTCCTTCTGTCTACTTCGATATGTGTGATATCTGGGAGTCTTTGGGTGAGACGGTCAATCGCAAGGTGGCTATGACACTCTTTGACAACCAGTATCTGCTCCCTCTGGCAAGCAAGTATTCTTCTACCTCTACCTCTACCAGCAAGCCCGTTGAGCTGACCGAGGAGCAGAAGCAGGAAATCGTCAATTATGAGGCGCTGCTGACCAAATCCATGACCGTTGAGTTTGTGGCTGATACCGCTCAGTTCAAGAACCCCGAAGAGGCATACGCCATTATGGATGAGTTCGTCTCTATCGCCAATACTCTGGATGGCGCGATTATCCAGGTGGAGGGCAATATCAATGCCCGTAACTACTCCGACTCTGGACAGGCGCTGTCTGCTGAACGTGCAAAGGCTGTCGCCAAGTATTTCATCGCTTGCGGTATTGATCCGAACCGTCTGATTACGGTCGGCAATGGCAACACGAAGATGGTTGCAGATCCCGGTTCTGCCGATGCCTACCTGAACCGTAGAACCGACGTGTTCTTCAAAATCATCGAAGAGTAATCCTGCGCCTTACGAGGAGGGGCGTTATCCCCTCCTCGGGGCACCAACATAATAAAGGAGTGGTCAATATGGATGTAGTGAATGTAGAAATCGCAAATTTGGACGATCTGAAAAAACGGTTCGTTGAAATTTGCGCTACTATCAATCGTCCGGGTATGGAAGACCTGATGGCGTGGTTGGAACGTTCTGACTTCTATACTGCGCCGGCAAGCACGCGCTTCCACGGCAACTATACTGGCGGGCTGCTGGAGCATAGCCTCAATGTGTATGACAAGCTCTCTGGGTTTGTGGCTCGCTATCCTGAACTGGAGATCTCACCGGAGACGGTGGCGGTCACTGCGTTGTTCCACGATCTGACGAAGGTGAACTACTACACCGTCAGCTCTCGGAACGTCAAGGATGATGTTACGGGTGCATGGCATAAGGAGCCGTTCTACAAAACGGAAGATCGTCTCCCGCTTGGTCATGGCGAGAAATCTGTCATCATCCTGCAGAGCTTCATCAAGCTCACACGTGACGAAATTGTTGCAATCCGCTGGCATATGGGCAGCTTTGATTGTGCAGTCAAAGGCGGGGATTACGGTATGGGCAATGCTTTTGAAACTTACCCGCTGGCAGTCATGACGCATTTGGCTGATATGGAGGCTACCTATCTTGTCGATGGTTTAGCAGCAAAGTAAATCAACGGAGGCTAACATGGAAAAAAGCGTTTTTCAAATTCTGAACGAGTACGATATCACGGAACACCTCAAGAAGAAGGATAAGATCGTCTACCTGCCTTGGTCTAAGGCATGGATGATCGTGAAATCCCTCTTCCCCAGTGCCAAGTTTACCATCAACAAGGCCGCTGACGGCTGCATTTACCATACGGACGGAAAGACCGCCTGGGTAGAGGTATCTATCACCATCAACGACCAGACTGAAACGGAGTCTCTGGCTGTTATGGATTTCCGTAATAAGTCTATTCCCATCGACACGATCACCTCTGCCGATGCAGAGAAGTCTATCAAGCGCTGCTTGGTCAAGTGTGCTGCTCTGCACGGCCTGGGTCTGTCTCTTTGGACGGGTGAGGAGCTGTCCAGCGCCGCCCGCAAGAAGAAGGAAGACGATCTGGACGATGTGAAACAGGAGATTCTGAGCGTTGTTGCCGGGAAGCTGGAAGCCGGTGTGTCCAAAGACACCATCTACAAGGCTATCGAAAGTGTTGCCGGTGTGAAGAACCCCAACGCTATCAAGGATATCGCAACGGCTCAGAAAGTCGTTGAGCAGATCAAGAAACTGGAGGTAAAGCACAATGCTTAATAAGGTAATCATCATGGGTCGTCTTACCCGCGATCCTGAGATCAAGAAGGTAAACAGTGACATCTCCGTGTGCAGCTTTTCTATCGCCTGCGACCGCGACATCGTGAACAAGCAGAACAATGAGCGCGAGACGGACTTCTTCGATGTGACTGCGTGGCGCTCTACGGCGGATTTCGTTGGCAAGTATTTTGGCAAGGGGCGCATGATCGTTGTTGTCGGTCGGCTGCAGAAGCGCAACTACACCGATAAGGACGGCAACAAGCGTTCTGCCGTAGACATCATTGCCGAGAACGTCTATTTCGGCGATTCCAAGAAGGACAGCGAGACTTCTGACAACGCCTCTGCCCCCACCACCGGATATGCTACCGCTCCTTCTCAGAACAACGACTTCGCAAATGTCGGTGAGGAAGATGGAGAGCTGCCCTTCTGATGGATAATTCTTTTCTCCTGGACGCTATGGACTGGTCATACTCCCGCGTTAGCAGTTTTGATCAGTGCCCGCGTATGTTTGACCTTACTTACCTTCAGTGCATGGATCGCGTGGACAACGCTTTTGCTCAATGGGGTTCACTGGCGCACTCGCTTTTAGAGCGATATTTTCGTCAGCAGGTCGAGCTGTGGGATTTATCCGGCCTCTATGAGAAGGAATACGCAAGAGCAGTTACAGAACGGTTTCCATTTCCCCGACTGGAAGATAGCTACTATGAGCGCGGTATGGAATACTTCGATAATTTCGGTGGACAACTGGGAGACGAAGAAAAAGTGCTTGCGGTCGAAGATCGGTATACCTCTACACTGGGCGGCAGACCAGTGGTAGGTATTATAGATCTGGTGCTTCGTAATAGGTCTGGGCTGATTGTTTGCGATCACAAAAGCCGGGGCAAATGGAAATCCAGAGAGGAACGCCGCAAATATCTCCGCCAACTGAACTTGTATGCAGTACGGGTCAAAGAGGTCTACGGTGAGTGGCCGCATGAACTTTGGTTCAATAAGTTCCGTGAAGGTATCTTGGACAGAGATCCATTCAACATCGTAACTGCTCAGGAGGACATAGACTGGTTCCTGCGTTCCATTGACGACATCTATAAGGCAAGGAGTTTTCCTGCCAAACCTGACCGTTTCTTTTGTGACTACCTGTGTTCTGTGCGCGAGCATTGCGAGCATTCCAGCCAATATGTTACGGAGGAATATGAGTGATGGGAAAGATCAAGGTAATTTTCCTCGACGTTGACGGTGTGCTCAACAGCGATCGTACAGCCCGCAGAACCCAAAGCGGCTATACGTTTGTTGACAACAGGCAAATGAAGAACCTGAAGCACATCATTAACATGACAGGAGCTAAGGTCGTTCTTTCCAGTGATTGGAGATACGACCGAGATGACCCGAGATACAACGGAGACTATCTGGAGCTGGAAGCAGAGCTGTTGAAATACGGGGTTCGTCTTTATGGCTTTACGCCGGAGCTGCCATCCTGTCACAGAGGTATGGAAATTGACTGCTGGTTAAAAGAACATAGCGAGGTCGGAGACTTCGTAATTCTGGACGACCGGACAGATATCGAGCCGAACAAAGATCACTGGGTTCAGACGGTAATGCGTCGGGGACTCGGTGTTGAGGAGGCCGAGAGTGCTATCCGCATCTTGAACGGCAAATGAAAGACGGATTTTATTCGGATAAGACCCGTCCACATGAAGTGGGCGGGCTTACCGAAGAACTGAGGTGATTTTACCCGTGCAGATTGATAGAGAAACAATTTTGCAGGCCAAAGAAAAGCTCGGAGACCGTAACGCTCAAATCATCGTCGAAGAGCTGGGGATTACCGATTTCGATGAGAAAAACATGAAGTGTTGCTGCCCCTTCCATCAGGAGGATCACGCTTCCTTCATTTACAACAAGAAAGCATTCAACTTTCGTTGTTTCGGTAGTTGTGGCCGTAGCTACGACATTCTGGACGTTTTCATGTATAAAGGCGCAACTTATGCCGAAGCCTGCAGGAAACTTTTCGAGCTTGCTGAAATGCCCTACTCTTTCGGAGAGCTGGGTGTGAAAACCAAACGGCATTATAGGTATCCCCATGAGGTTCCCTGCACTGATAAGTCCAAAGTGTACGCATATTTCGAGCAACGTAAGATCAGTCGTGAGACGCTGGATGCTCTCGATGTGCGGCAGGACTCCGAGGGAAACGCAGTATTCAACTACTACGACACAAACGACGTGTTGACGATGGTGAAATACAAACCGTCGCATAAAGTCCAGCATGGTCAAGCAAAATGCTGGTGCCAGCAAAACTCTGATACGGCTCCATTGCTGTTCAACATGAACCGTATCAACGTTAATTCTCCCCTTCTGATTTGTGAGGGCGAGCCGGATTGCCTTAGTGCGATTGAGGCAGGATTCAAAAATGCTGTTTCTGTCCCTCTGGGCAGTTCAAACCTCCACTGGATCGACGAAAACCTGGAATGGCTCGATCAGTTTGACAGCATTATCATTTGCGCCGACAACGATGATGTCGGCGTGAAAATGCAGAAAGAGTGCGTTCCTCGGCTGGGTAGCTGGCGAACAAAGGTTGTAGATATCCCGGCAATCCCCATTGGAAATACTGGGCGGGTAACAAAAGACCTGAATGAGATCCTTTACGTCTGCGGGAAAGACAATGCTGTTGGCGATATACCCCACATGAGTGAGGTCCGTGGGGTAATGCCCCAGCCGGACATTGTTCATCAGGCGCCCGATGATTGAGGCGTCTGTGGTCTGATGGTCTGGAAGCGCGTCCGCAAACCGCTTCAGCACTTCGGTCAGTTTGGAGTAGTCCGCGGTCATCAGCGGAAAGGCTGCCAGTTGCTCCGCCAGCTTTTGCGCGGCAGGGGCCAGCGGATTCTCCAGCTCCATCAGGAAAGGCCGGGTCGCACGGATCTGTTCGACCAGATAAGTGCGCTGCCGCTCCAGCAGGCGGTACAGTTCAAATGCCTCCGCCTTTTTCTGGCCGGCCAAAAGCCCGGCAACCTGAGCCCGATAGGCTTGCAGGCCCTCCGAAATCAAAGTAATGGTACCGGCAAGCTCGCCAAGCTGTTCCAGGGCATAAAACCGCTGGGAAGGGGGCTGGCTTTGAGGCTGTGCCTCGTTTACCTGCTCCATGTTTGATCACCTCCGTGATTTAGCCAGAGGGGGACCGCGCTCCGCACAGTCCCCCTCTGCTTTCAGTGCCTACGCGGCACGGTTTGTAATAACAGGGTTTGCCGTTTTGCACGGCTCTTTCGGCCCATATCGGCCGACACAGCGTTTTAGGCGAAAAACGCCTGACTGGTCTATGTAGCCTTGGGCGCACAGCTCCCGGACCCGGGTTATCCCCATGGC
>OHVM01000798.1_pt1 | contig 10622 bp, 10 predicted proteins | sample 1579431 | NCBI WGS metagenome assembly OHVM01 (sample SAMEA3882524, study PRJEB24775) | human gut metagenome | biome: human-associated habitat; feature: intestine environment; material: feces | place: Netherlands | collected 2009/2010 | reverse complement strand
ACCCCATGCCAATCGCGCGCGCAACCTTATCATAGGCCTCGCCTGCCGCATCGTCTCTCGTATGTCCCATAATTTCATACTTCCCGTAATCGGAAACATAAACCAGATGGGAATGTCCGCCCGAAACCACCAGTGCCATATAGGGCGGTGCAAAATCCTTATTCTGAATATAGTTCGCACAAATATGTCCTTCGATATGGTGTACGCCAATCAAAGGCTTTCCTGCCGCATACGCAATCGCCTTTGCCTCCGCAAGCCCAACCAACAGCGCCCCCACCAGTCCGGGACCGTAGGTCACGCCGATGGCATCCATTTCTTCCAGTGTCATGCCTGCGTCCGCCAGTGCCTTTTTAATGACACCGTCAATATTTTCGACATGCTTTCTGGATGCAATCTCCGGCACAACGCCGCCGTATAGCGTATGCAGGTCAATCTGAGAGGAAATCACATTGGAAAGCACCTCTCTGCCGTTTTTCACCACTGCCGCCGCTGTTTCATCACAGGAGCTTTCAATGGCTAATATATAAATATCCTTTTTTTCTTCCATGATTTTTTCTCCACCGTTTCTTACTTTCGGAATTTATTTTGGAAATTCAATGGTAATGCACTTGCGCTCCTCGCCCAGCTCCGTCATAGGAAAAATCTCCTGCGCCACCGGCAAATATGCCTCAGGCTCGTTCAGAGAAGGGCTGAAATGCGTCAGCCACAGCCGTTCCGCGTTTGCATTTTTTGCCATGCGCGCCGCCTCTGAAAAAAGCATGTGCTTGTTTTCTCTTGCCTTCTGCTTTTTCTCCTCCTCGCCGTACATCCCTTCGCAGATGAAAAGCTGTACGCCCTCCACGAATTTCGTAATACGGTCAACCGGTCTGCTGTCTGTGCAGTATGCTACGGAAATGCCCTTGCGGTTTTCCCCCATTACCATATCCGCCGTATAAGTCTTGCCCTCATGCTCCACACTGCCTTCCTTTTGCAGCTTATTCCAAAGAGGCTTCGGCAGCTTAAGCTGCTCCGCCTTTTTTACATCGAATTTTCCCTTGCGTTTCAAATCAATGCGGTAAGCAAAGCATTTCACCATGTGGTCGGCAGGGCAGTGATGAATTTCAAACGCCCCCACCCGTATCGGGTTCGGTGCATCCTGTGTCAATTCAATATATTCGATGGGAAAGGGCAGCTCCGGCGCAATCAAGGTCAGCCCCTCGACAATCCGCTGTAAGCCGACAGGGCCAATCAGCGTAAGGGGTTCTGTCCGCCCTGCGTTGCCAATCGTCAGAAGCAGCCCCGGCAGCCCCGAAATATGGTCGGCATGGAAATGCGTAAAGCAGATCACATCTATCGCCTTAAAGCCCCAGCCGAGCATCTTCATGGTCACCTGCGTTCCCTCGCCGCAATCAATCAAGGCAAGCCTGCCGTTGAGCCTTGCCAGCATGGCTGTCAGAAAGCGGCTGGGCATGGGCATCATGCCGCCTGTTCCCAGTAAACAAATATCTAACATTCGGTTTCTCCTTTGTATTTCTTCTATAGGTCTCCCTATGTTTCCTCTTTTATCATACCGCAAAAATGGGCAAAATACAATCTTTCTGCGATAGTTTCTGCAACAGAAAAAGAGGACTTTCGTCCCCTTATTCCACAGTAAATGTACCATACAGTGTATAATTTGTCGTGATTTCAGCATCGTATGTGCTGCCGAGACCATCTCCGCGGAAATAGAAATTCGGCTCGGCTACAGTGGTTGCATAATAGAAATCATACGCTTTTTTATCCGGATTCTTCCGCAGCGCCGCTTTAGCCGCCGATGCTTGATACCCCCCGTAATAATAGGTGAAAGAAAATGGAATTCCCATGCGGTATACGCCTGCCGCAAGCCCCCTTTTTGTCTTTTTCTCGATTGTGGTCATGCCGTTTTCGCCTGTTTCGCTTCTGGTTGGCTGCATCGAAAGCTCTGTCCCCGTCTTTGGTTCTTCCTTTGCCACGCATTCCCAGCCGTTTTCTGTCAGCCGTTCCAGTGTAAATGCGTTTCCGTACAGAAAGCTCTGCGGCTCTTTATTGTTTATCGTTCCCTGCAAACTGTTTGTTTTTTTATCATATTCCACCGTCAACGTCACATCTGGCGTTCTTAACTCCTTCAGATAAATCCAATCAGAACCCAAGAATCTGTCCCATGTCATAGTATATCCCATTTCATTTGCAAACTCCCGTACAGGCAGAAAGCATTTCCCGTTCTCGCGATTGATTTTATCCCCCAAATACAGTCTGTCTTTCTCCTTCGCTGTTACATCCAGCATACCATCCGCCTGCAAAACAACCGTCCGTTCCATCTGCCGTTCCGCATCCTCTGCCACGGTTTTCGTTGTAAACAGCAGGCTCTCTCCCAGATTCGTCATCTGACTTCCCGTCATTTCTGCCAAGTCCTCCGCAGAAAACAGCCATTTTCCGTTCTTTTGCATCGCTGTGTCCTGCAGAAAAAATTCCTGCCTGTTTACCAGAACAATCGGATTTCGCTCCGCCGCAAATGCCGTTGTTCCCATTACCATACTCATCGCTAATGCCAGACAAGCCGCCCTTTTCATACCACATCCTCCTTCTCCTGATTCATAATTTTTATGCTTTTTTCCCTTTCCTCTACCATAGCATCCTTTTTCGCTTTGCAGGTTACACGCTCCTTACAAATTTCTTACGACTTTCTTAAGATTTTTCCGAAAAGCGCATTCCTTTCTCTGCCCGAAAAAAAATCCGTTTTTTCTGCTTATTTTCCTTGCAAATCGTTTGCTTTTCTGCTAAAATATCTTTGTTATGTCACATAGGCGAGGTTGAAGGAGGTGCAGACAATGGCTAAATGTGCGATTTGTGAAAAAGGCCAGATTACAGGTCATAGAATCAGTATTGAACGTTCCCAGGTAAGTAGACGTGCGAATAGAAAATGGAAACCCAACGTAAAGAAGGTTAAAATCGTTGAAGACAACGGCAATGTAAAATCTATTTACGTTTGCACAAGATGTATGCGTTCCAACAAGATTACACGCGCAATCTAATTCCAAGCGAATGATAAAAGCCATTCTTTTTGATTTTAAAAAGAACGGCTTTTTTTCGTATATAGAAATATAGAAGAATCAGCATCTTCTGTTCTGACTGATGAGCCATACCCCCAGCCCGACAAATCCCATCCCAATCAGAAAAACGCATTTCGGGATCAGACATGCAAGAAGCATCCCCAGTCCAATGGCAATCAGCACAACACCGCCCAGCCATTTGATGGGCGCGCCGTTACATCTTCTTCGCATTCCAATCCCCCCCTCTTATCATTGATATGCACGCCGCCTTACAAATGTGCAAAAAAAGCCCCCAACCGTTTTTGGTCGGGGGCTTCTGCTTTTGTTTTAATCTCTGGAACGAATCACATAAAGATAGCCGCTCTTGATATCAATCGTTGCGGTTTCCTCCGCCAGTACATTGCTGACCGCAATATAATCGCCGTCCAGTGTCAGTGTCGCATCCGTCAAGGGATAAGAAAAGCCCTTCAGCGTAATGCCTGTTACCTCCATGGAAAGTGGCAGTGTGGAAACCAGATCCCCCACCTTGCCATGCAGTGTCAGCTGTCTGTCAATCACCTCTACGCAGTTTTTATCATCCACCAAACGCGCACGCACGCCCTTTTTCAGAAGAGAAAGCAGATAATGCGCATTGGCAAGCGTATGGTCAAATCTGTCCCCAATACCGCCGAACAGAACAAGGTCTGTCGCGCCCAGCTCCAGTGCCAGAATAATCCCAAGCTCCATGTCGGTTTCGTTTTTTCTGGTCGGGAACTGCCGAATGGGAATATTTTTCGCCTTATAATATTCCAGAACCTCCGAGGCTGTGGAATCAAAATCCCCTACGATATAATCGGGGTCAATGCCCAGTGCCTTTGCATGACGCATCCCTGCATCGCAGCAGATGACCGCATCTGCGCCATCCATATAGCTCTCACAAAAGCTGTAATCTCTGATTTCCGCTCCCGCAAAAAGAATTACCTTCATTGTTATTCATACTCCTTAAAAATATCCAGAAAGCCCTTTGCCGCGCCTGCAATATCCTCCTTGCCGAATACCGCAGAGCCTGCAACAATCACGTTTGCACCTGCATCCAGAACCTCGCGCACATTATCGAGTGTCACGCCGCCGTCTACCTCAATATCGAACTCCAGACCCAGCTCCTTTTTCCATTCTGCCAGCTGTCTGATTTTGGAAACATGCTGTGCCATGAATTTCTGTCCGCCAAAGCCGGGCTCTACTGTCATAACCAAAACCATATCCACATCCTTCAGGAAGGGATATACCACCTCAACAGGCGTTCTGGGGTTAATGGTAATGCCTGCCTTTGCGCCCGTTGCCTTAATCTGCTGAATCACCTCTGCGGGATATTTCGTTGCCTCCACATGGAAGTTGATGATATCCGCACCGGCTTTTCTGAATTCCTCTACATATTTTTCAGGCTCCACAATCATCAGATGTGCATCAAAAACCATATTGCTGTGCTTTCTGATGCTCTTGATAACAGGAATCCCAAAGGAAATATTAGGAACAAAAATCCCATCCATCACATCCAGATGGATATACTGCGTGCCTGCGTCCTCGACCAGCTTTAATTGCTCCGCTACCTTGCCAAAATCAATGGAAAGCATGGAGGGGGAAAGTTTCGTTTTCATGGATTAGAATCTCCTCTCTTCTTCTTCCTTACGTTCATGATAAATCGTAACATATCTCTCATATCTCATCGGATGGATTGCCTTGCCAATCTGATCCTTTACGGCACAATCCGGTTCATTGATATGCACACAGCCGTTGTAATAGCATGCATGCACAAAGGGCAGAAATTCCCGAAAATGATACTGCAGCTTTTCCGAGGGAATATGCGTCAGATACAGAGAGGTAAACCCCGGAGAATCCACGATATAGCTTTTCTCTGTAATCTGAATCAGCTCCGCATGTCGCGTGGTGTGCTTACCGCGCTGTATCTTTTCGCTGATTTCGCCCGTATTTAATTCCAATCCGGGGAAAGCTTTATTGATTAAGCTGCTTTTGCCAACCCCCGAAGGTCCTGCGAATACAGAAATCTTGTTTTCCAGAGCAGTACGCAGTGCATCAATGCCGATTTCCTTTTCCGCACTTGTGCAGATAACGGCATAGCCTGCATCCCGATACATTTCTGCCGCCGCCAGATAATTCTCCTTTTTATCCTTGTCGATTTTATTGATAACAATTACGATATCCAGCTCCTGTTCCTCTGCCAGCAGCAGAAACCTGTCCAGCAAATCCAGATTCATATTCGGGCTTTTTGCCGCAAATACAATCACCGCCTGATCCACATTGGACACCCTTGGACGGATGAGCTCATTCCTTCTGGGCAGAATTTCATCCAGACTGCCCTTTTTCTTTTCCTCATCCAGAACAGAAATCCGCACCGCATCGCCAACGGTCGGGCGAATCCCCTCCTTGCGGAAGATGCCTCTCGCCCGACATTCGTATACGCCGCGTTCCGTATCAATATAATAAAAACCGCCAATTCCCTTTAAAATTACGCCTTCCAGCATAGATTCACCTTTATCCTTATCATCCGGAGAAGTTTACACTCTGCGACCACTGCTGCACATTATCAATATAGCAGGTAACCGTACCACTGCCCTTACCCGTTACTGAAACGCTGTAAGGGAATTCGGAGGCATCTCTGTAGGTGTCTACCACAGGGTATACTCCGTCCGCATCCTCTTTTACCACACGCACATAAACAGAGCCTTCGCTGCCGCTGGGTGCGTTAATTGTGAAATATTTTGTGCCCTGTGTCTGGGTATTGGAGGAAGGCTTATTGTTCTCATTCTCCTGCGTATCCGCGCCGCTGCTGACAACCAGATTAACCACACTACCGCTCGGTACGGATTTATTCGCCGCTACAGTCTGCGTGATAACCTTGCCCTCTGCCACCTTATCGCTTGCCGCATAGGATACATTCCCGACCGTTAAGCCAACCGCTGTCAGGGAAGCCTTTGCATCCTCCAGTGTATCATTTACAACATTGGGTACAGTAACATTGGTATCCTCGTCCCCCTTGCTGATGGTCAGAATAATGCGGCTCTTTGCCGTAATAGAAGCACCGGCTTCTGGCTCCTGCTTGATAACCTCAGAGGGCTTTGCATCTGCGTCATGCACATAGCGAATCTCTGCCACGTCCCCAACCAGACGGGTAATGGCTTCGATTGCCGCATTTTCGCTCTTGCCAACCACATTCGGCATTTCCTCCTCTGTCAATCCAAGGCTGACCTTTACGCCGATTTTGGTACCTTCACCAATCATCGTCCCTTCGTTGACAGATTGATAAATGATACAGCCTGTGTCATAGAAGCTGCTGTAGTCCTCCCCCTCCTGCACAAGGGTAATCCCCATTTTTTCCGCTTCCTTTACTGCTTCATCGTAATCCATCCCTAAGAACAGGGGGGTTTCGATATTCTTATCACTGGAAATAAAGCCGCCAAAGCCGCCGCCCATAAATTTAATGCCGACAACGGAAATCACACCAATCAGCACCAGTGCCGTAATTACAGCCGCAATCACAACCTTACGTTCTGCCTTTCTATCATGCTCGTTATCAAAATCCCCTTCGGTTCTGGGGTTTCTGCGAATTTTTCCGGGTCGTCTGCTTGCCTTCACAGGCTCCGATTTTACATATTCATTTTCATAATCATCCTCTTTGGAGATATGCTTCATTTTCAGCTTTTTACCGTATTTTTCAAGTCCTGCCAGAGGGGTATGTGCCTCCTCCTCCACAGGCGTGTTCTGCATGGCTGTGTTCCGCATGCGCGCGTTCCGCATGTGGACGTTCCGCGTGGCTGCGGATATATTCCAGCTCCTTCGGATCAGCCGGCTTTGTTTCCTGCGGTGTTTCCACTGCGGCCTGTGCCGCCTTTTCCATTTCCGTTTTCTCCTGTGCTTCACGCAGTCTGGCTGCCGCCTCTGCCCTTCTGGACATCCGCACGCCTGCCGCAGCCGCCGCTGCACCAACCACTGCCGCTTTCTTTTCCGCAGGCTTTTCTTCCTTTGCGGAACCGTTCAGCTCCGCTCTGGCACGAATCAGGTCTGCCAAGAGAAGGTCAATGCTTGCGTAGCGTTCATCTGCCTTTTTCATCGTTGCCTTGCGGATGATTCCCTCCAGAGAGCGCGTACAGTTCGGGTTATACTGGCGGATATCCGGCAGCTCATCATTGATATGCATCAATGCAATGCTGACGGAATTGTTGCCCTGAAACGGCAATACGCCTGTAATCATTTCAAACATCGTGATACCCAGAGAATAGATATCGCTTTTTTCATCCACATAGCCGCCTCTTGCCTGCTCAGGGGAGAAATAATGCACAGAGCCCGCCGCATTTGCCGTTGTTGTCATGGTGGACGCGGTTGCCGCTCTGGCAATGCCAAAATCCGTCACCTTTACCACACCGTCTGTCCCCACCAGAATATTCTGCGGCTTGATATCTCTATGTACGATATGTGCCTTATGCGCCTGACTCAGCGCAGAGGCAATCTGAATGGCAACATTGATAGTAGAACGGGAATCGAAGGGTGCTTTTTCCTTGATTGCCTTTTTCAGTGTATCCCCGTGGATGTATTCATTAACAATATACTTAATATCTCCGTCCTCGCCCACATCATACGCTCTTACGATATTGGGATGGGATAATCTCGCAACGGAGCAGGCCTCGGAACGAAAGCGTTCAATAAATTCCTCGTCCCCGACAAATTCCTCTCGCAAAACCTTCACCGTAACATAACGATCCAGCTTTCTGTCTCTGCCTCTGTAAACAACTGCCATGCCGCCGGAACCGATTTTTTCTAATATTTCGTATCTGCCGCTTAGGACAGTACCCGGATTCAATAACATCAGTTTGTAACCTCCTACTTATATCTCAACCAGAATAAGGGAAATGTTGTCATGTCCCCCCTGCCGATTCGCTTCCTCCACCAGAATTGCCGCTTTTTTGTCCAGAGCGATCCGCTTACTCAGAATCTTCGCCATTTCCTCATCCTTCAGCATACCGGAAAGCCCGTCTGTGCAAAGCAAAACGATGTCTCCCTTCTGCACGGGATGAATCACCGTATCCGTCTCCACGGTATCCCGAATCCCAATGGCGCGCGTAATCACGTTTCTTTTGGGGTGCATTGCCGCTTCCTCCTTCGTAATGCTCCCCATCTTCACCAGCTCCATCACATAGGAATGGTCTGTGGTGAGGGGCTGCATCTCCTTTTTGCGAAAAAGGTAAGCTCTGCTGTCCCCCACATAGGCAACATAAAGCTTCTCCTCGCGCACCGCCGCTGCAACGATGGTTGTTCCCATTTCCGCAAACTCCCTGTCGGAATTGGATTTTTCATAAACCATCCGATTTGCAGCTGCCATCGCACCTGTCATCAAATCCAGCATGTCGTCATTTTCTGCATGCTTCATTTCCTTCCAGAAATGCTCCAGAAAGCCTTCGATTGCACAGCTGCTCGCGATTTCTCCCGCGTTGCAGCCGCCCATCCCATCGGCAACCAGATATAAATTTTCCGCAGGATCTTCCCCTGCCGAAATGTAATAGGCATCCTCATTATTTTTGCGGCATTTTCCAATGTCGCTCATTCCAACTGCTTTCAACGCTGCTCCACCTCCCTGCCGCTTATTTTCCCGCATCTTATTCCTCCATAGCCTTTTCCTTGATGTGGCTTCTTCTCAGCTGACCGCAGGCAGCATCAATATCACTGCCCAGCTTTCGTCTGACTGTGGTTTCCACACCATTTTCACTCAGAATAGATGCAAACCGTTTTACCCGCTCCGCAGAGCTTTTGATATAATTGCGCTCCTTTACGTCATTGACAGGAATCAGGTTCACATGGCAGAGCATATCTCTCAGCCTTCCGGCCAGCTCCCGCGCATGTGCATCCCCGTCATTCACGCCATGAATCAGCGCATATTCAAAGGTAATGCGGCGTTTTGTTTTCTCTGCGTACTCCCTGCACGCCTGCAAAAGTCTGTCCATATCGTACAGCTTTGCCACAGGCATGGTCTGCGTGCGGATTTCATCATTCGGCGCATGCAGGGAAACCGCCAGTGTAATCTGCAAATTTTCCTCCGCCAGCGCATAAATTTTTTCCACCAGACCGCAGGTCGAAAGCGTAATATGTCTCTGTCCCATATTCTGCCCATTCGGGTCGTTAATCAGACGCAAAAACTTCAGAACATTGTCATAATTATCCAGAGGCTCGCCGCTGCCCATCAGTACCGTACCGTGTACCCGCTCGCCGCAGTCCTTCTGAATCGCATAAATCTGGGAAAGCATTTCCCCTGCCGTCAGTCCGCGTTCCACGCCGTCCAATGTGGATGCGCAGAACTTGCAGCCCATCCGACAGCCGACCTGCGTCGAAATGCAGACCGTATTGCCATGCTCATATTTCATCAATACACTTTCGATAATCGCGCCATCCGAAAGCGCAAAAAGATATTTTCTCGTGCCGTCAATCTGCGAAACCAGCCGCCGCACGATTTCCACGCCGTTGATTGCTGCCGTTTCGCCAAGCTTTTCCCGCAGGCTCTTGGAAAGATTCGTCATTTCGGCAAAGCTGTCCACCTGCTTTGCGTGCAGCCAATCGAAAAGCTGCTTCGCACGAAATTTCGGCTCACCCAATTCCTGCAAAAGCCCCTGCAATTCGGTTATGTCCATGGATTTGATATCAACCTTTTCCATATCTCAATCCTTTCTTCTTAATTTTGAAATGAAAAATCCGTCTGTTCCTGTTTTATGGGGCAGCAGGGTCAGATATCCCTTTTTCGCCGTTTCCGTATCCCAGCCTTCGGGCAGAAATTCCGAAATATCCTCCGCCGTAAAATCGGGGTGGTCTTTCAGAAACCATTCCAGATTCTTTTCATTTTCCTTTCGGCAAAGCGTACAGGTGCTGTAAACCAGAACGCCGCCCTTTTTCACATAGCCTGCCGCATTTTCCAGAATTTCTCTCTGAATTTTTGTCAGGCTGTCAATCTCATTGCCATCCTTTTTCAGGCGGATATCCGGCTTCTTTCGCATCAGCCCCAGACCGGAGCAGGGCACGTCCGCCAGCACGCGGTCAAACTGCTTCGGGCTTTCCTCCTCCGCCGCCGCATCCTTCACCCTGCACTGCATGATGGAAATGCCAAGGCGTTCCGCGCCCTCCTGCATCAGGTCGATTTTATGCTCGTAAATATCACAGGAAAGCAGACTGCCCTCGTTTTCCATCCGTTCCGCAATCGTAAAGCTTTTCCCGCCCGGCGCGGCACACATGTCTAAAATCTCCTCGCCTTTTTTCGGGTCTAGCACCCGTACCGCGAGCTGAGAGCTTTCATCCTGCACATGGAACAGCCCTTCTTTGAAGGCATCCAAGCGGCTTAAATCCGCCGTTTTCGTCAGATGCAGTGCTTCCGCGCAGATTCTGCTCTCTGCCACATGCACACCTGCCTGCCCCAGCTTCTTTTTCAAAGCCTGCGTATTCGTTTTCAGCGTATTCACCCGAATCGTCACATCGGGGGACTGATTATCATACGCACAGATTTGCTCCGTTTCTTCGTAGCCATAATAGGCAATCCACATCCGC
>OHVM01000788.1_pt1 | contig 10761 bp, 10 predicted proteins | sample 1579431 | NCBI WGS metagenome assembly OHVM01 (sample SAMEA3882524, study PRJEB24775) | human gut metagenome | biome: human-associated habitat; feature: intestine environment; material: feces | place: Netherlands | collected 2009/2010 | reverse complement strand
ACCAGCCCCGACCATGACACCCCTACCGGGCGCATCTGGGAGGTTTCCACCAAGGTAGAAGCCGACCTGTATCTGCAGATCATGGGTGACGAGCCGCTGATCAACGTAAAGGCGTTTGATTTGATTCTGCCGGATACCCTGCCGGAGGACCCGTATTATGTCGCCGTGCTGACCAACCGGATGGAGCACCCCGCGGATGTGATCGATTTTTCCAACCAGAAGGTCGTGACCAACGCCGCACGGGAAATTTTGATGATCTCCCGCAGCCCCATTCCCTACCCCAAAGGCACGCTGGATTTTGAATACGAGAAGGTGACCGGCATCCAGCTGTACTCCCGCCGGGCGCTGGCGTTCTACCACGAAACACCGAAGTCCATTCTGGAAAAAGCCGAAGAGAATGATATGATGCGCTTTGTGGAAAACGGCCACAAGGTACATGCCATCGTCAGCCCGTACAAGACTGTGAGCGTTGACACCCCCAAGGACCTTGCCCTTGTGAGCGAAATCCTGAAAGGAAAAGAATAAATGCCCGATATTAAACTGTTGGACTGCACCCTGCGTGACGGCGGCTATGTGAACAGCTGGAACTGGGGCTTTGCTGCAGCCAAAGATATTATCGCCTCGCTGACCCGTGCCGGGACTGACATTGTGGAAGTGGGCTTTCTGCGCAATGTGGATGGCTACAACCCCGATGTGACCGTCTGCAACACCATTGAAGAGCTGAACAGACTGCTGCCTGCCCACACCGGCAGCACCATGTACAGCGGCATGGCCATGCGCTCCAATTATGATATTGCCAAGCTGTCCCCTTATGAGGGGCACGGCATTGAGATGCTGCGCATTACCGCCCACGATTACGATATCCGCGAAGGCATGGATTTTGCCCGCGAAGTCAAGGCCCGCGGGTACAAGCTGTCCATCAACCCCATCAACATTATGGGCTATGCCGACAAAGACTTGCTGTGGATTTTAGACCAGGTAAACGAGATTCACCCGTACCAGTTCTCCATTGTGGATACCTTCGGCAGCATGCGGCGGCGTGACTTAGAGCGCATCGTCAGCCTGGTGGACCACAACCTGGCCCCGGATATCCGCGTGGGGCTGCACCTGCATGAGAACATGGCGCTCTCTTTCTGCCTGGCGCAGGAATTTCTGGACAAGCACCTGGGCCGCGATACCACTGTGGACGGCAGCCTAATGGGCATGGGGCGCATTCCCGGCAACCTGCCCATTGAGCTGATTGCCGACTATATGAACGAGACCCTTGGCTGCCATTATGACATTGACGAGATGATGGACGCCATCCAGGACCATATCGCCCCGCTGAAAGGCGAGACAGCCTGGGGTTACACCCCGGCTTACTTCCTGAGCGCACGGTACAACCTGCACCGCGATTACGCCGAGCATTATCTGGACAAAGGCGATTTGACCAACCGGGACATCAACCATATTCTGGCCGGTTTTGACCGCAGCAAGGCCACCGCATACGATAAAGACTATGCCGACCGCCTGTACCGCGAATACCAGAACCGCGCCATTGACGACACCGCCGCGCTGGATACCCTGCGCACCGCGTTTGGCGGCAAGACCGTGCTGGTGCTGGCCCCCGGTGCCAGCCTGGCGGAGGAAGCTGGGCGCAGCGCTGTGGCCGCCGCCAAGGCGGACTGCATTGTTTCGGCCAATTTCTGCCCGGAATTCTGCCAGCCGGATTACGCATTTTTTACCAACAGCAAGCGGTTTGAAAAGCTGGATCTTGCTGCCCTGCCCTGCCCTGTTGTGCTCACCTCCAACCTGCGGCCGCTGCCGCAGGGGGCGCTGGCGGTCAATTATGACCGGCTGGCTGCCCCGGATGTGCAGAATGCATCCCTTGGCAGCAACAGTGTACTGATGCTGCTGCGGCTGCTACGGCTGTGCGGTGCCAAGGCCGTGCTGCTGGCCGGGGCCGATGGCTACAAGCCCGGTACCCCCGCCTATGCCGACAGCCTGCTGCACGCCCACACCGGGCGCGGTGCCGCGTTCAACGCCGCCATGGCAGGTGCCATCAAAGCCTGCGGGCTGGATGTGACCTTTATCACCCCCAGCGAATACGCAAAATAACGAGGTTTGCCCATGATTCGACTTTTGGTTCTGGATGTAGACGGCACCATGACAGACGGCGGCGTGTACTATGATTCCACCGGCAACGAGCTGAAAAAGTTTGCCATCAAGGATGGGGCCGGAATCGTGCTGGCCCACGCGGCAGGGATGCAGGTTATGATCTGCACCGGGCGCGAATGTGAAGCCGTGCACCACCGTGCCCAGGACCTGCACATTGACTATCTGTTCCAGAACGTACACGACAAAGCCGCCTTTTTGAGCAGGTTTATGGCTGAGCACAGCCTGACCAAGCAGGATGTTGCCTATTGCGGCGATGACCTGAACGATTTGACCGCCATGGCCCTGTGTGGCTTTGTGGCCTGCCCGGCCGATGCTGCCGGCCCTGTGCTGGGGCGGGCGGATTTCATCTGCCGCCAAAAAGGCGGCGAGGGCGCTGTGCGCGGCACAGTGGAAGAGATCCTGCTGCGGGACGGCCGCCTGCCTGCCGCCGTTAAAAAAGCCTTTGGCGCAGAGATTTGATGGGTGCGGCTGAAACGTTAAATATTCCGGTGTTTGTTTTGGACACCCCCTGAACGCTGAACCACCAAAACCGGGAGGAGCCCGTATGAGCAAAATAAAGGATTTTCTGAAAAGCCCGCTGGGCACCGCCTTGTGCGCCGCTGCTGCCTGCCTGCTGGCCGTGGTGCTGGTTTGGTTGGCCGCGGTGCGCCCCAACAATGACAAGAGCCTGTCGGAGCGCATCAGCGATGATTACAGCCAGTACAGCGCCGAGCTGGACGAAGCCAACGGCGCTGCCCAGACCTTTGATACCGACAATGACCTGCTGGCCATGGCCTTTGTGTTTGGCACCAGCAACGGCCAACCTACCGGTGAGCTGCACCTGGAACTTGCCGATGCCGACACCGGCGAGGTGCTGGCCCGCTCCACCGGCGATATGGCGAACATTGTGGCCGGGCAGTACACCGGCATGGGGCTGGATACCCCCGTGACCGGCAGCGCAGGCCGCCGCTACCGCGTGACCCTGAAACCGGAGTATACCGGTTCCGGCCGGTTGACCGTGGGCTGCAGCAACGGCGCTGTGCTGTGGAACGATACCTTTACCGTAAACGGCGAGGCCGTGGACGGCACGCTGGCGCTGCTGGTGACTTACAAACAGATCGGTGGATTTTTGACCCGGTTCTTTTTGCTGGTCGGGCTGCTGGCCAGCGTTGTGGTGTTCCTTGGCATTTATTTTGCCATGCGGGGCCGCATGCCGCTGCACCGGCTGGTGTTTGTGCTGGTGCTCTGCTTTGGCATGCTGTACAGCTTTGTGCTGCCGCCCTATGCCGCGCCGGACGAAAAATACCACATCAACCAGTCTTTTACTTTAGCCTGCAAATGGGCCAACATGCTCTCGCCGGATGAATGGCGGATGGGCAATGTGCCGCTGGATATGACCTACCGCCGCGAGCACGACTTTGACCCCCTGCTGCAAAACGAAAAGACCACCGTGTTCAGCTGGCAGGAACTGAGCGAAAACCTGTTCACCACCACCCCTGACAGTTTTGACAGCCACACTGCGCTGGAAGAGCTGCAGACCGACCGCAATCCCACGCTGTACCTGTTCAGCGCGGCAGCGGTGTTCCTGGCATATGTTTTTCACCTTGGCTTTGTTCCGGCGCTGATGCTGGGGCGCACAGCAAATTTAATTGTGTTCGCTTTGTTAGCGGCGCTGGCCGTTAAAGCCGCGCCGTTTGGCAGGCGGGTATTCGCTGCGGCGGCCCTGCTGCCCATGACGCTGCATCTGGCGGCTTCTTTCAGCCGGGATTCCCTGCTGCTGGGGCTGGCGTTTGCCTTTACTGCGCTGTGTATGCAGGCGATTTTTGGCTGCAAGGACGGCACGGTGCTGCCGGTGCGGCTGTGGCTGCCGCTGGCGGTGTTCGGCATCCTGCTGGCACCGGCCAAACTGGTTTACCTGCCGCTGGCAGCGTTGTTCCTGCTGATTCCCAACAGCCGCTTTGGCCAGAGCGCCGCAACCAAAAAAGCCGCTTATCTGGCCGGATGCGTGCTGCTGGCGCTCAGCATCAACCGCGCTGTGCTGGTCACCTCGGTGGCCGGTTCTGCCGGGTTTGAAAATCAGACTACCCAGGCGGAAACCACCTCCGCACAGGGTTCTACCCCGGCTGCCGCGGTTTCTTATACAGCAACAGAGGCAGCTGACAATCGTACCCTGCATGCCGCCCCTGCCGCGGGTGACGGCAAAACCTCCAACCGGTTTGCCAACATGCCTGCCGAGTACCACGAAAACACGGCTTCCAACTTTGTGCGCCGCCTGTATTACTGCGTGGAGGGCGTGACCGAGATCCCGCAGAAGGAGCTGGAGTTCTGGGTGCAGGCCTTGCAGGAGGGCGATGTGACCGCCGCCGTTCTGGGCCAGAGCTTTTTCTTCAGCCCGGAGGAAGTGGAGCATTCCAGCCTGACCGATGATGAATTCATGAGTGCGGCTTCCCTGGTTTACCTGGACCGCGACCTGATGACCACCGACGCCGAAATGTGCCGGGAACGGCTGGCCACTGCTGACCGCCGAGACTTTTTCAAGTCCATGTTCAGCAGTGATGAATGTGCAGAGCTGCTTTCCGCCTGCCAGATCTACCCCGGCGTGGAGGATGACCGCTACCCGCTGGACCGCAATGTGCTGATCAAAGAGATCGAAGCTATCCGTACCGTGCGGGACAGCCAGAGCACCCCCAGCGAGGAAGACCAGACCACCTTTACCCCCGGTTACATTCTGCACAATCTGCCCGCCGTGGCTATGCTGCTGGTACGCAGCGTGGTGCAGGATGCCGACAACTGGGTGCGCGGCCTTGTGGGCGGCAGCTTAAGCTACAGCTCGCTGGACCTGGCCTGGTTCTGGGTCTTGGCGCTCTACCTGCTGCTGTGGTATGCCGCCGTTCCGGCGCAGGATGTTCCCGTGCCGGGGCTGCCCCAGGGGCGCTACCGGGTGTGGTGTGCGCTGGCCGCGCTGCTGTGCGCCGCGTTGGCCTTTGCCGGCTGCCTTGTGTGGACCCCGACCTATTACCAGACCGTTTACGGCTTCCAGGGGCGGTATCTTTTGCCCGTGCTGCCGTTGTTCCTGCTTACCTACCTGCCCCGCCGGGTCCAGGTTGCCAGCGGCAAACAGTCCGCCTGCACCCTGGTCTGCTGCCTGTGCGTAGTCAACGCCGGGGTATTGCTGAACGCCATGCTTGCGGTGATTGCCCGATGACGATTTGTTATTTTTCTGCGCAGTACCTGCCCACGGTGGGTGGTGTGGAGCGCTACACCTGGAACCTTGCCCGCTGCACTGTTGCCGCCGGGCACCGCGCCATTGTGGTTACCAGTGCTCTGCCCAACCTGCCGGAGCACGAAATTGACGGGGATGGCATTGAAATTTACCGCCTGCCCGTCTGGCCTGTCATGAACGGGCGCTTTCCTGTCATCAAGCCGGTGGCGCGCTTCCACGCGCTGACCGCGCAAATCTGGGCGCAAAAGCTCGATTTCTGCGTGGTGCAGACCCGCATGTACACCCAAAGCGTCTGGGCTGCCCGCGCGGCCAAGCGCCGCGGTATCCCCATGCTGGTTATTGACCATTCCACCGGATACATGCCGATGGGCAACGGCCTGCTGGGGGCCTGCGGGCGGCTGTATGAGCAGGTTGCCTGCCGCCTGGTGCGCGGCACCGGCGCGCCGTTCTATGGCGTTTCCGCCGCTGCCTGCCGCTGGCTGCACACCTTTGGCATTACGGCTGCAGGAACCATGCCCAACGCCATTGACCCCGCTGCTTTGGAACAGGAAGCCGCCCACGCGCCAGACTGGCGCGCCAAGCTGAACCTTGGCGACCGTAAGATCGTGCTGTTTGTGGGCCGCCTGATTCCCGAAAAGGGCGCCGAATTATTAGCCCAGGCCGTGGCCCAGCTGCCGGGCGTTGTTCTGGTGGCGGCTGGCAGCGGTCCGCAGCAACAGGAACTGGCGGACCTTGGGGCCGTTACCCCCGGTGCCCTGCCGCATGATGCGGTGGTTCAGCTGCTGCGGCAGGCAGATGTATACTGTCTGCCCACCCGGTATGCCGAGGGCTTTCCCACCACCTTGCTGGAAGCCGCGGCCTGCCGCTGCCCCATCGTGTGCACCCGTACCGCTGGAACCGAGGAGCTGCTGCCGGACGATACCCACGGCATTGTGCTGCCCGGCCAGCCACAGGACGCCACGGTGGAAAGCATCCGCGCCGGGCTGCAGACCCTGCTGGATGATCCCGCCCGCGCCCATGCCTGTGCCGAGGCGGCGTACCGCAATGTGTACGCGCACTTTACATGGGATGCCGTATTTGATAAAATGATGGGGATCATAAACCAAAGCTGACATCTGCCCGGTGTTTGCCGGGCAAGTGGATAAGGAACATTTGTTATGTCAAAATTGCTGATTGTTATTCCTGCATATAATGAGGAAGCCAATATTGTCAAGGTCGTCAACGGCATTGTCAAGAACTACCCGCAGTATGACTATGTTGTAGTCAACGATGGCAGCCGTGATAAAACCGCGGCCATCTGCCGGGAACATGGGTTCCGCTTGATCGATCTGCCGGTCAACCTGGGGCTGGCAGGTGCATTCCAGACCGGGCTGCGCTATGCCGCCGAAAACGGGTATGACTGCGCCATGCAGCTGGATGCTGACGGCCAGCACCGACCGGAATATATCGCCGCCATGCTGGAAGAGCTGGAAAGCGGGGCCGACATCGTGATTGGCAGCCGCTTTTTGACGGTAAAAAAGCCCAAAAGCCTGCGCATGCTGGGCAGTTACATCATCAGCTGGTCCATCCGGCTGACCACCGGCCGTGCCATCTGCGACCCCACCAGCGGCATGCGGCTGTTCAACCGCGCCATGGTGGAAGAATTTGCCCAAAATTTGAACTATGGCCCGGAGCCGGATACCATCAGTTACCTGATCAAAAACGGCGCTGTGGTACGCGAAGTACAAGTTACGATGGGCGAGCGCGAGGCCGGTCAAAGCTACCTGACCTTTTGGCGCAGCATTGAATATATGGTCAAAATGTCCATCTCCATTTTGCTGATTCAGTGGTTCCGCAAGCGGGACACCGAAACGCCTTACCCGGAAAGGAGCCTGTAAGCCATGTTTGATCAGCCAATTATCCGTGTATGCCTTGTGTTGGGCAGCCTGATCACCGCAACCTATATTCTGCGCCGCGTGCGTTTGGCTAAGGTGCAGATCGAAGATACCATTTTCTGGCTTCTGTTCAGCGGCATTCTGCTGATTTTGGCCATCTTTCCCGGCATTGCCTACTGGGCGGCGTATCTGCTTGGGTTCCAGAGCCCCATCAATTTTGTTTATATCGTCATCATCTTTTTGCTGCTGGCCAAACAGTTTTTTATGTCCATCCGGCTCAGTCAGCTGGACAGCAAGGTGCGCATTTTGACCCAGCGCGTTGCCTTAAACGAAGAAAAGATCGAACGCGAAAAATTAGATTTGTAATCCCCTATCTTGTATGGTATAATATTTTTTATTGATTAAGGTGTAGCTGAAAACAAAGAAAATGACGCATATTTCGCAAACGCAAGACGGATTTAAGGCAAAAGTCCTTGGAATCCTTTGTGGATTCCAAGGACTTTTAACGCAAAATCCGGCTGTGTTTGTAGAAACAGGCTATATTTTCGGCTTTTCGGATACAACAAACAGCGAAAGAAGGTTGTAAGAGATGGCTTTTACCCCCAGTCTGACCTATAAGGGCCGCCCGCTGGTGCGCTGCGGCAACGATATTTACTATGGTTCTATGCATGACCCCTATGTTGTGTACCTGCAGGTACTGACCACCAAAAAGGAAGGCAATGCCGACGTGGCCGATAAGGTTCACATTGTATTGCTTTCCACCGATGAAAGCAAGCCTCTGCCGGCGCGCATTGTGCGCCAGGCCAACAAGGCCGGCGGTTTGTTCAACGCCCTGACCTTTGGCGATATCATGCTGCGCAACCAGCTGAAGAACGAGAGAAAGTAAACAGGAACCCACAATGCCCGGTCCGTTTGGACCGGGCTGTTTTGTTGTACTTCATCCCTGTGCCGCAGGGCGTTGCTGCCTGACCACGCTGGAGCTTTTACATCATGGAGCATCACAAATTTTATAATGATATATTGTCTCACGGTTTCGGAACGGTCAAGCATCGTCCCCTACACATCGTCTACAGGTTTATGGCAGCGTTTGCAACCTCGCTGCAAATTACTTTCTTCCCCAATAATCAAAAAATCACCCCTGCGGCCAGAATAATCCGGCCACAGGGGTGATTTTCTATCTGTTATTCTATTTTGTGCACTTAACCGCTTACTCGATGGTCACATCGGTACTTTCGGCTTCTGCATCGGCGGGCATCTCGGCATCGTCGGGCAGAACTTCCACATCGAAAGCTGCGCCGCACTCTGCGCAGACGATCTTATCGCTGTCCATCAGGGTGTCTTCATCCACAATGTTGACGGTACCGCAGTTGGGGCAGGTGACTTCATAGCTGGTTTCAAATGCGCCGTCGTCATCCTCGTCCTCATCTTCGTCCTCATCGTCATCGCCGAAGATGCTGTCCACCAGATCATCCATATCTTCATCAATGGCGTCCAGCTCGTCAAAAGCCTGATCCAGGGCATCGTCATGCTCGCTCACAACATCAGCCATCTCTTCCAGCAGGTCCATCATTGCAACAATGATCTTGCCTTCCTGGGTGGTGGGGTCAAACTCCATCCCTTTCATCATACCGCGGATGTAAGCGGCCTTTGCATTCAGATCCATAGCCATAAGGGAAAACCTCCTTCACGCACTGTAAACAGGGTGTTTGTTTTTGCAATTTTCCAAAAAAGCCGGGACGCGGCAAAAACCACGGCCCGGCCATTTGTTTTAAGATCAGACGCGCTCCATATACTCGCCGGTGCGGGTATCGATGCGGATCTTGTCGCCCTCGTTGATGAACAGGGGCACGCGGATCTCGGCACCAGTCTCAACCTTAGCGGGCTTCAGGGTGTTGGTAGCGGTGTTGCCCTTGAAGCCAGGCTCAGTCTCGGTAACTTCCAGCTCGATGAAGTTGGGGATTTCAACGCTGAAAACCTTGCCCTTGTAGGACAGCAGTTTGCAGATTTCGTTTTCTTTGCAGAACTTGAAGTTTTCCGGCACATCGGCAGCGGCAACGGGGATCTGCTCGTAGGTTTCATTATCCATGAAGTAGTACAGGTCGCCATCCTCGTAAGAGTAGGTAACCTCACGGCGCTCAATGAAAGCCTGGGGGAACTTAGCGGTCGGGTTGTAGCTGGTTTCAACAACGGAACCGGTAATCACGTTCTTGGTCTTAGTGCGCACAAAAGCAGCGCCCTTGCCGGGCTTAACATGCTGGAACTCAACGACCTGAAGGACCTGGCCGTCCTGCTCAAAAGTTACACCGTTACGAAATTCGCCTGCAGAGATCATATAGGAACTCCTCCATAATTTTAGAATCGGGCCTGTTTGAAAAAGCGGCCCCGCCGCCCATCAAGCAATGCCATTGCATTGTCATACCTGTAAATATTTTACCCGAAAAGTGCCAGTATTGCAAGAGGTTAGCGGGATTTTCGGGTGATATTTTGGTTTTTTTCGGCTTTTGTTGGCTGTTTTTGGGCTTTCTCAGCCTTGTTCATACAGTTTTTTCAGCGCCGCCGCATCCTCGGCCTGGGTTCCGGCGGATTCACAGATAATGGTGGGCGCCAGGCCACGGGTTTTCAGCAGCTGCATCAGCGGGGCAGGCGGCGGGCCAAACTCGGTATCCGCAAAAGTCAGGTGGCATTTTTCCCCACCCTTGGTGTAGGCAATGCGGGAAAAATGCGCGTGGAACTTTTTGGCCCGCTCCCCCGGCAAGGCTGCGGCAATGGCATCCAGGATGGCGGCGTAATCTGCCGGGGCGGTCTCATCGTTCAGCTCGGTGCCCTGGCTGCGGGCATACAGGTGGCCAAAATCCACGCAGGGAATAATGCGTTCATCCACACTGCAAAGGGCCAGCACTTCATCCAGCGTGCCCAGCTGGTTCACCTTGCCCATCGTTTCAGGGCAAAGGATACAGTCGCCATAACCGGCTTCATCCACGGCCTGAACGGCGCGGCGCATGGTGTCCAGTGCCTTTTCCAGTGCGGCTTCCCGGCTCTGCTTGCCGCAGCTGCCCGCGTGGAAGATGACCCTGCGGCCGCCCAGTGCCTTGACCAGTGCGCAGCTTTGCAGCAGGTAGTTCACGCTGTTCAGCCGCTTGTCCTCTTCCAGGCTGCTCATGCTGATGTAGTACGGCGCATGGACCGAGAAAGTGATGCCTTTTGCATCAAACGCTTCTTTTAAGGCGGCGGCTTTATCCAGCCCCAGGCGCACACCGCGCCCACACTGGTATTCAAACGCCGTCAGCCCAAAGGAAGCCGTATACTCCGCCATGGCCTGCGGGTCAAAGCTGCGGACACGGTAGCTGTCCGAAAGCCCAGCCGTGCCAAAGCGCGGTGCTTCACTCATACAGGCGGCCCCCTTTTTGGTAATACCGGTCCAGCCAGTAGGGTTCAAACCTGCGCTTGAACTGCACACCGCGCTGGTGGTCGCCCCCACGCGGCATGGTATACAGGCAGGGGATGCCGTACAGCCCCGCGGCAAGGCGG
>OHVM01000783.1_pt1 | contig 10810 bp, 7 predicted proteins | sample 1579431 | NCBI WGS metagenome assembly OHVM01 (sample SAMEA3882524, study PRJEB24775) | human gut metagenome | biome: human-associated habitat; feature: intestine environment; material: feces | place: Netherlands | collected 2009/2010 | reverse complement strand
CTTGCATCCAATGTGCCGCTTGCAGAACCATTTGCCTGCGGATGCAGCACAACGGTAACCGTTTTATCCTCTGCGGTATTGCCCGACCAATAGCCGTTTACGATTTTGAAGGTGACGGTGGCATTTTTTGCCCAGTGTGCATAAACGGTTGCCGCACCCTTGAAGGTTCTGGTGCTAAAATCAATGGGTTCTCCGGAGGAATTTTCTGCACTGTCATACCATCCAAGGAAGGTGTAGCCTTCCCTTGCGGGGGAACGCAGGGGATCAATCTGGTTTTTGTTTGCAGGTACGGGGACATAGCGTTCTTTCGGTTTGCCTTCCGTAAGCTCCCAATCGCCGCCGTTGGCATTAAAGGTAACAATGGGCCACCATTGCGCCACGAAATTCAAGTCAGACTTTATCGTCATATCCTGAATTGCCTTACTGGTGTAGAAGGTGCCTGTGGCGGCAGAGGAATCCGCCGCATGGGTCGCAGGCTCGTCTGCGTCCTCTGCATCCTGTGTATCCTCCTGCTCTCCCTGTGTATCCTCCTGCTCTTCCTCTGTATCGAGGAGAGATGTTTTATAATCATCCCTCCAACCCTCGAAGTAGTAGGTGTGTGCAAGCTCTGTGACGGGTGTGGGAACGGTATTATGTTCCTTGGCAAGTGTAGAGCCGTAAGGAACGGTATAGCTTATTGAGTAATCATCTGTATTAAAATGCCCCTGTGCAGGCTGGAAGTAGTCCGCATAGAAGGTTACGGTGCAGGGATCGTGTGTCCATTTGCCGTAAAGCGTCAGGTTTTTTGTGTCATTTGCGTTGTCTGCAGGGAAGGCATACCTGTCGCTAATTGCTGTGCCGGTTAATGCTTCGTTTGTATACCAACCGCTAAAGCTCCATTTTTTATCAGCAGAGGTTACGGTTGCAATCTCAAAGGTCGGATTTGTGCCATCACTGCTTTCTTTTTCTTCCTGCTGTGCAGGCAGGCGCACACCCTCAGGTACCTCTGTGCCTACCCAACGATAGGTAATCGTATAGGTGTCTGCTTCGGGGAAGGTATAGGTGTAGGCATAGGTGCCGTTCTCGGTGATGGCATCCGCATTGGTATCGGGGGCGTTCTTCCCCCAAGTGCCGGGTGCTTTGTAGCCTTTTGCGGGTTTCATATCCAGATTATCTACATGAGGAACCAAATCGGGTGTCAGCGTGCCTTTGCCGTTGCGCAGGGGAACATTGACGGTGACGGTTTCAGTAGTTGTATCTGCATCTGTATTTCCGATGTTATTTTCGTATTCCAGCTGCCGTTTACAACGGTAAAGGTAACCTTTTTTGTGCCGATTTTTGTCCAACGGCCATAGAGGGTGATATTTCCTGTCAGGGCTTCGCCGCTTTTGTTATAAGGCTTTGTGCAGGCGGAATCCTTATACCAGCCGTCAAATTCATACCCCTCTTGGGATGGTACGGTGGGGGTAAAGGGGACGGTTTCGCTGTCGCTCAGTGGAAGGGAAACGGTGGAAGGCAACTCTGCGCCTTCGGGGATGACAGAGCCAATCCATTGGAAATTTACATCAATGGAAGGAATCCAACGCCCATACAGGGTGAAATCACTGCCGAAGGCATCATATACGGTATCCTGATAGGCAACGTATTTTGTTCCGTTATACGTCCAAGTTTTCTTTCCGTCTCCCTCATGGTCAATGCTGTCATCCCAAAGACGGTACCAACCATCAAATTTTAATTTCATGGTGTCGCTTGTGGTTTCATTTTGTTCCGGATTTGTGGGGCTGTGCTTCACACCACGCGCGGCGTGCTCGTGGTCGGGCGGATTGAAATCCGGTGTCCAACGCCCTGCCCATTTATAGTCCACACAGACGGGATCGGTAATGGTAATGACTGCTTTTACGCCGTAGGCAGTCCCTTCTGTGCCTACAGGGGGAATCGGCTGAAGGCTGAGTGCCGTTTGAATACTGTCGCCACTGCCGATATCGGAAAGGCTCCGCTCGATGCGCAGAAAGGGGGTTGCGTCAAATTGCGGATTGCCGTTTGCATCATACTCCTTAAAGCGGTAATAATCCACAGAGGCAGTTTCGTTGATGGCACTGCTTGTAAGAATATGGTGTTTCCCTTTCAATTCCTTCCAAGTATGAGAGGTATGCGCTGTGGATTTTTCTTGGAAGTCCTTCACATCGATATCCAGGCTTTTCGTATTTGGATTGACATTTGCGTCAATCTGAATCAGCAGTTCATTGAGCGCCGCACCAATATCATGCACTTGGCTCAAGCCCTTGAAATAGGGTGTGCCATCCTGTGTGTTGGAATTGCCGCAGATTCCGGCCATGGTTTCATTGAATTGTGTACGCTGTTCCTCCGAGGACATTCCGCTTTGCAAGGTCAGCGGACGGAAGTCGCCAAAGCCGAAGATGGTAGCGCCATAATCATCTTTCAATTTCTGTGCCGCTGCCTGTGCCGCTTCGGAACGAAGAATCTGAAAGCCTGCGCTATTCTGATAGGGCAAGGAGCTGGCGGCAACAAAGATGATAAGGTTGCGGTCCTCGTCGGTTGCTTTGTGTGCTTGTGCAATTTTTGCCAACTGCTCTGTGATTTGCAGACCTGCATCCATACGGGAGGCACCTGCGTGCCAAGATACCATTTTATCAACATCAATGACATCCTTTGCAGCGTCAATGCTCATAAAAACATTATCATATCGTCCGCTTTCATCGTCAAGATAGCCATCCGGCATCTCCGGCAGGGTTGTGTTGTTGTTACCTGGGAGGCTGCTCCATTCTGTCCAACCGCTTTTGGAATGGAAGACAGGAGCATTGTTTTCACAGGTATAATAGCCTGTGTTCAGGCTGGGGTTTTGGTCTGTAGTTAGCTTTGTGCCGGGGTGCTGACTTTCGATGTATGAATCGGATGCGCCGCTGTTATTGATACGCCCAAAGCCTGCGATTGCCACCCGATGTTCGCCTGTGGTGGGGGCAGGAAGATTTTGCAGCAGACTTTCCATGGAATTGAGAATATCCGCTCGCTCCTGCCCATACTGCGTTGTATCATTTTGCGTATTCATAAAGGCGGATTGCTCTATCAAGAAGATGATATCGCAGGGCTTAACGGTGCGGGATTGGTTATCCTTATCCGTCAGATAGGCTTCGATTTGCGCTGTAATCTGCCCCGTTTCCGCTCCGTTGCTGTCCAAAGCGTGTTTCACTGTGGCGGTGATGTGCGGCTGTGTGGTACTTTCCCCTTCTGCCAATGCGGAAGCAGGCAAAAGGGCGAGTATCATGGAAAACACCAAAAGATAAGAGAGTATGCGTGTTTTCATGAGATTCCTTCCTTTCTGCTATGAATTAAAATTTGCTGTTTTTTGACAATTTTTATTTTATTTATAAGGGAAATACCAAGTCAAGCGGTTGCAAATAATTTCGAGTGATTTTGTATGGATCGAACAATCGCTATCAGGTTATTCTTCTGTCTAAATAAGTCGAAGGCCTGCTTTCGACTTTACTCAAAATGCTCCGGATGAAGCCCCGACCAGCCTGTCTGGGGCATAGTCAGCAGACGATAGATATCCTCCTGCTCTATCTCGAAATCGAAGATATCGAGGTTTGCCTTCATGCGCTGTGGTGCGGAGGATTTCGGCAGGGGCAGGACGTTATTTTGCAGGCAGAAGCGCAGACAGATTTGCGCCGGACTTTTGCCGTATTTTTTCGCAAGCTCCAGAACCAGAGGGTCCTCCAGAAGCCGCCCTCTGCCAAGGGGACTCCATGCCTCCGCCTGTATGCCGCGGCTCTGGCAGAACTGTAATGTTTCATACTGCGGATAGCCGGGGTGGAATTCAAACTGATCAATCATGGGGGCGGTATTGGCGGTTTTCAGAACGTGCAGGAGGTGCTGCGGCAGGAAATTGCAGACACCGATGGCGCGCACTGCGCCTTCATCATAGAGCCGCTCCAAAGCACGCCAGCTTTCCGTTACCAGCGGCTTCCAATCTGCGCCGGGGAAGGGCAGGGGCCAATGAATGAGGAACAAATCCAGATACTGCACCTGCAAATCTTTGAGGGAGGCTTCAAAGCTTGCCATGGTTTTATCATAGCCTAAGTCCGTTTTCCAGACCTTAGAGGTCAGGAACAGCTCTCTGCGAGGGATGCCGCACTGCCGCAGGGCGTTGCCGACCATTTTTTCGTTTTCGTATCTTCTGGCGGTGTCAATATGGCGGTAGCCGGATGCTAAGGCATCCAGAATGATTTTTTCCTCCTTTACAAGCCAGGTGCCAAAACCCAGAAAGGGCAGCTCCGTCCCGTTTTCCAGAACAAATCCTTTTTCGCTAATCATGGTTGTTTCCTCCTTATAATTCTTCCAACAGCGCAAGTGCAAGTGCTGTCAGCGTTTCTTTTGTGTTTTTTTCGGGCGCACGCAGAACGATATCCAGTAGCTCCGCAAGGATAGTGCCTAGAATTTTGCCGTGCGGCGCACCGAGTGCCATCAAGTCCTGTCCCGTTAGGGCAAGCGTTTTCAGAGAAAGACAATCCCCTGCCGCAAGGATTTTTTCCAAGGCGGCTTTTGTCTCGGCGTGGGGAGAGGCAGGGCGCAGGATGCTTTGCAGAAGCAGAAGCTGCTCTGTTGCCTCCTGCCCGATGGTGCTGAGCTTTTTGCGGAGCGGATAGGGCTCTGTCGGCAAATCCGCGGACAGCTCCTCCAGAAGCAGGGAAATCCGCTTGAGGGAGTGGTTATCGAGCCGCATACCTTTTAAAAAGCCCTTCACCTCGCCGATGGGGTAATGCTGCAAAACAATGCACCACCGCAGAATATTATCCTTCGGGCAAAGGGAAATTTCCTCCAAAAGGGTCTGGCTGTTTGCGATAAGGCTTGCGGAAAGGGTCGCATCTATCTGTGCGAGCAGACCGCTTTCCCAGAGCAGGGGCATTTTATTCGCAAAGGGCGCAAGCCAGAGCTTTTGCAGCTCTTCACGAATTCGCTCCGCACTGATTTTCTGAATCAGCGCCGTATTGGCGCAGAGCGCCGCCCATGTTTCGGGGTCAATCGCAAAGCCAAGCTGCGCGGAAAAGCGCACACAGCGCAGCATCCGCAGGGCATCCTCCTGAAAGCGCCTTGCCGGCTCACCTACGCCGCGAATGATGCCTGCGGCAATATCCTCCTGCCCATGGAAGGGGTCGCGAAAGCCCTCCTTGGGGTGATAGGCAATGGCGTTCATGGTAAAATCGCGGCGGAGCAAATCCTCATTCAGCTTTTTGGTGAAGGAGACCTCGTCCGGATGGCGGCAGTCGGCATATTCGCCATCGATGCGATAGGTTGTGACCTCATAATTTTCATGATGCAGGACGACGGTAATGGTGCCATGCTTGATGCCCGTATCAAAGGTATGGTCGAAGATGGTCTTGGTTTCCTCGGGCAGGGCGGAGGTGGTGATATCCCAATCCTGCGGTATGCGCCCCAGAATGGAATCGCGGACACAGCCCCCGACGATATACGCCTCATGACCGCCCTCATTCAGTTTATTCAGAATCCAGACCGCGTCCTGCGGAATGGCAATATTCAGCTTCTGCAAGGCTTCTCCTCCTTTTCGGAATTTTTTATAAATGAATTATATCATAAAATTACTATATGGACAAAAAAAGAACATCTGCGGAGAACAGATGCTCTTTTTTTCTATAGGGGAAATAATACAATGGATTTCGGGAATTATTTCTTATCGTAAGGCTTTACCGTAACCTCTTTTTTATCGAAGTCGATGAAAATCTGATACGCGTAGTTATCCTCGCTGGTATCCCAGACTTCAACGAATTTCGGGGTTACCTCAATGATGATTTCGGAATCCTCGTGGCTGTATTTATTGTAGCTGCCCCAGAGGTGCTTTTTATAAAGGCCTTCAAACACTCTGCCGGGCTCATCTACAACCAGACCGCAGTTTTTCGCAGTCCCTTCCACCTGAATGCCGCCATAGCAGAGGGCAACATTGGGGTTTTCGTAAAGCTGCTTTGTTTTGCGGAAGTCCTTGTCTGTTTTGAAATAGATTTTGTCATTGTAGAACAGGCAGCTGACGTTGCGCACCATAACGTAATCGTTTACGCTGCTGGCAAGCGCCATAATCTTCCAATCGCCCAGCTGTTCAAAGAAAAGGGCTTTTGCCTGTTCAAAGGTAAGGTTTTTGTCTAAGCTGAATTTCATTTCGGTTTCTCCTTTACTTCTCCGTGCTTTTTATACTCAGATTTTTGTTTCGTCAGCTTTCTTTATGGTGCTTGCCTTTTTATTTTTTGCAGAGGCATTGCCGTGGATGATGGGGCTTAAGTGCTTATACAGCAGCATTGCGCCAACGGAGTTGATGCCGCATTTAATCAGGTTGAAGGGCAGAATCCCAAGGATTGCCAGTGTGAATACATTGGAAATCAGAGGGTTGACCTCGGTACACATGGCTACGAAATAGCTCATATCCTGTCCCATCAGTGCCATATAGAAGGGAATGATGATATATAGGTTGGTAAAGATGGCAACGATGCCTGTGAAGACAGAGCTGATTGCCATACCGATGATTGCGGTTCTTTTAGATTTTTTCTGGTGATACATGATAACGGGAGGCAGCACATACGCACAGCTGAGCAGGAAATTCTGCAGCTCGCCCGTAAATGCGGAGGAGGTACCCTCGGTTGCCAGCTTCAGCAGGATTTTTACCAGAATGATGCAGACTGCCTGCAAAGGCCCCATGGCAAAGCCGCCGATGATTTCTACCAGACCTGCCAGATCAAAATTCATGAAGGGGGGCAGGAAGGGAAGCGGGAAATCAATATGCAGCAGGATGCAGCAGATGGCACCCATCATGGCAATCATGGTTAAATCTCTGGTTTTGAATTTCGTTTTCATGTTTCATTCCTCCAATTTTTCTGATTGGATTCTTCTTAAGACTTGCGATTGACACTGCATTTTTGCAATAAAAAAGCCCTCGGAACACATTCCAAGGGGCATTGCATGCGCAAACAAATTTTCATGCGAGAAACGCATGAACAGCATCAAAGTTTCTTCTCTCATCCGGACTGTTACCGTCGGTCATGGAATTGCACCATATCAGCCTTTTGTATCTTTCGGCACTTCGCGCTTTAAGATACTGGAGGGTCGCGGACTTTTACCGCCGGTAGGGAATTGCACCCTGCCCCGAAGAATCACGTTATATTTTTCACATTCCAACCATAACACAAAAGGCTGTTGTGTGCAAGAGGGAAATGTAAAATTTGTGAAAAAATTATTTTTTAAAAAATTTGAAAAATGTTGTTGACAGGAGAACAAGTTCGTGATAATATATCTCTTGCAGTTAGGAATTGCAAAACAAAGCAAACAAACATTATGCGCCTTTAGCTCAGTTGGTAGAGCAACTGACTCTTAATCAGTGGGTCTAGGGTTCGAGTCCCTAAAGGCGCAGCTTGAAAAAAGCGGGATGGATTAACTCAGGGTTGGTTCATTCCGTTTTTATATTTTATAATTTTATATTTTAAAGGATAACAGCCATTCTCGGTACGGTCGGGAATGGTTCTTTTTTTTGCCCTTGCCCCATAGAATGTTTCAGAGACGATGTTCGGTCGCAGTGAAACAGGGGGAGTGAAGTATGGAGGAGATCTATGAAAAAATCATGCGAGAGGGCTACGGCTTGCAGCTGCGCCACGGCACAAGAACGCGGACAGGTCTGGTCTGCCGGACAGACAGGGGACTTCGCGAGCTGAAAAAGCCGCGCGGCAGTACGGACAGCCTGCGGCTTGCGTTTGATGTGAAAAAGCGGCTTCGGGAAAACGGCTTTGCGAACATCAGCCGCTGCTACCCGACACTGGAGGGAGAGCCGTTTTATCGGCAGGACGGGACGCTTTATATTCTGGAGGACGTGCTGCCGCAGGGGACACTGGCGGAGGACAGCGCACAGACCTTTTTGCAGGGGGCAGAGACCTTAGGCGAGATGCACGCGGCGGCAAAGGGGCTTACAAGCGAGGCGGCACACTGGGAGAAAAACCGCCTGCCGCAGCTATACGCCAAACGGCGGAGCGAGCTGGCGAAGGTGCGCCGCAGGAACGATAAACGGGGCAGCTATGACGCGATTGATTTATTGCTGTTACAATATTATGAGCCATACATGGAACGGGCGGCAGAGGCGGAGGAGCTGCTGTGCAGGGGCGGCTATGCGGAGGCGATAGCACGGACGGCGCAGGAGGGCGGCTTCTGCCATAATGCCTACAAGGGGGAGGCACTGCGGCAGGAGACGGATGGCAGGATTTTTGTGGGGAATTTCGATAAATGCAGCGCAGAATTGCCATTGGCAGACCTTGCGGCATATATCCGCCGCTATTTCAAGAAAACGGAGGGGACGGCGGCAGGGATTTCTGCTATGCTGGAGTGCTACGGCAGGCATTGCCCCCTTTCCGAGAGAGATATGATTTTATTGCAGGGGATGCTGCTGTATCCGGAGAAATTTCTGCGGCTCATCAATGAATATTATAATCGGCGCAGAACGTGTGTCTCGCCTGCGATGCGAGAGCGGCTTGCGGCGGCGGCGAAGGAAGAGCTGAACGGGGTTCGTTTAAAAAGTATCATTGCGGGCGGCTGCTAGGAGAACACGCTAAGTCGAAATCAGGATTTCGACTTGTCAGGACAGAAGAATAAACCGATGAGTTCCGGCGGCAAAGCCTTGAAACTCCCGGTTTTCCTCAAGTGGGCAAAGCCCCCTTTGCGGATTTTACTCGGGAAACTCTTTGTTTCCCGAACCCTTCCGCTATGATTAGGAGTACTTTCGCGATGGGCGAAGTACTTTTTTTGTTGCAACTTCTCTGACTAGGGATTAAAATAGAGGATGAAGAACTCTGCAAAATTTTCCCCGAAGGAGGAGAAAAGGATGAAGAAATATCATTTTCAGGAAAACGAGAAGGACTTTGGTTCTACCGTTCGTTTGGATGCGATAAATGATAAGGTGAAGGAAATCAAGAAAAAAGAGGAAACAGACGAGCTGGGGGACGCAAACGAATTTCTGAATGTGTTTGAATCGGAAAAATTCGACGACCCTGCGGAAACAGATGGAAATACAGAGGATGCCCTTGTGGATACCCTGGAGGATGCGGATGCTTTGGAGGATGCTCTGGGCGAAACAAGAAGGGACGGTGTTTTCCCTGCGCCTGCCGAGGAAGAAGGCGAGGAGGACGATTGGGAGGACGATGACGAGGAATACGAAGGAGAGGGACGCGGCATTTTTGCCTTGGGCGAATCCTTCGGACTGAATAAAAAAACGGTTGCACTGGTGATTGTTCTGGCGGTGCTTGCATGCGGAATCGGATTTTCTCTGGTGCGGTGCAGCTTTCACCCGAGCAAGACAATCCCTCTTGTGGAGGAGGAGGCAGGGACACCCCTGCTGATTCAGACAGACCGCGGAGACGGCGAATATCTGGCGTATGATATTGCGGAAGCGGAGCGAAAAACCGTATTCCTGACGGAGAAAACAAAAATGACGGACGCAAGCGGACGCAAGATTTCCAAGGCAAGCCTTGCGGAGGGCGACCTTCTGGCGGCGGAGCTGGATGAGGACGGCAAAACGCTCATCAGCGTGGACTACAGCAGTAATGCCATCCGCACAGAGGAGGCAACGGGGCTGACCGTCAACCGCAAGAAGCGGACGCTGACGAATAAAGCAGAAAATCTTTCTTATTCCTATGAAAAGGAAAGCGTATTTTTCTATGACGGAGAGGAAATTGATGCGGCAGACTTAGCACCCTGCGACGAGCTTCTGCTGAAGCTGGTAGGGGATACGGTCTGGTCGGTTGAGGTGCAGGCATACCATGGGTATATCGTGGTGGAAAACACGGATGCAGTGAAAAACGGCAAAATCCAGCTGGATGAGGCGGAGGCCGTTCCGCTTACAGAGGGGATGCAGCTTGCCGCAGCAGAGGGACACCACACCGTAACGGTGACCGGCTCGAATATTGAGACCAGAAAGGATGCCGTTGTGGTGGAGGCAGGCGAGGAAACGGTCTATGACCTTTCCAAGGCGCAGGAGAAAATGGGTGTTATCATCATCAATGCCAATGTGAAGGACTATAAGCTTTACATCAACGGTGCGGCGGCGGAAAGCCCTGCGGTGCTGCCGATGGGAGAATATGATTTGGTTATCCTGAAAAACGGCTATACGGAATGGAGTCAGCATGTGACGCTGGATAAGGACACGCTGAATGTGACAGCGGAGCTGCAAAAGGATGTGCAATATGGCACACTGACCGTTACGGCGGATGTGGACGGTGCATGGGTGTATATCAACGGCGAGGAATACGGCGTAGCACCGATGCAGGTAAATCTGCCCTATGGCTCTTATAACGTGATGCTGGAAAAGAGCGGCTATCAGAGCTATAAGCAGAGCATACAGATTTCGTCCCAAACGGCGGCAATCCATGCAACGATGGAATAAAAAAGCGAAACGGCTTCAGATAAAATTCGAGGAGGAAAGAAGAATGGAAGACTATCGTGTAAGATATCAGCAATGGCTGGAAGATCCTTTTATTGACGAGGCAACAAAAGCAGAGCTGAGAGGCATTACGGACGAAAACGAAATCAAGGAGCGGTTCTTTAAGGAGCTGGAATTCGGGACAGGCGGTCTGCGCGGCATTATCGGCAACGGCAGCAACAGACTGAACCGCTATACCGTTGGGAAGGCTTCGCAGGGACTGGCAAATTATATCAAAAAGGAAGGCACACAGAAGCAGGGCGTTGCGATTGCATACGATTCCCGTTTCATGTCTCCCGAATTTGCGGAGGTGGCAGGGCTGATTTTTGCGGCAAACGGGATTCCCGCGTATGT
>OHVM01000779.1_pt1 | contig 10867 bp, 9 predicted proteins | sample 1579431 | NCBI WGS metagenome assembly OHVM01 (sample SAMEA3882524, study PRJEB24775) | human gut metagenome | biome: human-associated habitat; feature: intestine environment; material: feces | place: Netherlands | collected 2009/2010 | reverse complement strand
AACCGAGAACCGAATGTGTCAAGGGCTTTGTAAAAACTGATGACAACGGCTATGTGATTGCCGATGAAACCTGTCAGACATCCGTGTCGGGAATTTTTGTTGCAGGGGATATTCGCACAAAAAATCTGCGACAAATTATAACCGCCTGTTGTGACGGTGCAAATTCTGTTTACGGAATAAACAAATTTTTGAAATTGTAAGGTTTTCTTTTTCTGATTTTTATGGTATACTATATTCGATATTGTTAATTTTTCCGGATGAATAAAATGAAACTGTTACAAAATAAAAAAATAGCATATTTAACAGCAATTTTCTGCACACTTTTGTGGGGAACGGCTTTTCCGTTTATAAAGGTCGGCTACTCTGCTTTTAAGATTCAGGAGTCGGATATCGGCTCAAAGCTGATTTTTGCAGGAATGCGCTTTATGTTGGCGGGATTTATGGTGTTTCTCTTTTTGTGGATATCAAAAAGAAAACCGCCGACGCTTTCAAAAAAAGATATACTGCCCGTCTGTTCACTCGGAGTGGTTCAGACAGGATTGCAGTATATTTTTACATACATCGGAATCGGTTTTACAAGCGGAACGAACACCTCTATAATAACGGCTTGTGCATCGTTCTTTACAGTACTTTTCGTGCCGTTGTTTTTTAAAAACGACAGGCTCACGCTGATGAAAATTATCGGTTGTATTCTCGGATTCGGCGGAATTATCGCAATCAATTTTGGCGGAACTGTCAGCACGGACACTTGGTTTGGCGATATGATGATTCTCTTTTCAACAATATCTGCGGCGGCAGGCAACATCGTTGCGAAAAAAGTCACAACAGGACGAGATCCGTTCCCTGTAACCGCTTTTCAGCTTTTAACAGGCGGTTTTATATTGCTTGTGTCGGGCATATGCTGCGGTGGCAGTATTGGTTTGATAAATGTTGAAAGTGTTTCCGTGTTGCTCTGGCTTGCGTTCGTATCAGCGGCGGCATTTTCGCTGTGGACAGCACTTCTCAAATTTCATGATGCAAGCAGAATTTCTGTTTTCAATCTGCTTGTTCCCGTGTTCGGAACAGTTTTGTCGGGACTTATGCTCGGTGAAAATGTTTTCAGAATCGAAACGCTTATCTCGCTTATTCTGATTTCACTCGGAATTGCGTTTGTAAATATGAATCTAAAAAAATCGGGAGGTAAAATATGAATCCTGATATAAAAGGTATTATTTCCGATATGGACGGTGTCATTCTTGACACAGAAAAGCTGTATGTCCGTTTTTGGTGTGAGGCGGCTCTTTTTTACGGCTATCCTATGGAAACGCACCACGCACTCAGTATTCGCTCAATGGCTCGCCCGTTTGCAATTGCAAAATTAAAGGGCTTTTTCGGGGAGGATTTTGACTACTGCAAGGTTCACGATAAAAGAATTGAGCTTATGGATAAGTTCATCTCGGAAAACGGCATTGAATCAAAGCCCGGTGCCGCTGAATTTCTCGGATTTTTAAAGCAGAACGGCTACAGGGTTGCCCTTGCAACCGCAACCGCTCCGGAGAGAACGAAAAAATATCTTTCGGCTCTCGGTCTTTACGATTATTTTGACGAAATAGTTTGTGCGTCAATGGTTGCAAAAGGAAAGCCCGAACCCGACATTTATCTTTATGCCGCAGAAAAACTCGGACTTGCTCCCGAAAACTGCATTGCACTTGAGGACTCGCTCAACGGCATAAAGTCGGCAAGCTCGGCAGGGTGTAAAACGGTTATGGTTCCCGACCTTGACCGTCCGAGTGCAGAGGCAATTCCCCTTCTTTACGGAGTTGCAGACAACCTTATTGATGTAAAACGATTTTTGTAAAAAACATTAACGGACATAAAGCAGGTTTTGCTTTTGTATATTAAACAGGGTAGGTTTATACTAAAACAAGGAGGCGTACAATATGTGGGATGCGATTTCAGCTGTGATGAATAGCTTCAATGACTTCCTGTGGGGTTGGTTTATGATTATCCTTCTTCTCGGAACTCACATTTTCCTCACAATTCGCACAAAATTTGTACAGAGAAAAACTTTTAAGGCAATCAAACTTTCGGTGACAAAGGATCCCGATTCAGACGGTGACATCAGCCCGTTTCAGGCTCTTGCAACAGCACTTGCCTCAACAATCGGCACGGGTAATATCATAGGCGTAGGTACTGCAATTGCACTCGGCGGACCCGGTGCGGTTCTCTGGTGCTGGCTCACCGGTGTTTTCGGTATCGCAACGAAGTATTCCGAGTCACTCATCGGTGTAAAGTATCGTGTGAAGACCTCTGACGGCAGAATGCTAGGCGGCGCTATGTATGCCCTTGAAAGAGGATTTAAGTTTAAAACTCTCGGCAAAATTTTAGCTGTTCTTTTTGCTCTTTTTGCATTGCTTGCATCCTTCGGCATCGGTTCGGGTGTTCAGGTTAATGCAATTTCAAACATTATGAACAACACCTTTGACCTTGGTACTGTGAATCTTTTCGGTCAGGACGCTTCGGTTATTTCGATTATTGTAGGTGTTCTTGTTGCCGCAATTACAGCCGTTGTAATTTTCGGAGGTATCAAGTCAATCTCAAGAGTTTGCGAACTCCTTGTACCGTTTATGGCTGTTTTCTATGTTCTCGGCTGTATTATTATCCTCGGCATGAACTTTGATGTTCTCGGTAAGACATTTGAAATGATTTTTCAGGACGCATTTTCTCTCAAGTCCGTTGCAGGCGGTTTCCTCGGTTCAAGCCTTATGCTTGCCGCTCGTTACGGTATTGCAAGAGGCCTTTTCAGTAACGAATCCGGTATGGGTTCTGCTCCGATAGTTGCCTCTGCCGCTCAGACAAGAAACCCTGTTCGTCAGGCTATGATTTCTTCAACGGGTACTTTCTGGGACACGGTTGTTGTTTGTCTTATGACAGGTCTTGTGCTTGTAAGCTCAATTATCAAAAATCCTGCAATTGATGTTTCCGACGGCGGTGACCTTACATACAAAGCCTTCCAGCAGATTCCCGTAATCGGCACACCGATTCTTGTTATCGGTATTGCCGCTTTTGCATATTCAACAATTCTCGGCTGGTCATACTACGGTGAACGCTGTGTTGAATATCTTTTCGGCAGAGGCGGTATGATTCCTTACAAGCTGATTTTTGTATTTATTCTTCTCATCGGTCCTGTTATCAAGCTCGACCTTGTTTGGACAATGGCTGACATCTTCAATGCACTTATGTCAATTCCTAACCTTATTGCCGTAGTTGTGCTTTCGCCTGTTGTTGTAAAAGAAACGAACTATTACCTTTACGGCAACAGACTGGATGAATACGATAAAACCAAACTTCCTGTAGTAAATAAATAATCACATAAAGCCTGCACTATGCCCATGTGCAGGCCTAAATTTTAAGAGGGAACATTATGGAGAAATCAAGAATTGAAAAGCAATTTGATTTTATAAAGGAAATTGATAAGGAAAAATTCATCATCCGTCAAACCTACCTTTCCGACGCTCGGAAAAAGGAAAACGATGCCGAGCACGCATGGCATATGGCGATCATGACGGTGCTTCTGGCGGAGTATTCCAATGAGCCGATCGATGTGCTGAAAACGGTTACCATGCTTCTGATTCACGATCTGGTCGAGATCGACGCCGGCGACACGTATGCCTATGATGAGGAGGCGAAGAAAACCCAGCGGGAGAGAGAATTAAAGGGTGCAGAGCGCATTTTTGGAATACTGCCGCCGGATCAGGGCGAAAAACTGCGCGCTCTCTGGGATGAATTTGAAGCCGGGGAGACGCCGGAAGCGCGGTTTGCACATACGATGGACAACATCCAGCCGACGATGCTCAATGATGCTTCCAAGGGAAAGGCGTGGGCGACGCGCGGCGTGCACCTGAGCCAGATTCTTGGAAGAAATAAGAATACCGCCAAGGGCTCGGAGACGCTGTGGAACTATTCTTATGAGAATTTCATCACTCCGAGCCTCCGGGAAGGAAAGATAAAAAACGACACGTTACCCGAAGAGTAATCGAATTGTCGGAGGAAGCATGAGCTTTATCCGGCAGACTGCTGTCAGCGGAAACGGTGTGCGTGGCTGTTATTTTTGAGTTCGAAGAGGATTCTGTCGGTTCGGTGGTTGTTTTGGAAGCTGAAGCTGTTCCAGAACGTTCCGAGTGATTGGAGCAAGTCATCGGGTCAGCTTTAGAGGAAATCAGGGCAGCAGCTTTCTTGTTTACATCAAAAATGATATGCTTCTTTTGCGACAGCCAGTTCATATCGTTATCAGAAATCAGAGCGTCAGAGACGGAATCGGCGCTCTGATTTTTTGAGTTTTCTTCCGGCATGACACCTCCGGACAGGGCGGGCGGCGGATAGAGAACACCCCACCAGTTGTCGATCACATGAGTCTGCAGGATCGGCGGGGCGATCGCGTACGCCAGGACTTTCTGCTGAATCTGGTTTCTGGTAAAAGTCAGAAGAGGCAGGCAGAAAAGCAGAAATAAGAGCATGGAACATAATGCGAGAAGCGGGAGTATTCCATCGTAGATATGGGAAAGCTTGCAGGAACCGGTGGAAAAATGGCGGCATTTATTGGTAACAGGTGGATGAATCCTGGATGCGGATGACAGAGAATTTTCAGACTGGAACGAAATCACTTGATTTAACATAATGGCTCTCCTTTTACTGAAAGAAATCGAATCTTCTTGTCGCAAGTATTGACAGTTATGGTATAATCTAAACTATATTTTGGAATAGCATTCCGGCGTGTGGTGACGCTTCCCACACCCGGCAGAAAGGCGGATATTATGAAAAAGAGTGTACTTGTGGTATTTGGCGGACAGTCTTCGGAACATATTGTTTCATGTATGTCGGCAATCAATGTCATTAAAAATATAGATACAGAGCGCTATGATGTAACCCTGATCGGCATTACCGAAGAGGGAAAATGGCTGCTGGTTGACTCGGTCGAGCAGATCGAGGATGAGAGCTGGAGAAAGAACACGACGACCGCGATCCTTTCCCCGGATGCAACGGAGAAATCCGTGATCGTCCTGAAAGATGGTAAGGCGGAAATGATCCGCATTGATGTGGTATTCCCGGTTCTGCATGGACTCTGGGGCGAGGACGGCACCATTCAGGGCATCTTTGAGCTGGCAAAAATCCCGTATGTCGGATGCGGTGTGCTGGCGTCCAGCGTTTCGATGGATAAAGTGTATACAAAACAGATCGTTGACCACACAGGCGTGCGCCAGGCGGCATATGAGCTGGTCATCCGCAAAGAACTTGAAAAGATGGATGAGGTTGTGGCACGCATCGAGAACCGGTTCGCATATCCGGTATTTATCAAGCCGTCCAATGCAGGTTCTTCCAGAGGTGTCAGCAAGGCGTCGGATCGCGAAGAGCTGATTGCAGGCTTAAAGGAGGCGGCGCACCATGACCGCAAGATTCTGGTTGAGGAGACGATCGTCGGTCGTGAGATCGAATGTGCGGTCTTTGGAAATGGCACAGAACCGGTCATCGCTTCCGGTGTTGGCGAGATTCTGGCAGCAGCCGATTTCTATGATTTCGATGCGAAATATTACAACGCAGAGTCCAGAACCGTGGTAAATCCAGAGCTTCCGGGCGATGCGACCGAGCGTGTGCGTCAGGCGGCGAGACGTATTTTCAAGGCGGTAGATGGCTATGGCCTGTCGCGTGTCGATTTCTTTGTGACGAAGGACGGCGAGGTTATCTTCAATGAGATCAATACCATGCCGGGCTTTACCGCGATCAGTATGTACCCGATGCTCTTTGAGGCGGCCGGAATCCCGAAGCCGGAGATGGTGACAAAGCTGATTGAACACGGACTGAAACGCTACGAAGCCTAGAAATAAATAAAAATGTTTCAGAATCCTGAAACAGTGTGAGAGAATCTACTTTTGGACGTTATATGATTCGATATACACAGATGTTCGGGAAAGAATGGAAACATGACCATAAGAATTTTGCCGAAAGGAAGGTAAACATGGATAGAAATGCCCCGATCGGAGTTTTTGATTCAGGCATCGGCGGTCTGACGGTAGCCCGTGAGATCATGCGTCAGATGCCGCAGGAGCGCATCGTATACTTTGGAGATACGGCGCGCGTTCCATATGGAAGCAAATCGCAGGAGACGGTGTTGCGCTATTCCCGCCAGATCATCCGTTTTCTGAAAACACAGGGAGTCAAGGCGATCGTGATTGCCTGCAACACGGCCTCGGCGTGTGCGCTGGAGACGGTCAAACAGGAATTGGATATCCCGATCATCGGGGTTATCTACGCGGGCGCGCGCACGGCTGCCGAGGCAACCCATAATGGAAAGATTGGCGTGATTGGAACCGAGGCGACCATCCGGAGCGGTATTTATACCAGAGAAATGCAGAAGCTGCGCCCGGATATTGAGGTCATTGGAAAACCGTGTCCGCTCTTTGTGCCGCTGGTGGAGGAAGGACTCTTTCATGATTCGGTAACAGACGAGATTGCCTCCCGGTATCTTTCTTCGCTGAAAGAAAAATACATTGATACGCTGGTTATGGGATGTACGCATTATCCGCTGCTGCGTTCGACGCTGCATCGGCTGATGGGCGACGAGGTAACTTTGGTAAATCCGGCATATGAGACGGCGGTTGAACTTAAAACTCTGCTGCGGGACATGGATCTGACACGCAGTTCGGAGGATCTGGAACGTTTTTCGGAGGAAAACAGCCGCCGCGCTGCTGCCGGGGAGCCGATTCTTGACCCGTATCAGTTCTTTGTCAGCGACCGGGCGGAGAATTTCACGCGTTTTGCCAAGGCGATTCTGCCAAAAGAGGTAAAAGACACGAAACAGATTAACATTGAGGAGTATTAAAATATGACGAAAGATGTGCTTGTATCCGTGCGCGGTGCCCATATTGCGGACGGGGAGACGAATAACCTGGAGGTTATCACGGCAGGCAGCTATTATTTCAAAAATGGCAAGCATTATATCATCTATGATGAGATACTGGAGGGCGAGGAAGGAAGCATCCGCAATACCATCAAAGCCAATGCGGACAGCGTCGATATGATCAAGGGAGGCGATGCGCGGGCGCATATGATTTTTCAGGAGAACCGTCCGAATGTCAGCTGTTATGTGACTCCATACGGTCAGATGATCGTGGGCGTCACGACCGACCGCATCAAGATCAATGAAGGTCCGGATCATCTAAAAATCCAGATTGATTATACGCTGGAACTCAACTATGAGCAGACCAGCCAGAGCCATATTGAAATTGATGTGAAATCGAAGGCGACGGCGAAATTGAACCTGAAAGAGCAGTAAATATAAAAGAATATAGAAACAAAGAAATAAAATCGACGAATCAAAAATCCCGGAAACGTGCAATCAGTTACATTTCCGGGATTTTAAGATCCATTATTTATTTTTCTTGGACTTGGAAGCTTCTTTCTTTGCTGCCTCTTCTGTATTTTTCTTGAAACGGTCAAAGAATTTTTTCTTCTTCGGCAGCGGCGGGATGCCTCCGCGCACGCTCTTGATCTCTGTGATATAAAGACCGCTGATGACAACCTTTGCCTCGGTGCGGAGCGGTAACTGAAGGAATACCTTCTCATCCGCGATCATGGTCACAACCTTCGGTCCGATCTTAGCCTTTACGATCGGGAGCTTCGCCCACTTCATATACCATGGAGTCTGGTCAATAACCATCTTCGGGAGACCGGAATCTCCGATTTTCAGTTTCTTTTTGTCAATCGCCAGAATCGAAACTGTCTGTTTCGAAGCGTCGATCATAGTCTGCTGCTCTGCCTGACGTTTCTGCATCCGGGAACCCAGAATATACAGTACGACAAGAAGGATAGCCAGAATGACGATAATAACTAGCAGTACATTCCAAAATGACATATATATACCTCCGTTGTAGATAGCGGCGGGACGAAAATCCAATCCCATTTCGCATGGAACACGAAAATAACCGCGCAATTACTGTATATTATAGCATTGGAGAGAGGAAATGGCAAGAAAAATAGACGGGTAACTATGGCGATGGAGACTTAAAAAAATAGAAAAAACCAAAATCATGTTATCGAGCGCTTTTACTGAGATGATTTCGGATGTGTTAGTGCATTGGTCCGCATAAGCGATTCTTTCAAATTCACTTAACTCTGGCATCGGTTTCCTCCATATGTTGTAGTGAATATTCTTAAATTATACCATGATTTGCCGCATGATACAATGAAATGAGAAGAGGGAAGGCTATATTTTCCAAATCCATCAAAAAACCACTTGACACCCATCAAATCCCATGCTAAGATGGAGAATGCACTATTGTGGAAAACTGTGTTTTCCGGGTATTCGTATGCCCAAATGACAGTGCAGCTCCGGCGGCATGAAACAAGGCTGGTTCGGAGATGGAAAAATGCAAACCATAGAGATAGAAAGAAAACAGGGGTGAAACATCGAATGGAGAAAAGCAGGATGCGTCCGGTAAAAACCGGTAAAGGTGTAAGGATGACCTTCTCAAGACAAAAAGAAGTTCTGGAAATGCCGAATTTGATTGAGATTCAGAAAAACTCGTATCAGTGGTTCCTGGATGAGGGACTGAAAGAAGTGTTTGCTGATATCTCCCCGATCACGGATTTCGCAGGTCACTTGAGTCTGGAATTTGTGGATTTTACACTGTGTAAAAACGATATCAAATATACGATCGAAGAGTGCAAAGAGCGCGATGCGACCTATGCAGCTCCTCTGAAGGTAAAGGTAAGACTTTGCAATAAAGATAAAGATGAGATCAATGAACATGAGATTTTCATGGGTGATCTTCCACTTATGACCGACACCGGCTCCTTCGTTATCAACGGAGCGGAGCGAGTTATCGTCAGCCAGCTTGTTCGTTCCCCTGGTATTTATTATGGAATCGCGCACGATAAGATCGGTACAGAGTTATACAGCTGCACCGTTATCCCGAACCGGGGTGCCTGGCTGGAGTATGAGACAGATTCCAACGACATTTTCTATGTGCGTGTAGACCGGACCAGAAAAGTTCCTGTTACTGTTCTGATCCGTGCTCTTGGTTACGGTACTAACGCCGAGATCATTGACCTGTTCGGCGATGAGCTGAAACTGGAGAAGAGCTTCGAGAAGGATCCGTCCAACAACTACCAGGATGGTCTTCTGGAATTATATAAGAAGATTCGTCCAGGTGAGCCGCTTTCCGTAGACAGCGCAGAGAGCCTGTTAAACAGCATGTTCTTCGATCCGCGCCGCTACGATCTGGCAAAGGTAGGTCGTTATAAATTCAATAAAAAGCTTCACTTTAAGAACCGTATCGTAGGTCACGTTCTGGCTGAGGATGTGGTTGATACAACTACCGGAGAGATTCTGGCGGAGCAGGGAACAAAGGTTACCAAGGAACTTGCTACTGACATCCAGAACGCAGGCGTTCCGTTTGTATGGATTCAGGGTGAGAAGAAGAATCACAAGGTTCTTTCTAACCTGATGGTAGATCTGGGCGCTTATGTGAATTTCGATCCGGAAGAAGTAGGCGTCACAGAGTTAGTATTCTATCCGGTTCTCCAGGGTATTCTGGAAGAAAATGCCGGCGCTTCTGATGAGGAGTTAAAAGAGATTATCCGCAGAGATATCCATGACCTGATTCCGAAGCACATTACGAAGGAAGATATCATCGCTTCCATCAACTACAACATGCATCTGGAAGGCGGCATCGGCAATCCAGATGATATCGACCATCTGGGCAACCGTCGTATCCGTGCGGTCGGCGAGCTGCTTCAGAACCAGTACCGTATCGGTCTGTCCCGTATGGAGCGTGTGGTACGTGAGCGTATGACAACACAGGACATGGAAGGTGTTTCTGCCCAGTCCCTGATCAATATCAAGCCGGTTACAGCAGCAGTCAAGGAGTTCTTCGGAAGTTCCCAGCTGTCCCAGTTCATGGACCAGAACAACCCGCTGTCTGAGCTGACCCATAAGCGCCGTCTGTCCGCTTTGGGCCCCGGCGGTCTGTCCCGTGACCGCGCAGGCTTCGAGGTCCGCGACGTTCACTACACCCACTATGGCCGTCTGTGCCCGATTGAGACGCCCGAAGGTTCCAACATCGGTCTGATCTCCTATCTGGCATCTTTCGCCAAGATCAACAAGTACGGCTTCATTGAGGCACCTTACCGCCGCGTGGATAAAGAAACCGGCGTTGTTACCGATGAAGTTGTTTATATGCCCGCCGACGTTGAAGATGAATACATCGTGGCACAGGCCAACGAACCGCTGGACGAGAACAACCGCTTTGTCCGTTCCCGCGTTTCCGGCCGTCATCGCAACGACATTCAGGAATTTGCCCGTGAACAGGTCGATTTCATGGATGTCTCTCCGCGAATGATGGTTTCTGTGGCTACCGCCTGCATTCCCTTCCTGGAAAACGATGACTGTAACCGTGCTCTGATGGGCTCCAACATGCAGCGTCAGGCTGTGCCTCTGATGGTTACCCAGCGCTCTCTGGTTGCTACCGGCATGGAATACAAGGCTGCTACCGACTCCGGTGTCTGCGTGCTGGCTGCCCATGACGGCACCGTTGAAAGCGTTGACGCAGATAAGATCGTTGTCCGTCTGGAAGATGGCTCCGCCGATACCTATGAACTGATTAAGTTTATGCGCTCCAACCAGGGAACCTGCGTCAACCAGCGCCCCGCCGTCTATGTGGGCGATGTTGTCAAGAAGGGCGACGTTCTGGCTGACGGTCCCGCCACCAAGGATGGCGAGATCTCTCTGGGCAAGAACGCTCTGATCGGCTTCATGACCTGGGAAGGCTACAACTACGAGGACGCCGTTCTGCTGAACGAGCGTCTGGTCCGCGAGGATCTGTATACCTCT
>OHVM01000776.1_pt1 | contig 10885 bp, 13 predicted proteins | sample 1579431 | NCBI WGS metagenome assembly OHVM01 (sample SAMEA3882524, study PRJEB24775) | human gut metagenome | biome: human-associated habitat; feature: intestine environment; material: feces | place: Netherlands | collected 2009/2010 | reverse complement strand
GAAGCACTTAACAGCGCAGAAGTTGAAATCCCGGAATACAGCTGGCCGGTAATTGTAAGAAAAGGAATCAATGATCTGAATAAATGTGTCAGATATATCCTGAACTATTCTGCAGAAGAACAGAATGTTATATATCATGGTGCAAACGGAACAGAACTGTTTTCAGAGGAATCTGTGCAGGATGGGGACACTGTTACTGTTTTACCTTGGAATTTAAAGATTGTGGAAGAAGCATAAAGTATAGCATCACATATCTTTCTTTATATTTTGTCTCAACGACCTTATATGTATAATACATAGGACGATATTTGATTAAATAATGAGATCCTTTTGGAACAGTTACGGAGTATCCGCTACCTAAAGAATATGATTTTGATGCACCTAGTGTAACACCCAACTCACTTCCTATAGTTCCACCATTTGTATATCCACCGGAAACTGAAGCTTTAAAGGAAATATTATAAGAAGTATCTTGAGTGTAATTCAATGATAATTTTGCGCTAGATGTAGAACTACCACCACTCGTGCCATTTCTCCATGCACCACTTTTTAAACTACCTTTGGTATATTGATAACCATATACGGTAACAAAATCAGAAATGCGTTCTTCATTTTCCTCATCAGCTTTAATTTCCGTTTCAAAATAATCAGCTCCATCATGAGGCAAATTTTCAGTGTCATAGTTATGAGTCTCCGCAGCAAACGCTGTTGTCGAGCACCCCAAAATCAATATAAAACTTAAAACCATACTAATTATTTTTTTCATTAGAAGTCACCCCCGCTTTGCTTTAAAAAAACTATAAACCAGATAAATAATTGCCAAAATGATACTAAAAACAAAAAAGCCACCAATATAAATAAGAGGACTTTTAAAAAGATAATCCATGTTATTGGTAAGATATCCATTTCCTGAACTAAATCCAGTTATTGAGTCAATATATTGGACAATAATGGAAAGAAACGGAAGCGTACTTAAACCAAATATGCCAAAAATTATCATTATTATAGCTAAAATCTTCAAATGAAAATCTTTCATCAAAATCACCCCCTATTTTAATATCATTTTGTCGTTATATGCAGATCATTCTATAAGCATATTCATAATTATATTTACTTCTCCTTTCCTCAGTATTCAATGTGCCATATAGAGCAATCTGTTGTATATTCTAAGAATAGCAGGAATCAAAGCAAAAGAAAATATCCTATGCAGAAAGTGACCTGTTTTTGCAGAAAATGACCAACAGAACAAAAATTACTCAGAAATCAAGTAAAAAACACAGCATTGATACTATTTCAAAGCTACAGTTCTGCTCTAAAGAATATATTGAGAGTACGCTTTCAACAATATTTCCTAGTCTAAAAACGGTATTAGAAGAATTTTGGTAAAAATTTAGCAGGCAATAATTTGAATATTATTGCCTGCCAAATTAATGATGAAATCATATGATTCTTCTGTCAATCAGAACCAATCTGCTTTCTCCTATCGGAGTCCAAGCATACACACTCTTGCAATATAACGTATCATCAGCTCCGAGCCTGTGCTTTCTGTATATTGTCTGACCAATACTTATTGCTGAAAAAATTCCCATTTCTAGGCAAATTTCTGAACATATCCATAACAATATCATATGATAAGCCTGATGTGTCCACAAACATCTCTTTCCCATCTTTAGATTTAACTGCAATTCCGTTATCACCCACATACGCTACTGTATTGTCATCTAATTTCTGTATTAATCCCGTCATTTCCGCAAATTTCTTTAGCGCAAACTCCCCGGATTCTTCACAAAGTTTTCGGAACTTTTCTGCATCCTCACCTACCATATACGGATATTTTCCGTCTCTAATATACCATGAAATTCCCGTTTCTGAATCCGTGTATTTAGGATCAGTTAATGCCCACTCTTCCAAAGGAACACCCTGATACCATACTGTCATTTTTTCACTGGAATCATTGCTTATTTCTGGTTCATCATTTTGAATTTCTTTCTCAGCAATTTCATCCTGCCCCTGTTCATATCCTCTACATGACACGTTACACTTTAGTGCCTCATAAATTTCTTGAACATTTGCATATTTGTTAACTGCTGCAACATCCGGTGTCTCTAACACTTCCTTTTGTTGAAAAGCCTTTGATTGGTTATATTTTGAACCTGATTTTCTTCCTGCGTAAATATTGTTATTTACAGCGGTATTTACCATATTTACCATATTTATAATCCCCCCTGTAGCGGTATCTCCTTTCCATAATTATTACATAAAAGGTAACTATTCAGAACCCCATTCGCAAAACCGCCTCTGCGAGGCTTTTCTTTTGCTCATGTGGTGACTTCGCCCTATAAAGATTATCAATTGCTCTTACGAATGCAAGCATTCGACGCTCATTTGATAATCTTTACATGGCTCTGAATAGACCATAAAAGTATAAATGAATTTATTTATACTCAAATGTTCCAGCTTTTACTTTCTTGCATTCCCAGCAAGTAATCTTGAACATACTTCTGGTCAACTACATTCTGTGCAAGAGCTTTCTGATCGAGTAATTGTCGCTGTGCCTTTTGGTCGATATGCTTTTCCAGTATCATCTTCTGCATAAGTTCCCGCTTTTGGCGTTCACTTGCCACATACTCGCTGTCCCGCTTACGCTGTGCAGCTCTACGGTCAGCATAGGTACGATCAGAATGATAAAACGAACCTTCTGCTTTCTTATCAGCCCATTGCTGTTTGGATGCTTTTGTCGCCGCACTATCATTATCAAAAACATTCATACCATAGCTGGTTGCTCCAGACCCTGTAATTGTTGTTGTAACATGGACACCAAATGGAACCCCATGAGAAGCTCTTGCATCTGCACGAAGCCAATCCATAATTTCCTTACGGTATTCTGGATCTTCCTTCATTCTTTTGAATCCATCTTCTGTGATATGTACAGAATTGGACAAAATAGCCGAGGAGTTCATTTTATCAATTTCAGCCAGTTTCTCATAGATTTCCTACTTGAACGCTGCCATCTCATCAACTTCGGAGACTTCTTTTGTCGCCGCTGTCTTATCTGTTTGGCTTGTTGCCTGTGCGCTTGTGTTCTGTACCATCTGAGAAAAATCCTGCATTTTCACTGTGCCTGCTTTTTGCTTCATACCAGAAGAACGATATGCCAACATTGCGGCACTGGAATATCCACTAATCTGCATAGCTATAACCCATCCTTTCATTAATTTCAAGCCCCAAATCATTGATTTTTGGACTTTTTCTTTAAACAGTTACCTCATAACAAGTGCTAAAGTGCATGAACATTCATTGTATCAAGTACTGAATAGCTGAAAACAGGTACACCAAATAAAGCATCCATTGCTTTATAAAGGCTATAATTCCTCTGTTCTACTATGATGATGAACCTTCTGTGTCTAATGGCATCATGTGCCAACTTCCTTCGTCCCATCTGCTCATACACTGAGTGCCGGCTAAGCTTTCAAACAGGGTCATGCCCTACGGAGAGAACTACTGCCAGCTACAGCTCTTGTTTGTTTTGATTGTTACTGACCTTCCTTTGCTGCAGGGACTCTTTTCAGTGGACGCCTCCCCTGCTTTATCAGTTGGTCTTAGTGCTGATGTAGTGCACTCCACACTCCATCTGGTTTACGGGTTTCTTTTCCAGAACCCTGCCCGAATCCAGATAAACTCTGAATCCCGGCAAGGGTCTGGATTTGTAATGCTATCTTAAGTAGTACTTATGCTGCCTGTGGTATTGACTGATCTGGTCTTACAATGTCTCCCAATCCCGGCAGCTTTTAACTGGGACTGAACAGAACTGCTGTTCAACTGAGACAACTGAAAACTGCCTATTACCCGAATGTTTTTTTTAAAAAAGCATAATCTGTAATCTTTGACATAAAACATCCTCCCATCTCTATTCCAAAAAATTATAACTTTTCCAATGTTAATAATCTGCTCAGTTTCTCTATTTCCTTTATCGGATAAAATAACCTGTTCTCTTAGCCCCATCTCATCAAACGACCATATTACGCACACAAAGACCATCTCTTTACAAGATAACCACAGCCTTAAATTCATTTTCATCGCAGGAAAGCACCATATCACCGCCATATTTATCCACAACTGCTTTTACATTTAACAATCCAATACCGTGATGATCCCCTCTTTTGCTCTTTATCGTATCATTTTCAATTTCCACCTTTTCTGTCACCGGATTTCTCACCGCAAATATCAGTTTATGATCTTCGCACTCTAATTTCAGATGAATGACCGCTTTTCCGGTATTTTTCAGTACCTTTTCACTCTCCCGGATTGCATTATCCAATAAATTAGAGAGCAGAATCACAATCTCTTCCTCCTCCAGACAGATCTCCTGCAAATCCCCTACTTTTAGGATCACTGCTATGTGTTTCTCCTGCATGCTGCGGTACTTCTGGTTTAAAACAGCATTGACCACCGGATGGTTCGTGTTGATTGCCGACATCTCGACAGCTATGCTCTCTGTCAGCTTCTGCGTAAAGGAAAGTGCCTCATCTGTGTGTCCATTCTTTATCAATGTCTGGATCGTGGAAAGCTGATTTTTATAATCGTGCATTTTTCTTCGCTGACGCTCATAGATTTCTTCCCGGTCCTGATAATCTGCAATACGATTTTTCTGATTTTGTTCCGTAAGTACCGCAATTTTTATTCTCTCTTCTTTTTCAATGGTATTCTGCATGAACTCCATAAGGATAAGGTTAATCGCAACCAGTCCCACCGAAAGAAATAAAAATACATTCTGCATATCATCGTTTTCTGAATAAAACATAAGAATGAAACCGACCACCGTAAATACAGGAACACAGAAAAACTGTAACCATTCTTTTCCTGTAATCAGACCGCAGCTTTTTCTTGTCTTGCTAAATCTTCTGATAAACAACATCAGAATGATAAAAACCGTCTTTGATATCAGTGCCTGTAAAAACCATTTTTCTTGGATTGAACCTCCTCTTCCCAGCAAAACAGTCACATAATCAATCAATACAAGCATTGTATAGTTGATGATTGAAAACAAAAAACTCTGCCGGAAGGAAACTTCATAATAAGCCAGATTCAGGAAAGACATAACCAGTATAATCGGGATACATTTTAACATTCCAATCCATGCCCCTGTGACTGCTACCAGATAAAGCACTCCGCAATAAACAAAAAATCTATATCTGTTCCTATATCCGCCATCTCTTTTTTCCATAAAAGTATCAAAAAAGTATAGCGTTCCTTTTACTTCCAGCATTTCCGCAATAAATGTCAATACCCAGAATGTCATGTTATTCTTCTCCCTTATACAGCATATATTCCCTCTTTACCTGTGCATATCGTGCCTTGGGAACCGGAATCTTTTTTCCCGTGGTAAGTGTCATCACATAACCGCTGATTTTTGTGATGTACCTCATATTTACAAGAAAACTTAGATGTGCCCGCACGAATCCCATATCCTTGAATTCATTTTCCAGTTCATCCAGTTTTTTATAAATCTGAAATGTCCCTTTTTCTGTATAAAATACATTTTTGTGAAGCTCTGTTTCTATATAAATGATGTCATCTGCATAAAGTTTTATCGTTCCTTCCACAAAACGAAATTCGAGAATCCTACGGTTTTTATTAATTTCTGCTATCAAATCATCCATACATTCTTCTATAGTATCTGCAAGGTTATCTTTCAGCAGAAAACGGCTTGCTTTCACCTTATATCCATCCAGTGCGTAATTCATGTATGCCGTCACCAGCACAACCGGAAGTTTTGGATATTTTTCTTTAATCCTCATAGCTGTTTTCAGCCCATCCATCCCCTGCATATTGATGTCCAGAAATAATAGCTGACACGCTTCCAAAGCCGATTGTTCTTCGCATAACTGTTCTCCAGAATCATATTCTGTAATAGCAAACTCATAATTCTTTTTTTCACCATAGTCTGACAGCAAATCTGACAGATTTTTTCTGTCATCTATCCTGTCATCACAAATAATAATGTTCATATTTTTCATTCCTGTCTTTGATTGCTCTCATACCTGTAAACCATACAAGTCTCACCTGGCACTCTTTATTATATCAAACAAATCTTCCGCTCGATCATTCTCCGCATCAAATGACTATTTTTCGCATAGAACGACTATCTCCTATAGAAACGCAGAAGCACTGTATCTCAAACTCTTTGAAATACAATGCTTCCCTGCATTTTCTATATCGTCATGTTGATATTATTACTTTACTATCCTGCACACTCTCTGGGAGTGACTGTATCTATCAAAAAAGAAGCCAGCAGTTTATTCACGCACTACTGACTTCCTATATTATTCATTTTATTTACTTCGCTGCGTCTCAGACAAGTTTTCCATCTTTAAACACAATCTCTTTTATTTCTTAATATGCTTAAAAAGTTTCGTAACAAACAAGGCTTTCAAGCGCTTTTCTATCCTTTGAATGTCTGTCTGGTGATGCCTTTTCTGTGTCAGCATATCCCACCGCAATAATTGCTATTGGTTCAAGGTTACTTGGAATATTAAACTCATTTCTGATAATCTCAGGATCAAAATATGTAAGCCAACAAGAACTAAGTCCTAAATCCTCTGCTTCTAATACTATATGATCCGCAACTATTGTTGCATCAACACTTCTTTGGTATTTATCAACGATAATATGCGATTCATCATAGCATCCTCATTATCCTCAAATGTCAGAACTAACATTTTCCCATACACATCACCTGCCTTATTACATTTATCTACTGCTGAAGCTTTGGTCAATACAAAAGAATAATTCCTATGTCCAGCCAAGAAGTACATTATCTGCTGTTTGGTTTTTCTTTGATAACTTCAATGAAACTATCTTTTCCCATGTGAACAGTCAGTTTGACCTTGTTCCCCCCTGCTATGCTGAGCCCAAAACTCATCAGCCGCAATCGGTTCATCTTTTTTTGTACCTGCGGTTTGCAGTATTGCATACGGGGCTGTGGGTTTTATTTCCTGCTATGCTTTGGCATCAAAGCTACTCTGCATATCTACCACATTTACCATTTCTTCGCCTGCCATCGGAATCCCTCTCTTGGCATTTCCCCATGCCTCGTTATAGATCATGCACATTTCCGTCTGTCTGGCGGCCTCTGCATTAGTCGTATACATCGTCCACCCATTATTGGAATAAGTCGTCACCATCTCCCCGTTTTTATCGTAAAACTCTATGTAATCGCTGTTGCCTGACGGCAATTTCTGATATTTCACTTTCCCTTCAAGCAGTGTTGCCACAAAATCTATTGGCTTCAGCACATTCTGTCTGTTCCTTGAAATAGCTTTCAGCCCGGAAGTAATAATCCCTTTTCTGTCCGGGGACACTTCCGATGTGTAGCTTTTCATCAGCCTATTAAATCCTTCGGATTTGTTTTGGAACTGCCCTTTTTCAAAATCCTCATAAGCTTGTTCCCTGATCTGCTTCCGGTATTCTTTATCACTGACACCGCTTTTCTTTTTAGAGAAAATATATTTGTCATTGAAGTCCGGCAGATGGATGCCGCCTATACTGCCTGTTCCAGAAAAGAACCTTTGTTGTAATGAACCATTGGACGAATTAACTTGCATTATACCACCCTCTCCTGTAAATTTCCTAGTCTATTCAATATTTGATACATCTGGCTATTGCCAAACATATAACTTTGCAAAACAAGCGGTCTCTCTGCCCGTCTGTTTTCTCGGTACAGCTTCATATAGGCATCCTTAACCTGATAAAAGCTGTCCTCCAATTCTTCCATCTCCTCTGTTGGCATTTCAGGAATATTCCCCTGAATGACCTGCCCCTGGGCTGTTATTCTGGCACAGGATTTCTGCCATGCCACTTCCTGCTCAAATTGTATATCCAACCACTCTATCTCATCTTCTTTTGTCAGCGGCGTCCCATCTACCTTATAATACTGTTCATTTTCATAGCGCTGTTCAATTTCAGAATACAGCCTTGCATAACTCAGCCCACAAGCATTCACAACATCCGAATAGCCATACTGCCCTTTTTCTTCCCTGATTTCCTTTAATATTCCGGCTCTCATATCGCTGAACGATGTAACCGAATGCACAACTGTATGCTTAATTTTATCCATTAAATTTTCCCTGTTTTTCGATAATTGAGAAACCTCTAAAGTATCCTTATGAAACACTTTCTGGTCTTCATTTTGGCTTTCCTGTTTTCCCAAATATTCCCTATCAAACATGGAAAAATCCGGCAAATGAATAGGATGACTTAAAAATGTAATTGACATATCTCTTTCTCCTTACTTAAAATCACTATCCAAGCGAAAAAGCACTATCCGTAACCGCTTCCGTCATAGCATTTGCTTCATAAGCATTAGACGCTTTTGACAACAGCCTTTCATTGTTCCACGACCGTAATAATCGGCTTCTTTCCTGTTCCTGCTTTGCAATCTTTTCATTCAACATTTCCTGCTGCTGTTTTTTAACCTGCGCCCGTTTTTCCAGATATTCTTCCAAAAGCTCTTTTTGTCTATCTTTCTTGTTGCTTGTCTTTTTATAAAAACTGTTTTGTGAACGAGCAAAAAATTCCGATTGATTATTAACACCAGACCATGAATCGCCCCTATAATCTTTAGCAGTAGCTCCTACAGTGAGCACCATAGAAGCTTCCAACGGTGCAAAGGATGAAGTTAAGTCACGTTTAAGTGCTGATAATATCTTTTCCCTGTACTCCGGATCATCTTTCATATTCTTAAATGCTTCCTCTGATATGTTGATAGCCACATTGGTTATAGTTCTATTTCTGGGTATCTTATCAATTTCAGCATAAAATTCCTTTTTGAAAATCGCCATTTCTTCCGCTTCTGATAGTTCCTTTGTATTGCCCGTTTCTCCCATGCTGTTTACGCTCTTTGTACTTTTCGTTGTTGCAACATTGTTCTGATAATAACTCTGTCCTACTCCACTAATAGCCATTTTTAATCCTCCTTTATCAGCACTTTTTCATAATATCCGATAGTATGCTTGTTGCTGTTCCTTGTTTGTAATTTATACTTTTAAAGGCTACCAAAAACTTCTCTTTAGCCTGCTCCATTATTGATACTGCGGTTTTCTGATATTTTGTATCAAACATTTGAGCCTTATCTTGTGTTTTTACTTCATTTTGAGGGCTATTTCTACGGAAATACCATGAACTGTCTGCGTTTTCAAATGCTTTATTGGTTTGTTGACAGGTAATATATCCTTCTAAATTTGCCAGACGCATTTTAAAGGCTTCGTCCAATCCGGCTAAATCTTCGTCAAGTGTCAATGACCTTTTCCCCGTAAGTTCGTAGGAAACTTCACGATCTCCATTTTCATGTTCTTTTACGATTTCATTATAACGGGTTTCATATGTATCCATTATAGATTTCATCACATCTTCAACATTATAATTCCCGTCTTTTAATGTTAGGCTGCTAATATCCCGCATTGCGGTATAGTGTTCCCAAGCAACCTCATTTGTATTTTGTATTGTCAGTTCCCTGACATTGGTATAATCCGAATCGGGTTCAAATTTGCTTGCCATTTCCCGCAGCATATTTCTTCCTGCATCAGAAATAGAAAGATTTGCCGACTGCTTCACCATCTTTGAGATTGCTTCCCTAACAGTTGCTTTTCCCCGTATATAATTTGTAGTCGTTCCCAAATAATCATAATTATGTCCGACTCCATTAATAGCCATTTCCTAATCCTCCATTGTCATCAATTTTTTATATTGCCGCCCCTGCCCCCTTGCAATAAGTCCGGGCAGTCCGCAAAAGCAAAGGTTTATGCGCCTTGCGGAATATGAACAATTTCTCCTTATGCCTTTATATCAAAACTTGCCCCTGTCGGCGCAGATGTACCAGAAACCGCAGCTAAGAGGTTCTGCGTAACACTTTTTACATCAGTGCCAGTAGCCGATATTGTAAACGTTTCATCTTCTGTCAGCTTCTCCAACTGCGCCTTTTTCTCTGCCCGTCTCTTAGCTGCCTTTTCTTCTGAGATTTTTCTTTCCTCACGCTTTTTCTATAATCTTTCTTTTTGTTTCTTTTCCGCATTCAATATAGTTGAATTTTGTTTTGAACCACTGGTTCTTGTCATACCTCCGCAAGTAACAGAAGCATTCCCATCGGCATCTATTACAGTTGTAACACCATGTATCACTGCATTATCAGCTTTGGCTTGTGCAAACATTCTATTCTGTCCCGGTACTGCACCAGTTAAATTAAACTCTACTTTCTTGGCAAATTCCGGATCATTTGCCATTTTCTTTAGACATTCGCTAGAAAGATTTATTACCACTTTATTTTCATTTCCACTCATAAGACTGCTACCCGTATTAAAAGTAATCTCCGGGAACTTTTTACACAGTTTCTCATAATATTCCTGCACTTTGTCCTTGCTGTTTTTCGGACGGGTTTTCAGGTAGGCCGTTAGGTATCTCTCTGCTTTGGACGCATCTTTCAGATAGTAATAATAGATAAAGGCTGCGTCGTAGAGCAGTTTGTGTTTCTGCCTATTGCTTTATTCTTCTTTCGTCGGAATGTTCTTCCAGGCATAATCTGTGAACATTGGGATCAGACCCCAATGTAGTCATATTCGTATATATAAATAGAAGGACAAAGAAAAATGATTAAATGAAACTGGAGATATACATATGTACAATCCTGATGAGGACTATCAAGTCATGCTTGCCAAGTTGAAGACAATTTGTCAAAATAAAAATATTACACAATATGCTTTGGCAAAGGCCACAGGGATGTCAACTTCCAGTATAAGTTGCCTAATGAGGGGAGAAACGAAACCATATATTTATACAGTACTGACAATTTGTGATGCCTTGAATGTGACGATAGCGGATTTGCTGGAGAGGC
>OHVM01000775.1_pt1 | contig 10894 bp, 8 predicted proteins | sample 1579431 | NCBI WGS metagenome assembly OHVM01 (sample SAMEA3882524, study PRJEB24775) | human gut metagenome | biome: human-associated habitat; feature: intestine environment; material: feces | place: Netherlands | collected 2009/2010 | reverse complement strand
TGCAAATCGAAAGCCAGTGGACAATGATAAGTGAAATGTAAGGCCGTTTCTTGCACGATTCACAACCTCACAGCTGCCAGTTTCCAGCCTGTCACGACTCTTTAGGCCCGCAACGCCCTCATAGCATTCAGGATCGCAATAACCGAAACTCCAACATCCGCAAAAACCGCTTCCCACATATTCGCCACACCAAAAGCGCCCATAGCCAATACTACAAACTTAACGCCCAGTGCAAACACAATATTCTGCATAACGATTCCCATGGTCTTTCTGGAGATCCTTACAATATCCGCAATCTTTCTCGGATCATCATCCATGAGCACCACATCCGCAGCCTCAATTGCCGCATCCGATCCCATACTTCCCATAGCAATTCCCACATCCGCTCTGGAAAGCACCGGCGCATCATTAATACCATCACCAACAAAAGCCAGCTTTCTGCCTTCCGGAAGTGCCTTCAACAGCGCCTCCACCCGATCCACCTTGTCACCGGGAAGCAGTTCCGCATGAACCTCATCCAGTCCAATCTCCTTTGCCACAGCCTCAGCCACATTCCGCTTATCGCCGGTCAGCATCACGGTCTTAGAAACACCGGCACGCTTCAGGCTTCGGATCGCGTCCTTTACGCCATCCTTAATACCATCTGCAATTACAATAGATCCAAGGAACTTTCCTTCCTCTGCCACATACACAACCGTACCAACAGAAGCACACTCTGTATAAGAAATTCCTTCCTTATCCATCAGCTTTCCATTACCGGCAAGCACTGTCTTCCCGTCAATCTTAACCTTCACGCCATGACCAGAAATTTCCTCAGCATCACTCACTCTGCTCTGATCCAGTTTCTTACCCCAGGCATCCCTGATAGACCGTGAGATTGGATGATCCGAATAACTTTCAGCCAGCGCAGCCAGTTCCAAAACCATACTCTGCTTTTTCTCATCTCCGTCAACACTGTGGATCTCAGCTACCTTAAACTCGCCCTTAGTCAGCGTACCAGTCTTATCAAATACCACCGTATGCAGCTTTGCCATCGTCTCCAGGTAGTTACTTCCCTTCACCAGAACGCCCTTCTTAGAAGCCGCACCGATACCAGAGAAGAAACTCATAGGAACCGAAATAACCAGCGCACAAGGGCAGGAGATAACCAGGAAAGTACATGCCCTGCGTACCCATTCAGCCCATGACTGGCCTAAAAACAAAGGCGGGATCACAGCCAGAACAACTGCGCCGATCACAACAGCCGGAGTATAATACCTTGCAAACCGGGTAATAAAATTCTCCACATGAGCCTTTTTACTGCTGGCATTTTCCACCAGTTCCAGGATCTTTGCTACCGTGGAGTCATCAAACTCTTTGGTAACTTCCGCTCTCAAAAGCCCATTTCCATTGACGCAGCCGCTTACCAGATCGTCCCCTTCCTTCACTCTTCTCGGAACAGACTCACCAGTCAGTGCAGAAGTATCCACCATAGACTCACCAAAAACAACCTTGCCGTCCAACGGGATCTTCTCACCAGGCTTGATCACGATAATATCGCCAACTTCCACATCATCCGGATCTACCTGCTTTAACTGCCCGTCTTCCTCAATATTGGCATATTCCGGACAGATATCCATCAGATCTGTAATAGACTGGCGGGAACGGTTTACTGCATAACTCTGGAACAGCTCGCCCACCTGATAAAACAGCATAACAGCCACTGCCTCAGAATATTCATTTACTCCAAAGGCACCAATGGTCGCTACTGCCATGAGAAAATTCTCATCAAAAACCTGGCCATTTTTAATATTCCTTACTGCCTTATAAAGGATATCCCAGCCGATCACAAAATAAGGGATGAGATACAAAAATAGCATCTTCCAGCCTGTAAATACTGCCGAGATCATTTTCATATGATCTGCTGCCACCAGTGCCACATACAGCACTGCCGTCACCAGAATACGCTTCAGCATGTCTTTCTGTTTCTTAGTCATGGCCATCTCCTTATATAGCAGATTACATAACGATCTTGCAATCCGGTTCTACTTTCTTACAGATCTCTGCTGCTTCTTTCAGGATCTCATCAAAACGGTCATCATCTGCATCCAAAGTCAGTTTCTGCATCATAAAGCTGACTGTTGCATCATTTACGCCGTCAATTTTTTTAATAGCGTCCTCCATCTTTGCAGCACAGTTAGCGCAGTCCAGATCCATCAGTTTAAATTTCTTCTTCATAGTTTTATTCCTCCTGATATAAAATATTTTTTAATAAAACAGCTCTTTCATTTACTATATCCCTTCATTACTCCTGGATATGTTCCATTCCCTGACTGATGATCGTCTTCACATGACTATCTGCAAGGGAATAAAAAACGGATTTTCCGTCCCTGCGGTTCTTTACAAGACGGTTCTGCTTTAAGATTCTCAGCTGATGGGAAATAGCAGACTGGGTCATATTAAGCAACTGGGCAATATCACAGACACACAGTTCAGCCTCAAACAGCACATAAAGGATCTTGATCCTGGTAGAATCCCCAAATACCTTAAAAACCTCAGCCAGATCATATAGCTGGTCTTCATCCGGCATATGGTCTGTCACTGCTTTTACCACGTCTTCGTGGATCTGACATGCTTCGCAGTGTTCCACATCGTTTAATGCCATAGGCGGTGCTCCTTTCCTTTGTATTCACATAAGTGTTTTATATGAATAATTGTTCATATGTTTATATCTGCATTATAATACAACCCATATAAATGTCAATATGTTTTCTGAAATTTTAACCCTGGCATCATAAAATCCCGGTAAGACATTCTGCTTTTATTCACAGTCCGTCTTACCGGGATCAATATGATGTTCTTACTTATTCTTTTTATTTGAACTTTTTCTTGTTTTCTGCAAACTCAGCCTTTACTTCATCCATCAGCTCCGGCTTTGTGATCAGATCCATAGAAGCTCCGGCAATGGACTTGGCGCCATAGAGGATGCAGTCTCTTGCAGCCTGTGTCTTTCCTGCATCTACAAATTCCTGAGAGTGGGAAGATGTACCTTCCGGTACGAAAGCTACACGGATACAGGAACCTGGAATCTCATACATAACGTTTCCAAAATCAGTGGAACCAGTCTTTTCTCTTGGTGGTGCCAGTCTTGGAGCACCTGCCAGTTTGGCATTTTCCATAAGAAGCTCATTTAACTTAAGAACCGGGATCTTATTGTAGAAATCGCTGGTCTGCTCTAATTCATAATCAACACCTGCGATCAGTGCTGCACCCTTGATAATGTCCTTAAAACGGCTTACAACACCCTTTAACTCTTCCTTGGAGAAAGAACGCAGGGAAAACTTACCTACGGACTTTACAGGCACTACATTAGCCGGTCCCGGAAGCTCTGCTACGGTATAATGCATACGCACATCATCCGGCACATGCTCTCTTAAAAATTCAATACCATTAAATGCTACTAAAAGAGCATCAAAAGCGCTGCGTCCCTGTTCCGGAGCCAGTGCTGCATGGGCACGTTTTCCATGGAAAGTAACCCTAAAGGACTGGTCTGCCAGGCACTTTACATCTGTACAGGTAGTCGGGCTTCCATGCATCATAAACGCTGCATCCAGCTCGTGGAAACAGCCATTCTTGATCATATCACACTTAGAACCAAGGGTTTCCTCTGCCGGTGTGCCATAAACTACCAGTGTAAATGGCTCTTCTCCTGCACATTCCTTTAAAGCAACTGCTGCGCCTAAACAGGACGGTCCCTGCATATGATGGCCGCATCCATGTCCTAAGCCCTCTAAAGCGTCATACTCACAAAGGATACCGATCACAGGACCGCCTTCCCCATGTTTCCACTCTGCACGGAAGGAAGTCTCATATCCACCTACGCTTTTTTCTACAGAAAACCCATTATCTGTAAGATATTTTGTTAAAAGATCACATGCCTGATATTCTTTGCCTCTGTATTCCGGATGGTCAAAGATAAAATCAGCCATTTCCCACAGTTTTTCTTTCTGTGCTTCAATTTTTTCAAATAATTCATTTTTCGTTGTCATAAAATTTCCCTCCGGACATTACATCGGTCCTAAATGGATACCCTGGGCAATTGCTGTCATAATACATGCTGTAACTGCCCAGATCAGGAACAATTTCCACATGAACTTCATCCAACGGTCATATGGGATGTTAACAGCACTGATGATACCCATAAGAGCAGTAGAATGAGGCAGAATATAGTTACAGAAACCATCACCGAAATTATATGCCAGAACACTGGTCTGACGGGTAACGCCTAACAGGTCAGATAATGGGATCATGATCGGCATGATCGCTGCCGCCTGTCCACTGCCAGATACGATCACACAGTTGATCAGTGTATTTGCAATATACATTGCAGGAGCCATTAAGAAGCCCGGTGTATGCTGTAAGCAGGAAGCTAAACCATATACAACAGTATCTACGATCTTTCCTGCACTCATGATACTTGCAATTGCACTTGCAAGGCCGATGATCATAGCAGCAGTCAGCATCTTCTTACAGCCTTCAACAAATACCTTAGACATATTAGAAGGAGTTTCTCCTGCAATAAATCCAACTACAATACCAAGTCCTATAAATACAGCTGCCAGCTCCGGCATATCCCAGCCAAACTTAACAGAACCAACTACCATACCGGCTAAAGCTGCAACCAGAGCAATGATGATCAGGGTTTTTCTCACATCCATGGTTCCGAAAGAGTCAATATCCAGGTCTTTCTGTTCATTCTGGCTGTCCAGGTCATACATTGGGCTTAACTCTGGATTCTTGCGGATCTTTAAAGCATATCTTACCAGATAAATGTTTGTAATAATAAGGAATACCACGAAGCAGACTGCACGGTACTGGATTCCTGAAAACAGTGGCAGTTCTGCGATCTTCTGGGCAACAACAGTGGTACTTGGATTTACAGTACCGGTTGCAAAGCCTACTGCGCCGCCTAACAGGATGATCGCCGCACCAACGATGGAGTCAAGTCCCATTGCAAGAGTGATCATTACAACTACAGGAGCAAATGCGATGAACTGGTTTACACCCTGAGTGGTACAGATCAACGCAAAGATGGTAGTCATGATCGGGATAAAGATATACAGACGGTTCTGGAATACCTTTGCAACACGGGCTACTGCAGAATGAAGAGCGCCGGATTTGCTGATCAGGTCAAACGCACCGCCTGAGAAGATGATGACTAACATCAGATCCACTCTCTTACACATGGAATTTACAATGTAAAGAGGGATCAGAAGTGGGTTAACTGGACAGCGGTCAATAAAGGAGAACTGGTTCGGGTCTACTACCTTTACTCCGTCTGCGTTTTCCACACGCACATACTGTCCTGCCGGAATGATCCAGGTCAGTAAGGTTGCGAACAAGATGATGACCATCATGATCACAAATGTGTGAGGCATTTTAAATGTCTTTTTGTTTTTTTCTGCCATTTTTAATACTCCTTCCGTATTTTTTATTATTTTATCACGCTAAAGCATGGAAGTATATTTGATTTTATTTATTCTTTATATAAATTTAATAAATAATGACGATATTGGGATTAAAAGGCATTTTGACATCCATGCTGCCGGATCACCTGTGGAAAAATTTTCTCACATTCTCTTCCATGCGCCATAAGCATATCGATCATACGCTGCATATAGCCGGTCACTGGCATTTCTTTCCTGTATGCCAGCACAAAATCAGTGGCACTGTCAATATTACGCATACAATAATACCGCACATTTTCCTGCTTTTTCATATACATCACATAGCTTTCCCGGTTAAATCCGATCCCCAGTCCTTCTCCTACCATCTGCATGGCAGTTTCTATGCTGCGTATCTCCCGTATTTTTCCCGGCCTTACTCCATTTTTATTTAATATACGTTCTGAATCCCTGCGGATGCTCTGATTCTGTTTTGCCAGTATAAGCTTTTCCCCGTTCAGCCAGAAAAGGTCCAGACTTGGAAGGTCTTTTCCTTCTTCCCAGACTGCCTTTTCATTAATGGGATGGTCTTTTGGGACAGCAATAAGAAGATGTTCTTTAAATACCACAAAACTATTCATATAGGGAGGCAGGTCTACGCTATTGCATAAAAGCAGATCTGCTTTAAAATTCTGGATACTTTCTTTTAATTCTTTCATGGTTCCTTCACAAAGGATCACTTCCACTCCCGGAAATTCCTTTTCGTAAGAGGCAATAACAGGGGGCAAAAATCCGGTCGCCCGGCGCAGCTGGACCCCGATGCGGATGCGTCCGCTGTAATTTCCTGTAATATCCTTTAATTTTTCATCCAGTTCATGGCTCAGCTGCAAAATAAGCTTCGCCTTTTCCACATACTGCTCTCCTGCATAGGTAAGGATAAATTGCTTTCCCACCCGCTCAAATAACCGGACTCCCAGAGATTTTTCCAGATTGTTAATGTATATGCTTAATGCTGGCTGGGAAATAAAAAGCTCCTTTGCCGCTGCTGTAATCGTTCCGTTTTCTGCCAGTGCACAGACGTATTCCTGTTCCTTCAGATTCATGATCATGCCTCCTGTGTGCTGAGACTTTTTTATCTTCTGTCATGTACTAGTACATCATTTCATATATTATACTTAATTATCCGAAAGAATGGCAAGATTTATTGCTTTAAACAGCATAATGATCAAAAGTATTTCTGTCTAGGAACTGCTGCTGACTTTATCTCAATACATCCGTTGTAATTACAACAAAAACGAGACTGCCCGGGAGTTAAATCTCCACCGGCAGTCCCTTATATACCGTTTAAAAAAAATTGAAGAACTAACAGGTCTTAGTTTAAATGACCATGATTCTTTATATCTTCTGGAATCATGCCTCAGGCTGCTGCGCCTGATATGAGTTTATTAATTCCTTTAAATGCTCAGTAAGCTTTGTATTCTCCCGGTAATCCACCGGGCAGTCAATGATAACAGGTACCTTCTGTTCAAATGCTTTTTCCAGAGTCGGGATCAGTTCTTCGGCACTGTTGATCCGATATCCGATGGCATGCATACTTTCTGCGAATTTTACAAAATCCGGGTTGGTAAAGTCTACATAGAAGTTCTCTCCATACCGGTCTTCTTCTTTCCATTTGATCAGGCCATAGCTGCAATCATTAAAGACCAGGGTTACAAAAGGAGTTCCGGTGCGCAGGGCAGTCTCAAATTCCTGGCAGTTCATCATAAAACCGCCATCACCAGTAATCGCCAGTACCTTTTTATCCGGGTTGATCAGCTTGGCTGCCAATGCACCCGGAACAGCAATTCCCATGGTGGCAAAGCCATTGGAAATAATACAGGTATTTGGCTCATAACAGTTATAATGCCTTGCGATCCACATTTTATGGGCACCTACATCAGAAATAACGATATCTTCTTTTCCCATTACCTTGCGCACATCATTTAAGATTTTCTGGGGCTTCATAGGAAATTCCATATCTTTGGCATAAGCCTCATGCTCCTTACGCATTTCATCACGAAGCTTAAATGCCCACTCAGGTTTATCATTTCTATGACAACGCATGGCAATATGATTTAAAGAATAGGACAGATCTCCGATGACCTCTACATCCGGCTGATACAGCTTGTTAATGTGGCATGGTCTTGCGTCAATATGGAGAATGGTGTGATTTCCCTTGCTGTTCCATTTATTAGGTGCATATTCTACAATATCATAGCCTACTGCGATCACCAGATCTGCCTCTTCAATAGCAATATTCTGGTAGTCTTTCTGTGGAATACCGATAGTCCATAAAGAATATAGGTTATCGCAGGGGATAATGCCCTTTGCCATCATAGTATTGATCACCGGAATATGCAGTTTCTCCGCAAATTCTGTCAGGGCCTTAGACGCTTTATTTCGGATAGCAGAATGTCCTGCAAGGATCACTGGACGTTTTGCCTGGAAAAGCAGGCCTGCTGCCTCTTCCAGACTTTCTATACTTGCCATTTCCAGGTTCGGCTTATGATGCTTTAAAGGCTGGCGTCCCACTTCACTTTCTACAGGCATAGCTGCAATATTACAGGGCAGGTCAATGTGGCAGGCGCCTGGTTTCTCGCTTTCTGCGTATTTAAAGGCAATGCGGACTACCTCGTTTACGGTATCCGGATTTACCACCTGTTTGCTGCGCTTTGTGATCGGTGTAAACATGGTTACAAGATCCAGATACTGGTGGGATGTAAGGTGCATACGCTCCGTTCCTACCTGGCCGGTAATGGCGATCAGCGGTGCGCCGTCTGTATTGGCATCTGCCACACCTGTTACCAGGTTGGTAGCACCAGGGCCTAAGGTTGCCAGGCACACACCAGCTTTGCCTTTTAATTTACCGTAAACATCTGCCATAAAAGCTGCGCCCTGCTCATGGCGGACTGTGATAAATTTGATCTTAGAGTCCTTTAACGCCCGCATTACCTCCAGATTTTCTTCTCCCGGAATACCGAAAACATATTCTACTCCTTCATTTTCCAGGCATCTTACTAACACCTGTGCTGCATTCATTGTTTCATTTTCTTTTGTCTGTTTCTGATCGCTCATGATCTGCTGCCTCCCTTTGATCTGATCCTGATTTGTTTTCCATAATATATGGACCCCACAGAACAGAAAAAGCCCCCGAAGATCTAACTCTTCAGAGGCTTCTTTGCCGTTTCATGTTTTCTGGATTCTTTTTCTGAAACGGATTATAGCATCCCAAAACTTCTTTTTCCAACACGAAAATCATTGTTCCGGGTACAGCATTTTTCTTTAATTATAATCCATGAGTTTTATGGACACAAACTTTTTACTCTTCTTTTTCTTCCGGAATTACTTCAATTCCCAGATCCTCTAACTGCTTTGGATCTACAGGAGTTGGTGCCTTTGTCATAAGACAGGAGGCATCTTTTACCTTCGGGAAGGCAATTACGTCACGGATGCTGTCTGCGCCTACCATTAACATGATCATACGGTCGAAACCATATGCCAGACCTGCGTGAGGTGGTACTCCGTACTTAAATGCCTTTAACAGGAAGCCAAACTGGTCATTTGCTCTTTCTGGTGTAAAGCCAAGTACTTCAAACATCTTAGACTGGATATCTGCCTGGTGGATACGGACAGAACCACCGCCCATTTCTACGCCGTTTAATACGATATCGTAAGCCTTTGCACGTACTCTTCCCGGATCGGAGTCAATGTACTGAAGGTCTTCATCCATAGGCATGGTAAATGGATGATGCATTGCTACGAAACGTCCTTCTTCTTCGGAGTACTCTAATAACGGGAACTCTGTTACCCAGAGGAACTTAAAGTCATCTTTCTTTAACAGGTCTAACTGTCTTGCCAGTTCCAGACGCAGGTTGCCAAGTACATCAAATACTACCTTGTCCCTGTCAGCTGCAAAGAGTAATAAGTCACCTGGCTTACCATCCATAGCAGCAACTAAAGCAGCCATTTCCTCATCCTTCATGAATTTAGCGAAGGAAGACTTGTAGGTGCCGTCTTCATTAATAGCAATATAAGCAAGGCCCTTTGCGCCGAAGCCCTTTGCGTACTCTACTAAGGCATCGATCTTCTTTCTTGGCATATGTCCCTGTCCCTCTGCGTTGATACCGCGGACAGAACCACCATTCTCTAAAGCGCTCTTAAATACAACGAACTCGCAGTCCTTAACAACTTCAGAAACGTTCTTTAATTCCATTCCGAAACGAAGGTCTGGCTTATCAGAACCAAAACGGTCCATAGCTTCTCTCCAGGTCATACGCTGGATCGGCAGCTGCAGATCATAGTTGCAGACTTCTTTGAACAGCTTCTTTAACAGACGCTCATTTACGTCTAAAACGTCATCTACGTCTACGAAAGAAAGCTCCATATCGATCTGGGTAAACTCAGGCTGACGGTCTGCACGAAGGTCCTCATCACGGTAGCAGCGTGCTAACTGGAAGTAACGGTCATAACCGGAAACCATCAGTAACTGCTTAAACAGCTGTGGAGACTGTGGCAGTGCGTAGAAAGAACCTGGATGTACACGGCTTGGTACCAGGTAATCTCTTGCGCCTTCTGGTGTACTCTTGATCAGAGTTGGAGTTTCGATCTCTAAAAATCCTTCTTCTGCCAGGAATGCACGGGTCAGAGTAGCAACGCGGCTGCGCAGCATCAGGTTTCTCTGGATGTCAGGACGGCGAAGATCCAGGAAACGGTATTCCAGACGCAGATCTTCTTTTGTCTTGCTCTTTTCTTCAATTGGGAAAGGAGGAGTCTCAGACTCAGCCAGGATACGTAAGGACTCTGCTCTTACTTCGATGGCACCTGTAGCCAGGTTTTCATTTACAGCGCCGGAACGTGCCTCTACACGGCCTTCTACTGCAATAACGAACTCACTTCTTAATTTCTCAGCTTTCTCAAAGTTTTCGGTTCCGCAGTCGTTTTCCTCGAAAATGATCTGAAGGATACCAGAACGGTCTCTTAAATCAACGAAAATAATTCCGCCTTTATCGCGGGCTTTCTGAACCCATCCCATAAGGACAACTTCTTTGCCGATCATTTCCTTTGTTACTTCTGCACATCGGCATGTTCTGTGCAGTCCCTGCATACTTTCAGCCATGTTTCTTTCCTCTTTTCATGCTTTCTATATTATAAGAATTGTTGTAACTATCCGGCAGTCTGCTATCTCGCAATGTTGCTGAACAGTTACGAATTATTACATTCTGTCTTTAAAGAATTCTACAAACTCTGTATAGCCCTCTGCTGTCATCTGATCTTTCTGGAATTTCTTATTCTTGTTCATGCGAACAACCAGCACCTGCTGTCCGTTCTCTCTGGCTTCCTTCGCCTGTTTCATAACTTCCACGAGCTTTTCTGCCGGATACTTCTTCTCTACAAGATATGCCACTCTCTTCGGGCTCTCCGGAATTTTAAAT
>OHVM01000772.1_pt1 | contig 10900 bp, 5 predicted proteins | sample 1579431 | NCBI WGS metagenome assembly OHVM01 (sample SAMEA3882524, study PRJEB24775) | human gut metagenome | biome: human-associated habitat; feature: intestine environment; material: feces | place: Netherlands | collected 2009/2010 | reverse complement strand
GTGGTTATGAAGTGCGTCTGATGGTCGGCGGAACAGTGTATAAGACATACATTGTTGGTGGAAATACGAATCTGACTAAAACGATCACTGGATTGAAAAAAGGAACTACTTATAAAGTGCAGGTTCGTGCTTATAAGAAAGTGGATGGGGTTGGAAGTTTTTATTCGGCTTGGTCCGGGGCGAAAAATGTAACAATGAAGTAGATTTGTAAATACGGGATAGAACAAGATTCTATCCCGTATTGTATACAGAAAATGTATAGGGAGGACAGGCAAATGAGAAGGTGGCAGTTACGGGCGTCGGCAGCATTATTGAGCGCTGCCATGGCATTGGGAACTCCGATCAGTGCCATGGCAGATACGGAAAAAGCTTCAATGAGAGATGAGAAGCAGGAGAATGCTGTCGAGAAGACAGTGGAAAGTGAAGAAACTGGATTAGAAGAATCGAAAGAATCAGAAAATCAGGTTGAAGAGAAGGAAAAGGGAGCGGCGGATTCTGAAAAAGAAGGGGATGTTGACTCTAAGGAGAGTGAAAATGAAAGTTCTGAAATAGGGTCAGATAAAGAGGATCAGGATGTAGCAAAGGAAGATGCCGATATTAGAAATGATTCGGATCAAGAAATGGAAAAGAAAAATCCAGAGTCAAAGTCGGATGATGAGGAGGAAAAAAAAGAAACAGAATCTGAGTCCGAGAAAGGTGATGGAGATATATCGGAAGTTGCTCCGGACAAAGAATTAGAGAAAACGCCGGAGGCGGATGAAGCAGTACCATCAGATGAGGTGCTTCAGGAAGAGAAAGAAGAGAATGCCCGGATTCAGGAACTTATAAAGAAAATTGCAGCATTGCCAGAACCGGGCGATGAGAATTTTGACATAATAAAAGAACAGTATGATTCCATTCAGGCGTTGGCGGATGAAATTTCGGAATTAACAGAGGAAGAACAGGAAAAAGTTACGAACCTGAAAAAGCTGGAAGAGCTGATGGAGTGGGTGAATGGGCAGATAGAGACAACGGCAATGAGTGGAACCTGTGGAACCAATGCCAGATGGACATTAGATAATTCGGGAACACTGAAAATAACAGGAAGTGGTGGTATTGGAGTTATTGTCAAGGATGGAAATTTAGCAACTATATGGGGTAAATGGAAACAGCCATGGAAGAGTTCAGATGTTAAACATATTGAAATTGGAGAAGGGATTACCTGGATTGGTTCAGGGGCATTTGAAAGTTGCTTAGTGGAAACAGTAAAACTTCCAAGTACTCTTACGTCTATTTATCGTTTTGCTTTTTATAAAACACCGTTGCAAACGCTAAAACTTCCTAAAAATATGAAATATATAGCAGACGATGTGTTTGATGGGTGTAAATCTTTAAAGAGTGTTTCTTTAAATGAAGGACTTCAGGAGATAGGACAATTCGCTTTTTATGGATGTGAAAATTTGAGCAGTATAACAATTCCATCAACTGTGAAAAGAGTAGGTTCGTTCGCATTTGATAATTGCGTAATGTCGAAATTAGTTATTAAGAACGGAGTAAAAGGATTGAAAGAATACGCTTTTGCTGGAATATCGGGATTGCGAACGCTTGAAATTCCTGGGAGTGTAAAAGAGATTAGAGATGAAGCCTTTAGCCATTGCGATACACTGGAAAAAGTTATTATAGATGAGGGAGTAAAAACGCTCGATTGGGAAGCATTTGCTGGATGTAAAAAGTTGTCATACATAAAAGTTCCAAAATCAGTCACTTCAGTTGTTGATGAAAAATATTGGGTTACTTTTTGGACTGTTTTTTCTGGGAATAATCTTACGTTATATGGAGCATCAGGAAGTTTTATTGAATCTTATGCTAAAAAGTATGATATACCATTTGTTGAAATTGGAAAGGAGCTTCCGGTTATTAATAAAATCGTTAATACATGTTCGGGCGTGCATATATATTGGGATAAGATTGAGGGGGCAAATTCGTATACAATATATGGAGCGACTTCTAGGGATGGTTTGTATACAAAAGTGGCATCAATATCAGGTACTAATTATATAGATACAGAGGTGATGAGTGGAAATACCTACTATTATAAAGTATATACAAATGATGGAAGAAGTTCAAATGTGAGGGGAATTGCATTTGTAGGTACTCCAGATCTCACACTTCGTGTCAACCGCTCAACTGGAATCGGTTTAGGCTGGAATAAAATTTCAGGTGCGACGGGCTATGCTGTGTACAGGAAAAATTATAACGGAAATGATTCATGGGTAAGAGTGGCAACAATTACTTCTGGCAATACAGTCAGCTGGACGGATACAGGTGTTAAGAGCAAAAACGGTTCCATCTACCGCTACACCGTCCGTGCACTGGCAGGAAGTGACCGGAAAACACTTTCCGGCTGCCGAAATACAGGACGGACAATGGTACGCTTGATGACGCCGGTATTAAACAGTGTTTCTGCGGCAAGTGCGACTTCGATGAAAGCAGCATGGGGTAAAAATTCGCAGGCGAGTGGTTATGAAGTGCGTCTGATGGTCGGCGGAACAGTGTATAAGACATACATTGTCGGTGGAAATGCGAACCTGACTAAAACGATCACTGGATTGAAAAAAGGAACTACTTATAAGGTGCAGGTTCGTGCATATAAGAAGGTGGATGGAGTTGGAAGTTTTTATTCGGCTTGGTCCGGGGCGAAAAATGTAGTGATGAAATAAAGCGTATTGATGATTTTAGGAAAGAAAAGGTCTAAATAACAGAAAAATAAGGTGTAGAATGTAGAATTACGTTCCGTACCGTATATATGAATGCAGATTAATAAAGGAGGAAGAACAAATGAAAAAGTGGCAGGTACGCACGTCAGCGGCACTTCTGACAGGAGCGATGGTTTTGGGAACTCCGGTAAGTGCACTGGCTGAGGTGGATAAAGTGTCCATTAGCGAGGAAAAGCAGGAGGTTTCTGAGAAATCGACGGAAAATGAGAAGAAAGAAGATACTTCGAAAGAGGAAGAAAAGATAGATAAAGATTTAGATTCGGACTCGAAAAACGATGAGAAAGAACCGGAAAGTGAAGCTGATGCGAATAATGGCACAGATAAAGATGCAGATGCGGATAAAAAGCCGGAGTCGGATAAAGATGACGAGGTAAAAGAGCCGGACAAGGACATTGAGTCTGGCGATACAAAAGAGGATGACGCGAAAGATCCAGAGAAAGAACCGGAAACGGATGCGGATCAGAAAGATGGAGAGAAAACTCCGGAAGATGAGACGAAGCCGGATGAGGTTGTGACACCGGACGAGACGATTCCAGAAGAAACGTTGAAATTAGCATTTTCGGAAAAAGCATATTCAGTTTTAGCAGGAAAGACTTTGGATGCGGGAGAGCTTTTGGAACTTCCGGGAAAATACAGCTTATCGGATGTAAGCTGGACAAGCGGAAATGAAAAAATTGCTAAAGTTGATAAAAACGGAGTAATTACAGCGATTGCAGCAGGCAGCTGTAAGATTAGAGCGGAGATTAAGGAAGCAGATTTATCTGCAACGATGACAGTAACAGTAAAAGCGGACGAGAATACCCGGATTCAGGAGATTATCAAGCTGATCGATGCAATGCCGGAGGCAAAGAAAGAGAACATTGAGGAGATTGCCAAGCAGTTAGAGGATATTTCTGCTTTGTATGATGAGATTGAGGCGATGACGGAGGATGAGCAGGTGAAGATTACTAATCTTCAAAAGCTGATAGATATCTTAAAATTAGCTTCTGAGGAAATCGCAACAACTGCAATGAATGGAGAATGTGGCATATACATTGGATAACGCAGGTACTTTAATAATCAGTGGTGATGGTGCAATGAAGGATTACTACGGGTCCAATGATGTACCGTGGAATGATAAGCGGACATCCATTAAAAAAATTATTGTGGAAGATGGAGTTACACATATTGGTGAGAGTACATTTAACAATTTGACGAGCCTTACCTCGGTTACATTGGCAGATAGCGTTGAATCGATTGGACGCAACGCATTTCAGGGATGCAATGCTTTAGTTAAGATTACGATGCCAGGAGTACGGGAAATTGGTTATGCATCATTTGAAAATTGTTCTCGTCTGAAAAATATAGAATTTTCAACATCTCTGGAAGTTATTGACAGCTATGCATTTAAAAATTGTACAGCGTTGACAGAAATTATGATTCCGGCGAATGTAGCCAAAATGAATTATCAGGCGTTTTATGGCTGTTCCCGTTTGGCATCTGTAGTTTTTGCAGAGAGTGTGGAAAGTCTTGAGTGGGGGAATGAAGTATTTAGGGAGTGCAGTTCTTTACAGAAAATAGTAATTCCAGGGCGAGTATCCAAGATAAGTGATAATGCGTTTCTTGGCTGCTCTCGTTTATCCAATGTTATTGCGAAATCTGGTGTTCAAAAAATAGGAGAAAGGACATTTAATAACTGTGATTCTCTAAGCAGTGTAACATTGTCGGATACATTGACGGGTATTGGATATAGAGCATTTGAAGATTGTGATAAGCTGACATCTATTACTATTCCGGGGAGCGTAGAGTCGATTGACAATTATGCATTTGCAAATAGTGCATTAAAGACAGTAACATTTAAAAATGGAATTGTCAAAATTGGTTCAAATGCATTCCAAGGTTGTCTGGGATTAAGTACAGTTACGCTTCCAGCATCTGTTCAGACAATCGGCGGCTATGCATTCCAGGGGTGTACTGGTCTTACAAAAGTAACACTTCCAAAAGAATTAATAGAAATGGGAGGATATGCTTTTGCAGATTGCGGTAAATTGGTAACACTTTCGACAATTCCAGGAACATTAATAAATGTTCCAGAACATGCATTTTTAAATTGTACAAGCCTGGAAACAGTAAAAATGGAGTCTGGCATTTCAACAGTAGGGTATGCGGCATTTGAAAATTGTACTGCACTTAAATCGGCAGAGTTTCCGGATACCTTAATAGAGATTGGTGGCTATGCATTTGATGGTTGCTCCAAATTGGAAGCGGCTACGATTCCGGGAAGTGTGAATACGATTTCATACAATGCATTTAACAATACAGGAATCAAAAAATTAATCTTGCGTTCGGGCATTAGCCAGATTGGTTACAATGCTTTTAGTGGTTGTAAGAACTTGACAGATGTTAATATTCCAGGAAGTGTAAATGAGATTGGTTCAAGAGCATTTGATCAGTGCAGTAATTTAAAAACTGTATCATTGGCGGATGGAATTAGCCAAATTGGAGAATATGCCTTTGCAGCGTGCAATTTAACGAGCGCTACGATTCCAGGAAGTGCTACAAGTATTGGCTATGGATCGTTTTGTGCCAATGTAAATTTAAAAAATGTGGTGATTCAAAATGGTGTAACACAGATTGGAACGTGGGCATTTGCGAATTGCCCGAAACTTGCATCCGTAGCGATTCCAGAATCAGTATCTTCTTTTGGAAGTTCTATTTTTGGTTATAGTTATGAGATACCATCAACCTTAAAAATTTATGGAACAAAGGGATCTTTTGCGGAAGACTATGCAAACGAGAATAATATTCCATTTGTAGACCCTGCAAATATCAAACTTGCAACGCCGACAATCACAAAAATGACGAACACAGTATCTGGCGTTCATGTTTATTGGAATACAGTTCCGAATGCGACAGCATATACGGTATATCGGGCAACTTCGAAAAATGGAACATATACGAGAGTTGCATCTGTAAGTGCGACTAATTATACGGATATTCAGGTAACTAGCGGAACCACTTATTTTTATAAGATTCGTGCAAATGTAGCGACGGTTCAGTCTGGTGCATCGGCTGCAAAAGGTATGGCATTCGTAGATACACCTGATATTACGCTCCGTGTAAACCGTTCAACGGGTATCGGTCTTGGCTGGAACCGTATAGCAGGTGCGACCGGGTATGCCATCTATCGCAGAAGCTATGATGGAAGCGACGCGTGGGTAAGAGTTGCTACAGTCACAGATAATTCAACCCTGACATGGGTTGATACATCGGCGAAACCGAAAAATGGTACGATCTTCCGTTATACAGTGCGGGCACTGGCAGGAAGTGACCGTAAGACACTTTCGGGCTGCCGCAATACAGGAAGAACCATGGTACGCTTATTTACTCCAACAATTTCCAGTGCAGCAAACGCGAGTGCAACATCAATGAAGGTAGCATGGAACCGCAATGCGCAGGCTTCGGGTTATGAAGTGCGTCTGATGGTCAATGGAAGCGTTTATAAGACGTATACAGTTGGCGGTGGAGAGAATCTGGCGAAGACAATCACGGGTCTGACAAAAGGTACGACTTATAAGGTACAGGTACGCAGTTATAAGAAGGTAACAGGTGTTGGCTCGTTCTATTCGGCATGGTCGGCTGAGAAGAATGTGACAGTACAGTAAATTAAATTCATTATATAAGTTTAAAAAGTCAGAGGTCGGCGCAGTTGGTGCTGGCCTCTGTTCCTGAATGTAAGGAGGATGATAGGATGCGGAAGTATAAGGTAAGGCTGCTGGGGCTCGGAATTGCAGTGCTGCTTGGTGCCAGCACACCGATGAACGTTCTGGCAGAGGTGGATTCAGAAGAAATAATTCTGGAAGAAAGTGCAATAAAAGAAGCTTCCGCGCAGGAAGAACAACAGGAAGATTTAAAAAACAAAGCAGATGATGCAGAAAATGAAAAGGTCGAAGATCAAGAACAGAAGAATCCAGAACAAGAAAGTTCGCAGGACACAAAGCAAGAATCAGATACCTTTGAACATGAAGAATTGCTGAAAGATAAAGAAGTGATAAAGAAAGATGAAGCGGCAGAGAAAGAACAGCCGAAGGATTTGGAAGAAAGAACAGAAGAAAAAGTAAAAGAACTTCCGCAAATGGATGATTTAGCAAACACAGCGTCTGAACAGGAAGAAAAAACGATCATGCCAGATGATGTGGTGCAGCAGGCGGATGTGAAAGAGGTAATTGTAGGATTTGAGGGATTCGATATTTATGGTAATGAGCCATATCAGAGCTATTCCTGTAAACGTTCTGAAAAGGATCAAATTGAACCGCAGTTTCCGGAAAATATTACGGCGATTATGGAGGATGGTACAAGGCGAACATTTAAGGCAGTCTGGGTTGTAAATGCGAATGGTTTTTATTCGACGAATGAAAAGGTGTATGAATTTGTGTTGGAATTGCCGGATTATCCGAAAAAAGTGACATATTGTAAGGATCTCTTGGGCGATACAGCCAAAATGCCATATATCCAGGTGGAGATTACAGATGCGGACAAGAAGATTGAACCGGGAGATCTGAGAGAGATCCATTTCAAAATGGATAATGTAATTACGAATAAGACTGTTAATTTTGATGGTGCTGACGGTGTCAATAGCATTATTATTTATGGTGGCTGTTCCTCAGCCGGAATGCTGTTTCAGAATTTGAAAAAAGCATTGAAAAATGTGGATGCTTCTCAGTTAAATGTTTATTTTTTTGACATGGATTGCCTTAGAGACGAGTCGCTTGAGAGAATGATGAGGAATTATAAGCTTCCGGATTATTTTTATGCGGAACGTTATATAAAAAAGGATGCATATGAGCCATTACGGGAGTCTTGTGAACAGTGTAGTGACGGCAGTTCATCAAAGATTTTAGTAGCATATAAAAATGCAGATGGACGTATCTACAAAGTTGCATATGGAGTGCAGGAAGTACAGGATCTTTTATTTGCTTTGGAAGCAGGTGGTATCCGGACTTCGTATGCAAAATCAGATATGGCGCTTCGGATGGAGTACGAATCTTGTTATTCTTATGCCTATAAAGTGGTTGAATTGGTAAATGAAGAACGAAGGAAGTCGGGACTTTCCCCGTTGAAAATAGATCCAGAACTGATGGATGCAGCAATGCAGAGAGCAGCAGAGACATTCTTTCTTATGGAAGCGCAGCATTATCGCCCGAATGGTGAATCTTGTTTTACGGTTTCTGAGTATATCATAGGGGAAAATATGGCACAGGGGGGAACACCGGAGAATGTCATGGCTCGGTGGATGTCAGATGAACATAGGTTAAATATTTTGAATAAGGATGCAGCTTCGATAGGAGTCGGGTGCGTCAAAATAGGAAACATCTGTGGATGGGTACAGGAATTTGGTGATATGGAAGCGGACTCGTATGAGAAAAAAGCAGATCAGAAGGAAGAGTACACGATTGATACACAGAAAAAATATGCATCCATTCAGTTAGATCCGGCTGTTGTTCAGGTGGGAGAAAGTAAAAAAATGCAGGCATATGTAAAAACGGCGATGTATCCCAAAACGCGGTTTTCAGTTTTGCCGGAGTCTTTTGTATGGAGCAGTGATTCAGACGCGGTGTCTGTGGAACAGGATGGAACAATTACCGGCGTGAAAGCAGGGGAGGCTGTTATTACGGCGGAAAATGCGGCAAATAAAGAAATGAAAGTAACATGTAAGGTGACAGTAAAAGAGACGTCTGTACCGACTGTAGAAGCTCCGGAAATCAATAAAATTGTTAATACGGTTTCTGGCGTTCATGTCTACTGGAATGCAGTTCCAAATGCAAAGAAATATGCTTTATATGTTTCAGAATCGTTATATGGCACATATCAGCGGATTGTGACGACAACAGCTCTTCATTATACAGATACAGCGGTTCATAGCGGTCGAAAATATTATTATAAAGTTTCAGCACTGACAGATAACGAAGAGTCACCGCAGTCTCAGACTGGAATGAATATTTTCGTGGATACTCCGGATCTGACACTTCGTGTAAACCGTTCAAGTGGTATTGGCCTTGGATGGAACCATATAGCGGGGGCGACGGGATATGCGATTTATCGTAAAAGTTATGATGGAAGCGATGCCTGGGTAAGAGTGGCAACGATTACGGATGGTTCGACGATGAGCTGGGTCGATGCGTCGGCGAAGCCGAAAAACGGTACAATTTTTCGCTATACGGTACGTGCATTGGCAGGAAGCGATCATAAAACACTTTCGGGCTGCCGCAATACGGGACGAACCATGGTACGCCTATTTACCCCGACGATTTCTAGTGCAGCGAAGGCGAGTGCAACCTCAATGAAGGTGGCATGGAACCGCAATGCACAGGCATCTGGATATGAGGTTCGCTTGATGGTAAAGGGAAGTGTTTATAAAACTTACACGGTTGGCGGCAGTGAGAATCTGGCAAAGATGATCACGGGGCTGACTAAAGGTACAACTTATAAAGTACAGGTACGCAGTTATAAGAAAGTAACAGGTGTTGGATCGTTCTATTCAGCATGGTCGGCTGAGAAGAATGTGACAATGCAGTAAATGGATAAAGGAGAAAAAAATGAGCAATCCTCTGATTAGTGTGGTAGTGCCGGTGTATCAGGCAGAAGCATATCTGGAAGAGACACTTCGGTGTATTCTGGGACAGACATATACCGATTTTGAACTTTTACTGGTAGATGATGGAGCTTCGGATAGAAGCCCGGAGATTTGCGATACATATGCTGCGAAGGATACACGTGTGCGTGTTTTCCATCGTACTAATGCAGGAGCATCTGAGGCACGGAATTTTGGGATTCGCGAGGCGCGCGGAAAGTATTTGGCGTTTGTGGATGCGGATGATTTGGTGGATGCGGATTTTTTGGAGCAGCTGATTGCGTGTTTTGAAGAACCGGAAGTAGATCTGGCGCTCTGCGGATTTGACAAATTTTATCATGATGATGTGACGGATAAGCTGGATTATCTGCTGGGATGGGAGGAGAAAAAAGTACTGGTCTCCAACCGGGAACTGGTGCAATTGTTTACAGTCCCGTCCACCAGTCTGTCTGGGGTTTCTATCTGGGCAAAGTTGTATCGTCTTTGCCTGATCCGGGAATTTCAGATTGTATTTCCAAAGGATATCAGCTATGAGGAGGATTGCTGTTTTAATGTGCAGTATTACCGTCATGTGAGAAAGGCGGTGACAATCCGGAAAAATCTATATCATTACAGGCAACAGCTGGAATCACTGTCCAAAACGTATCGCGCGTCCGTGATAGGGGATCTGGTACATGGATATCAGGAGCGGAAATGCCTGCTTCGGGAGTTGAAAATGCCGGAGACAGCACAAAAAAAAGTGGATGCGATCTTTTTGATTGTAATTTTCAGCCAGTTTAAGAAAATTGTGAAAAGTTCACTCTCTGCGTCAGAACGGCGCAGGGAATATTGCCGGATTTTGAGTTTTCAGGAGACGCGGGATGACATTGGCGAGCCGTGTCCGAAGTTATCTTTTGATTGATCTTCTGCTGCTGGAGTGGAAGCGGCGTGAGGAAAAACATCAGGCGTAACCGAAAGGAGGCTGTTTGATGGAACAGGAAATTTTATTATCGGTCATTGTACCGGTATATAATCGAGAAAATTTTTTACCGCGCTGTCTGGAGAGTTTAGTGAAGCAGACGATGGAATCGATAGAGATTCTGGTTGTGGATGATGGCTCAACGGATGCGTCACTTTCGATTATTGAACAGTTTCAGAAAAAATATCCGGGAAAGATCCGATTGTTTTGTCAGGAACATGAGGGAGTGTCGGCGGCGCGCAACCGTGGAATGAAGGAGTCAGCCGGACTCTATATTACCTTTGTGGATTCGGATGATTATGTGGATTTAGATGGATATGAACGGGTATTTCAGGTGATGGAGGCACAGGGAAAGAAAGCGGCGGAAGTAATCTGCACTCCGGCAAGATGCCGGGAAGAGGATGAATGGAAGCTGATAGGAATCTGTCCGGATGATGCGGCTGAAAAGATGGTGATCATGTATTATGTGACGTCGAATGTCTGGAATAAACTGTTTCATCGAAGGCTGCTTTCAATCCCTGGGGTTTATTTTACAAATCTGAAAAATGGAGAAGATACCTGTTTTTCTATGGTGGC
>OHVM01000771.1_pt1 | contig 10903 bp, 9 predicted proteins | sample 1579431 | NCBI WGS metagenome assembly OHVM01 (sample SAMEA3882524, study PRJEB24775) | human gut metagenome | biome: human-associated habitat; feature: intestine environment; material: feces | place: Netherlands | collected 2009/2010 | reverse complement strand
TCGGTAAGCGAATACTGAATCTGTAGAAACCTCCACATTTCAGACAGTTTGCATATTCTGGTTTTCCGAAGATTCACGGTAATACCCAAGTCATGTGTGATTTCCACAATCTCTATAAGCAGCCCTTTCAGAAACTCCTTATCTTTGTGAATCACATAACTGTCATCCATGTATCTGCCATAAAATTTCACGCCTTTTACAATCTTTATGTAGTTGTCAATCGGTATGGGATAAGCAATCCCTGCGTCCTGTGCCACCTGGTCACCTATGTTCAAGTGTTTTCGCAAGAACTTTTTCCCGGTCAGCAGGCTCTTATCAACCTTTTCGTGTTCCAGTGAGTTGAATACATCGTCCATAGCGGACTCATATTCTTCATCACTCATGTAGGACACATCCACCTTCTCATTGTCTACAATCTTTTCCAGGAACCAGAGTGCTGTATCGTCATCAACGTACTTTTCAAACAACTCCATGAGTTTGTCATGTCGAATGTTGTCATAGTATTTTGAGAAATCCATCAGCAAGATATAACCATCGTTACTCTGATTCTCCCGGAAGAACCTGTGCAGGTGCGCTTCTAACCTGCGGCGGGTAAAGTCTATTCCTTTACCTTTCTGGCTTGCGCCATTATCGTAGATAAGGTGGTCTTTAATTGCGGGAGTTAAGACTTCATCACATAAAGAATGTTTGGCAATTCTGTCCCGTATCTGTTCGCCTGTAATGGGACGTGTCTTACCACGTTCATTGATGACGAAGTTGGTACTGGGCTGAAATTCGTAGGTATGTTCTTTCAACTCTCTTTGCATTTTGGACAAGTCCAGAAGGTATGTCATTTCATACCGCTGAACCTGTGGTTTCCAATCACTCCCACTCTTTGCTCTAAGATAAGCGTCATACAACGCATTGCCGTCATATATTTCACGTTGACAACTACAATTCTCGTAAGAAGTAGTATCGTGTTTGGTATTTACCATCATAGGAAGGACAACCTCTCCTTTCTCTTACTCCGAAACGCTCAAGTGGCTATTTAATCGGAGTATCGAAATCGGGGCGAACGCCATTAGAGTTAGAAGCGTTGTTGTTGTTCGCATTACCGTTGTTGTTGACATTGGAGAAGTTAGTAGCGGAAGCAGAGATTGCCCCTTTGAACTTGTTATCCGATTTACGCCAACCTTTGATAAGGTCTATCTCTCTTTGAATGTCCTCGCCGAACCTCAAGAAAGAATTAACATCCACTGGGAGAGTTTCTATTGCATACTGTAGTTCTTGCACCAGTCGGTAACATTGACCGATTGCCAGGTCTTGATGAACACGCCGCTCCACCAACTCTTCATAGTAGGTGGGATAAATGCTGTTCGCAGTGTAGACGTGTTCACCGATAGACCTCAGACAATCGACTACAGCTTTCCGCTCATCCTCAATGAACCAGGTGTCAAAGGCTTCCTGCTGTTTGCGGAAATGGTCATAAATCTCTTTCTCAACGTCAGTAAGTTCTTCGTAGCTTCGCCCGCTGAATTTCTTTTCAAGACGTTGTGCCGCCTTTCGTTTGCTGTAGCCAAAGTCACGGAGCAGCAAATCAGTAACCTCTTTCCTAACTTTATTGAGATGGTGAAACACCTCAAACTGAGAGGGTTTCCGTTTGCTTTTCAATACTGACATTTCATTAGTTCCTTTCTACTGCACCCCACAAGGGGGTGCAGATTTTAGATTAACCGATACAGAAAGCGGGGCGAACGCCATAAGAGTAAGAAGCGTTGAAGTTGGCCGCACGACCGTAGTAGTAGACACAGGAGAAGTAAGCAGCGGAAGATACATCTCTCAGCCAATAGTCCTCTCGATTATGCAGCTTAGTACGGTCAAACATGAAGAGCGGAAACTGACCGTCACCCGAAGCCACGTTGTAACCATTACCATCATGTGCGCCCCACGCTACAGAGCCATAAACCTGCACTTCGTTCATTAACTCAACATCAGAGTCGAACCATGCCCAACCCGAAGGGGTGTTTCCATTTACAGCATTGGTCAGAAGTTCTCTCTTTGTAAGAACATGAGCGGAACCAAACGCTGCCTTGATAGTAGTCTTAGCCTGCGCCAGATTCGACTTATACATGGCAGAACCAGTGTAACCACCAGTGGTGACATTACTGGTATTCATCTGTGCTTTATAAAGAGACGTATCGGGAACAACGACTACATGGTGCTTTGTAAAGTTAGTGTCACCACAGTTATAGTAGTAATCAAATGCTGCAATACGATAAGTCACACCCTTGATAACCCAGTAGTCACCAATATACAGGTCTGTGAACTTACCACTTGAAATTGCGGCATACTGCGCTGCTGTAACAGAAGTACCCAGGTTCTTACCTCGGTAAATACAGTTATGTGCCGCTGCACCATCAGCCAGTACATTTCTGACTGAATCAATGTCAGTCTGCAAACCCTTATGAAGATTCTCCACGGTAATGACCTTCACGCCGTTACCATCGTGAATCAACATCTGTTCAGTACCCGTAACGGAAAGAATCGCTTCCAGGTCTGCAAACTTTTTCGTCTGAACACTAATAGTTGCCATCTTTTATTCCTCCTTGTATTTCCAATCTGCCAAAATCGCATAGTCCAGGTCATCTACAATCAGCGTGATTGCTTCATCATCTGTAGCAAGCGGAGCAGAGAAGTCATTCTGCATTGTCATCTGCTCAAGCAGAGTCAAACGCTCATCCAGTTCAGTACACTGATTTTGCAGGTTGCCCGCAGCGTCCTTACTCAACTGGTCTTTCATAGCCTGGAACCAGGCGTTGTAAATTTGCTGCTGCTGACTCTCAAAAGCCGCCATGCTTACCTTGTATTCCTGTTCCAGATTATCCGTATAGTTGTCAAACTCCGTTGCTTTAGAATCAGCTTCCTGCTCAAACAAAGTTTTCTGCTCTGCAAAATAATTCTGGAAAGCGGTATACAGGTCTGTTCCATTCTCCACCATGCTCATAATGGTGTTGAGGGCTTCGTTCATGCGGTTAGCGTCTTTTGCCCCGAAGAAAGATTTCTCTTTCCCGGTATAAGACGTAATGTCCTGGAAGGATACTGAACCATCTTCGTTGTTAATCTGGTTGTATCGCTTCAACCCCGCCCATACAGCGTCCGTATAGTCAACAGGTAAAAGTTCCCATGCCATTTACAAGTCCCCTCCCTTCATTCCGAAATTCCATGTAAACATCCTCCTTCCTTCACTCTCATTCGTGAGTCTGTCATACAGGTCTAAGGTTGCACCCTCCAAACGATTCAGTTCATTGAAATCCATCGTAGTACCATTATCGTTATAAACGGGTGCAGACCCGTAAGACATTCTGAGAGTGTTGGTGTTGAGGGTTTCCAGATTTTCTTCAAGCTGATTGATTTCATCAGCGTAGAAGTAATCACCTGGTACTCTGTCATCACCCAGGCTTACAAGGGAGAACTCCTTGTACAGCTTGATTGCCATATCCCGGAGGAACGTCAGATTGTTCTTGATACGGTTGAAATCCGAAGCATTGAATCTGTCACCCGTATAAACACCCTCTGAATTTGTACTTCCGTGCCAATCGGTTTTAGGTGTTTGCCATGCCATCTTCCGTCACCTCCTAACTGGATACACGTCTTGCGGTTACCTTGCCGCTGAACGCCTGGTCAAAGTTGATTGTGTGCCGATAGATATTTACCTTCATTCCGTCATGGAACTCATTCTCCTGGTACACAATATCGTTTGCGTCAATCTCCGGGTTACCTCTGGTATCGTACTCATACTCAATACCTGCGGTATAATAATCACCAATCCATTCAGCCAGTTCCGTAGCAATCGCCATATCACTGATAAGCGGGTTCGCCCATTTTACAGACTTACCTCTGCTGTTCAGTGACTTCGTGGCATATCGCTCTACGATTTTGTACCGATAGCCCAGGATTTCCAGACGGAAGGTTCCTGTCTTAGAGAACTTGACTGTCACATAGTAGTTCCCCCATGCAGTGATACTCACACCACTTGCACTTTCGTCCAGTGTTGCCCGGAAGTTGTAGGACGGTTCGCCTACATAGAAGGTTTCCACATCACCAGACTTCACGGTAATATCCTCACTGACAAGACTCTCTTCGGCATTACCCGGCTGATAACTGTAGCAAGGTACGATGACCTCTTTGACCAACTCCTGCTTAATGGCTTTCGGAGAAGAAGTCATGTCCTGCCGCTCCATGGTAAAGTCAGTCACGTCACCGAAAGCGAAGTTGTTAAGCACAATACGGTTGTACGGCTCTGCCGTTCCCGTGAACTCAATCTTCATAGTGTCGAAATCGTCAAAGTCCCGAAGGATAACCAGGGTCTTTGTAATCTCTTCCTCCACCTCATACTCAGTAACCAATTCGTTATTGTTGTAGGTGCGAATGACCATTCCCGAAGGAAGGGCATTACCGAACACGAACTTCACACCGTAGTACATACAGGCGGCTTCCTGCACGATTGTCACCATAGGGTTTGTGATGAACTTACCGTCAGCGTCAGACTGCTGTTCTGAAATAAAGCCTGTGTTCAACGTTCTCTTACTTGCCGCCCGTGGCAGGAAGAACATTGTCCCGTCTGCCGTGGTGTAGTTACTTGCCAGTGTTGCGTACTCATCTTTGGTGTCATCCGTCAGAATCTTCGCAACGTGGGAGTAATCGGTTTCACCATTGCTGCTTGCCGCAGCTTCCGGGACGAAAGAAGATTTAATCTGAATCGTACCAACTCTGGACTGTGACAGAACACAGCGGCAGGCATTGGCTATAATCTGCAATGCTTCCTTGCAGGAAACACGGGGGATAGGGTTCTTCGTGTACAGCTTTTTGAGTCGGGGGTCAACATAGTAGTCTTTCTCCCCAGCAGCTTTCAGAACCTCAATCGCCAGGTCATAATAGCTTTTGCCGTTCGGAGCATACAATCCTTTGTAATACTCCGTGTCCATGTTACGGAACACGTCCTGGCAACGGATTGTTGCCGTATAGTCATCGGACTCCCACTCAGAACAGAGCAGGTGATTTCCTCTGACCCATTCGATTTCATCAGAGTTCGGAAGCTGATACCCGTAGTAAATGTCCATCTCCTGTCCCGTTTCCAGGAAGTTGATAGCCGACTTCGGGTTGTCCACGTTGAAATACTTGTCATAGTTTTTCAGCGTTACTGAGAAATCAATCTGAGGAATGTCAGCACCAATCGGACTGACATAACTCTCAAGTGAAGAACTCATAACAGAATCGTTGTAGTACACCAGTCCGTAACCGAAACGGAAGGAGTAAATACGCAGCCTGCTTCGTAAGTTCTTCATTTTATGAATCACCAGAGTCAGTGTGGTTACATTCTCAAGCACTTCCTCTGTAGTAAAAACAGCTTTGTCATTATCCCGGAACTCAACCTTTTGCCCGGTATTAGTGACAAAATCAAAATCAGTAGGATAATTCTCACCGAAGTTAATCGTGATACCTCTGAAATCAGTCGGAGCCGCATGAAGGTTTATGGTCACTTCATACAGTCCGTCTGATACCAGATTCTTTCCTACCAACCCTGTGTTGTAGAACATTGCTCCCGGCTTGTTCCGTGGGAGAAAATACATGGAACCGTCAACCCTGGTAAAGTTCTCTTCCAAAGTGGCGTACACCACATCGTCAGTTCCTTCATTGAACAGGTTGTCCGTGTTGGAGAAGTAGGCAAACTCCCCGCTGTCTACTTTGGCTTTCGCCTGCGCTTCCTGGTTGACAACTCCGAAAGAAATCATTATGTATGCTCTCTCACGGAGGGAGTCTTTCATGCTTGCCTTATACTCTTTGGATACCTTTTGCATAAAATCACTCTCCTACGTCAATCAGATTCACCTTGCAATTCCTGTAGTGTGTCGGGTGACCGTCCTCATCTACCCAGTAGGGTTCAGCCGTTCGGTTACCACAGTACATTTTGATGGTCTTAGGTGCATTGCTTACAGGGTCAATAAAAGTTACATTTACAAAGAAGTTATCAAGGATACTCAGTATCTTTGACCACTGTTCGGCAGTGAGCCATGACCATTCCAGATTGTCAATCTTGTACTGGTCACGTCCGATACGCTGACCCACCACCGTACCGTTTGCATTACGCCCGGAATCTACAAGAGTGGTCACCGTAGGGGTGACACCTCTCTTGCAGGGAGGTAACGCATAACCGTTGATTGCCAGATAAGCCATTACACATTACCTCCTTATCCCGTAAAGCTATAGCCATTGGCTTTCTTCTGAGTGGTCACAGCGTCAGTCACCACACGGTTACCAACCTGCACCACGGTTTTCTCTTCCTTATCAGCCTGCCTACGCATATCATCAGCCATCTGAACCATGGTCGGTTCAACGTACTCATGGTAGAAATCCTCCATGGCTTCACGGAAGCCCGTTGCGGAAATCTCCGTACTGCTCTGTACGTTAGAAGAAATAGACCGGGAGAATGCGGCAGAGTCATAATATTTCAGAGCAGAAGTATCAACTGCCAGTGCCATTGTCGGACTGAAATTCGTGAAGGAATCAGCCCATGTGCCGACTACAGACTTCGTACTCTTACCCACCTGGGTAATCGCATTATTGAAACCTGCAACGGCAAAACCACCAATCTCATAAAAGACCTTAGACGGGGAGTTTACGTCCAACTTGTCCTTGAACCAGGAAATAATTGAACTGCCCCAGGAAGAGATTGTGCTTTTGCAAGTATGGTACAATTCACCGATACCGTTCTTAAAACCACTCACTACATTAGAAGCTACATTGTAGAAACCGTTGTAGGAGCAATATGCTGTGAACCAACTCTTCACGCTGCTACCGAAGGTACTCATGTTACCCTGTGCCGCAGTGTAGTACCCACCGATTCTGTTCTTGAATCCATCAACCACACTGGTTGCAAAGCCAGAGAATGCAGAAGCGGAAGCAATACCAGAGAACCAGTTCTTCACATTGCTTGCCCAAGTGGTCATATTGCTCTTCGTATTTACATACGCAGAACCAATCTTATCCTTGAACCCGGTCACCACATTATTCGCAAAGGTCTGGAAGTTTGTAGAGTTCACACCGCCGAAGCCGCTATTTGTAAACCACTCCTTCACATTCGTAGCCCAGGTAACCATGTTGGACTTCGTAGTGGTGTAGGCAGAACCCACCTTTGTACGAAAGCCCTCAATGACATTCCCGGCAAACGTCTGGAAGTTCGTAGAGTTTACGCCACCAAAGGAACTATTGGTGAACCATTCCTTGACCTTACTTGCCCAGGTGGTCACATTTGTTTTGGTATTGGTATAGGCACTACCGACTTTGGTTCGGAAACCTTCAATCGTGTTGTTCGCAAAAGTACTGAAAGTATCGCTGTTCACTCCACCAAAAGAGTTGTTGCTGAACCAGTCTTTCACTTTGCCTGCCCAGGTGGTCACGTTAGACTTAACCGTGGTATAAGTACCACCAACCTTGTCTTTGAAGCTGCTTACGATATTGCCACCAATTTCCTTGAAATGCTCAACAATACCCTTACCGTCCTCACCCTTCGTGAACCACTCAATGACCTTGCCTGCCCATTCCTTGACCTTGCCTGCAATCTCACTGAACTTATTAAGTCCCTGTAAGAAACCTTCGACAACATAACCGCCCATCTCCTTCATTACTGTAGAAGGAGAGTGAATACCGAAGCACTCTTTGAATCCGTCAATGAACGGGTCAAATACGTTCTCCTTAATCCACTTGCCGATATTCTTAATGCCGTCCCAGATACCCTCAAGCAGACCCGCTACCCAGTCAAGACCGCACTTCTTCGTGCCGTCATCATTGGTGAGATATTCCTGGAAATACCCGGTAATGTCCTCCCAGATACCCTGCACGAAACCTGCGATAAAGCTAACCGCAGCCGCCAGAGCCGAACCCAGTAACTTAAAGAAACTCTGTGCCACACCTGCAAAGTCAATGCCCTTAATACAAGCCTTGAGATTCTTCCACAGGTCTTTGCCCATCTTGTTCCAGTCATAGCTTGCAATCCACTCCTGGGCTTCATTGAATGCACCCTTCAAGAAATCGCCAATACTCTTTCCCACAAGGCTCCAATTCAAACCGCCAAGCAAGCCAATCATAAAATCAAGGGCTACCGTGACACCACGAACCAGAAGTCTGCCCAGGTATGTGAAGTCAATTTCCTCCATTGCGCCATTCAGCAGTTCTGCTATATGGTTACCCAGGTTCTTGAAATCCGCTGTCTTTAGGAACCAGTATGCTGTCTGTATTGCACCGTTCAGTCCGTATCCAATCTTGTGACCGATACCAGACCAATCAATGCTATCCACAATCTCATTAAACTTTTCGCCCAGTAGAGTACCCAGGGTTTTCCAATCACCTGCGTCCAGTGCTGCTTTCAGCTTATCGGTAAATTCAGAAATGCTACTGTCAATCGGCACGGTTTCAAACATATCACCATAGTTCTTACCGCCAGAGCCGCTTCCACTATTGTTCTTACTGATAATGTTCAATTCATCAATGCCAACCGTAGCGTCCTTAATATCCTTCGCTGCTTTCTTCGCAGACTTACCCGCACCAGAGATAGAATCGCCATAGGAAGCTGCCGCTTTCTTCGCTTTCGTGAAGGTAGTTGCACCAGACAGACGGGCGAAAAACTGATTGACAATATTCAGCAGTGCTGCAAACTTATCAATCAGAGCGTCCACCGCAGGAGCAATCATATTGATGAGCGGAGCAACCATAGCACCCATGCTGTTCTTGAGGTACTGGAAACTGGTTGCCAGACTGTCCATACTTCCCTTGAACGTACCGCCCATGAGGGAACTGTACATATACAAATTCTGAATACCTTCCTTCATTGCAGCTGTAAGCTGTGAGAAGAGGAATCGAATTGCACGGTACATTGCAATACGCTTTAAGGAAGAGAACAACTGACCCATACCCGAAGTTGTTTGCTTCACCTTGCTACTCAGTTTGGAACCGATAGTACTTCCCAGTTTCTTACAGGCATTCACTGCTGATTTTGCCGCAGTGCTTACCCCCTTCAAGGCGGCTTGAAATGCTTTCAGAGCAACACCACCTACAGCAGAAAATGCTCTTGAGAACACACCACCTACACCTTGCAGAACACCCAGGAATCCTCTGGTCTGAGTAGCGGCAGCAGTTATCTGGGAAGTATACTGAGTGATACCAGAGGTTGCCGCTGTAGCCGCCGCACCCGCATTTGTTGCACCCGCAGGGTCAGCAGGAGCCGCAGTCCCAGTAGGCGTTGCCGTCTGGTTCCCAGTAATATTTCTCATATTCGGAATCTGAATGCCCTGCATATTCTGTAGAGCAGTGCTGAGTGCTTCAACCTTTTCCACACCAGACAAGTCCAGACTATCCAGAGAAGCACCGATTTCAGTTAGTCTCTTAGAGATTGTGGAGGAAATCTTGACATTGCTCAGAGAATTAAGGCTTTTTGTCAAATCTTCAATCTTCTCAATCCCGGACATACTCAGCTTTGCATTGCTGATTGCGTCCAGTTTCTTGCTGATATTGTTCAGACCTGCGCCGCCTTTGGTTGCTGCTTTCAGCTTATTGAAGCTGTTAATCAGAGCGTCTACACCTTTAGCGGCATTTTCAGACTTTGCTTCAATTTGAAACTCAAGACCTTCAATCTCAACTGCCATGATTTATTCCTCCTTCCGTTTAAATTTTGAATTGACCCCTGCCATTATCTGCTTCATAGCTTCCTTACCTGCATTCAGCTTCTTGTGATTCTCTTCCTCTTGCTGCTGTCTATGACGTGCTTCGGTAAGAGGAATTGGAGCCTGTCTGTAAGGAATAGGCTTATGCTTTTTACTCATAGCGTTCAGTACCGGGGAAGCGTCAACCAACGCTTCATAGAAATACAGACCTTGTAGCCAAAGGGCTTCATTCTGCCGTTCTTTGACCTTTTCGTCCATATACCTGTAGTACCGTGCCATCTCACAATCACCATCCCAGTAATCGTGATAGCCCATACCCAGACTCATGTAATAACCGCAGAGTTTTTCAAAAGTTTCCCCGTAACGATAAACAACGGGCAAGCGGCGGTTGCCGCCGCCCGTTGCAGCCTGGGAGTCCGAACCCGTTACCAGTTCGTTTCCCAATTCACGTTTTTTACCACTTTCTCATCGGGTTCCTCCATCAGAGTCACAATCGGGTCATTGTACATCTCTGCCAACTTACCAATCAGTTCATCCTTATGAGGCATACCCGCATAAATCTTGTCAATCACATCCTGCTTCACGAAACGATGGTGCGCCTTGAATGCACCTGCAAAAAGAGCAGGAAGCAGAGTCATAGGCTTACGGTCAATGTCCTGTGCAACAAAGCCCTCATCCTCCATCTGCTTGACAGTACGCCTGGTAAACTCAAGCGTGTATTCCTTATCTTCATAGGTAAAAACAATCTGTTTAGCCATTGCTCAACTCTCCTTTAATTCTCAAAATTAAATGCAATCTTACTCTTCGTCCTCAGTGATAGGAGTGGACGGGGCAATCGTAATCGCCATACCACGAACCTCATTCACGCCGCCGCCAGTAACGTAGACGGACAGTTCGCCTGCAAACTTGAACTTACCCTCAGAACCCGTAGGAGTCGGGGAACTTGCAGTCTCAGTGCCACCGAACCATACTGCGTATTCCTCGTTCTTACCCTCAAGGGCTTTCAGAGCCTTATACTCAGTGTGGTCATAGTTGGCATTAAAGGTCATGCCGTCATTACTCTGGACACCATTCACATAGGTCTGCATTTTGTCAGACAGAGTGGTGGTCTCAAGCAGTTCCGGGTCACCGCCCAGGTCGGGGAACTCAGTAATGTCAAGCAGCTTCTCCCATGCCGTTTCCTTCTTGTGCATGAGGAAAGTCATATA
>OHVM01000766.1_pt1 | contig 10952 bp, 8 predicted proteins | sample 1579431 | NCBI WGS metagenome assembly OHVM01 (sample SAMEA3882524, study PRJEB24775) | human gut metagenome | biome: human-associated habitat; feature: intestine environment; material: feces | place: Netherlands | collected 2009/2010 | reverse complement strand
CGGACATACGAGGCATTCCTGCGGATGTCTCGCAAAAATCAGTTCCAGAATATTTCTTCTCGCTTTCAGTACCTTCGGGGAGGCCGTCTGCACGACCATTCCCTCCGAAACCGGTGTGCTGCACGCCGTCGGAAGCAGTCTCTGTCCTTCTACCTCGACCACGCAGATGCGGCAGACCGCCTTGATGCTCAGATCCTCATGATAACAGAGAGTCGGAATGTGGATACAGGCTTTTTTCGCCGCCTGTAGGATCGTCGTTCCTTCCTCCACCTCTACCGGCTGCCCGTCGATTGTCAGATGTACCATCATGCTTCTCTTCCTCCTCTCCGCTCAAATCGTCCCGCGTAGGATGTTCCCCGGCTGCGGTGTCTCGCATACGCGTCATACGAATCATACATGACATCGCGTTCACCGACTGCTGCACGCCGTCTTCCCATCCGGCTGTTTCCATCGTTTCTATAATCTTCTTCTGCTTCATAAATTCCTTCCGCCACGGCTGCCTGAGCGCAGACCGGGCAGTAATCGCGGTCGATGTGCGCCAGATATTCCTTACGGAAGTTCTGGATGCTCGTCTGCACCGGAACAGCGGTCGAATGTCCCAGACCACACAGGGCAGTCAGGCGCATCGTCTCCGTCAGCTCATCGATTTTTTCCAGATCCGGCAGAGTCGCCAGCCCCCGGCTGATGCGGGTAACCAGATTGTAAAGCTGCTGGCCGCCCTCGCGGCACGGTGTACATTTTCCGCATGACTCGCCGCGGAAGAAGTCCAAATTGTTTCGCACAATATCTACAATACAGTTGCTGTCGTCGATGACCAGAATCGTACCGCAGCCAAGACGTCCGCCGGATGCCGAAACTGTATCAATATCCAGTGTCATATCGATCTGATCGGCATTGATGATCGCACCGGAGGTACCACCGGTCTGCACGCCCAGAAGCCCTTTTCCATCCGCGATGCCGCCGCACACTTCATAAATGATATCTTTGAGGTTCACGCCCATCGGAAATTCAAATACGCCCCTGCGGACTACATTTCCACAGACCGTAAAAAGCTTTGTGCCAGGGCTGTTCGCTGTGCCGATGCTGCGGTACCATTCCGCTCCGTTTAAGAGGATCGGTGCAATATTCGCCAGCGTCTCTACGTTATTTAACATGGTCGGTTTTCCAAAGAGTCCGTGAATGCTTGGAAACGGCGGACGGAAACGTGGCTCGCCTCGTTTTCCCTCAATGGACTCAAACAATGCCGTCTCCTCGCCGCAGACGTAAGCACCCGCACCGGAGCGGAACTTGATTTCAAAGTCAAAACCGCTCTCCATCATATTTTTTCCTAAAAATCCGCGTTTTTCCGCATCCTCCAGCGCATCTTTTAATACCGGGAACAAATATGTATACTCGGCTCTCAGATAAATATATCCGGTATGGGCGCCGACTGCTTTTCCAGCAATCGCCATGCCCTCGAAGACCGCACACGGGTCGGTCGAGAGAAGAATCCGGTCTTTATTCGTTCCCGGCTCTCCCTCATCGGCGTTACAGACGATGTATCTCGTTGGGTCAGATGCGTGGGCGGTAAACTCCATCTTGCGATAGGTCGGGAATCCCGCACCGCCGCGTCCACGAAGTCCGGAGGCGCGGATCACATCGATAATCGCTTCACTGTCCATCGAAAGTGCTTTTTTCAGCGCTTCAAATCCGCCGCGGTCCGCATACTCCTGTGAACTTCTCGGATTAATCTTGCCGCGGTTTTTCAGCAATACGTGCATTTCCTCCATACTATTCCACATCCTCCCGTATATATTGTTTGATAATATCCCGCACCGATTCCGGCGTCAGGTTGCCGTACACGTGCTCATTGATCATGATCGCCGGGGATATTTCACAGAGTCCCAGGCAGGGACAGTATTCCAGGGTGAACCTTCCGTCCTCGGTCGTCTCCCCGATGCTGATGCCGAGCTGATCCTCCAGCGCCTGAACGACTGCCTGCGCCCCATGTACGTGGCACGGCGCGCTCTTGCACATCCGGACAATGTAGCGCCCCCTCGGTTTTACCGACAGCATCGCATAAAAGGTGATGAAACTGTACACCTTGTTCATCGGAATATCCATCTCCCTGGCGATGACTGACGCCACCTCCTTGGAAAATGCCGACACAACCTTCTGCGCCCGGATGATCACTGTCATCAGCATATCCGGTCTGCCCTTGTATTCCGCCGCAATCGCAGCCACCTGTACCAGCTTTGAAGCCGGTGTCTTATATACATAACTGTCCCTGTCCATCCTGCTCCCTCACTTTCAGTTTGTATTTTTCCAAACTTATTTTTTGTTTGACTAACTGTCTGTTTGATTTTTTCCCAATTATAGGGATGCACTGACAAATTGTCAAGAAAAACTTACAGTTTGGTTTGTTAATTGACAAACAGTTTGTCTGAGAGTATGATGAAAGAAACAGGTTTGCTCTCATTTCCCGTTATCTTGTACCTGAATTTTTGATTTTTAAACAAAAAAGGAGAACATTCTCTTATTTATGTTCCCTATCTACTAACTTTTTTCTATAGAAACAGGATTGACGCAGCAAAATGAACGCGATAAAATTTTTTTCAGGAACTTTGACAAAAGAAAGACAATCCCTGTGCATTTCATTTTCCGAATTATTTTAAGACGCAAAATTTTGCGATACACACTCGAGGCACAGAGCACCCCAAAGGAGGTATTCATGGAAATTTCCAACTACATGGACTTTCAGTTTCTCATCCGTTTTCTCGAAGGACTTCAAAAGTTTCTCGGAGATAACTGTGAGATCATCGTCCACGATTACCGCAAAGGCTACGATCACACGATCGTCTACGCATTCAACTCACAGCTAAGCGGGCGCGACGTCGGCGGTTCCCCGCGCGGCGGCATGATCACACAGCTCGGCAATGATATCGAGCCGCTCAAGCATTCGATCATTTCCCTCGATACCAGCCAGAAAGACCGGCTTTTTAAGTCCTGCACAACGCTCATCGAGGACGAACATCACAAAATTATCGGATCTGTCTGCTTAAATATGGATGTTCGCGATCTCTATCTGGCACAGAGCGCCCTGCAAAATCTGATCGGACGCCCAGGCACCATCGGCGTATCGGCAGCTGTGGGCGCACAGATCGACGGCATGTCTGGCTGCACACCATCCGGAATGGCTTCTGATGGCACCTTTTTCGGAACTGGCAGCACGGACGGCACGAATGGCGCAAATCAGGCAGCCATGTCTGACCGCGACTTTATTCTCAAAAAGAATGTCGATGATATTTTACAGCACTATATTTATCAGGCAGAGTCCATGATCGGAAAACCGATGATGCTGATGAACAAGGAAGAAAAGATTCGTGCACTCGACTATCTTGACCAGAAAGGCGTCTTCAAGATCACAAAAACCAGCCTGCTCCTATGCGACGCGATGCAGATTTCCAAGTATACACTGTATAACTACTTGGAAGAAGCGCGGATTTCACGAAAGAGTGAAACGAATGAATAAGAATCATAAACTAATTCTTTCAACCTCTGTTTGCTTATCCTCTTATTCATTTTAAAATATAAAAGACCTGAAGAGCAGCCATTTACCGCACCTTTCAGGTCTTTTTATATTCATTTACCATATTTACATTATTTTCTCAATTTTTCTAGTATTCTTTCTATTATTGTTGCTTCTTACCTATTCTTTTTATCCTATAAACAGACACCACGCCGGAATCGTAATCATCGAAATCAGTGTCGTGAGCACTACCGTTTTCGCTGCAAACGGTGCATCGCTGTCATAGCGCGCCGCAAAGATCGCTGCAGTTGCACCGGCTGGCATTCCCGTCATGATGACTGCTACACCTGCTGCCACCAGATCCAATCCGGCCGCCAGGCTGATTCCATATGCCAGAAGCGGAAGAAGGAACAGACGGAGAACACTGAATTTGAGCGCGGTCGGGTTGACAATCTCACGCAGTTTGACATCGGTCAGAATCGTGCCGATAATGAACATCGTCAGCGCTGAATTACAGTTTCCGATGTATGTCACCGTCGATTTCAGCACGCCCGGAAGCTGCAGCTGCGTCGCCATCAGGAACATGCCAATGTAGACGCCGACCAGACACGGATGCGTCAGGACATTTTTCAATACCTTTTTCCGATCGGAACCACCGCCAACAAAATAAGACGTACCCGCCGACCACATGACGACGCGCATCGGAATCAAGAAAATAGACGCATAGAGAAGTCCCATGCTTCCATACACACCCTCTGCGACCGGATTTCCGAGAAATCCGCCGTTAGAAACGATCGTGCAGTATTGGAGCACCTTCCGATGCTGCTCCGAGTAGCCCTTAAACAGCACTTTGTTAAGCGCCACACAGACAAGCTGCAAAACAAAGCCAACCGCCAGCAGCAGTCCGCAGGTTTTAAAAATCGAAGCATCAAATGAAATCAGGCACGATTTCACGATATTGCAGGGAATCACGATGTTCACACAGAGATCCGTCAGGCATTTTTCTCCCTCCTTGCTGATGATCCCACGCCGTTTTAGTATCGCGCCCGCCAGTATCATCAGGAATAAAGACCCCTGTAGGTTGCAAAGTTCGAGTAAATTCATATGGGGCTTCCTCCTTTTTTGTACGACATGCCTTTTATACTGCAATCCTTCTCACTCTGTATCCACTCCAAATACATGAATAAGCCGTTTACAAACACAAAATCCTTGTAAACTATTTCAAAATCAACTCACTCTTGCCCACCATCTATAACAACACAAACCAGCTTACCCCTTTTTTACCAACCGCATCAAAAAACTCCAGATCGGCAATATGTACAGATACGATGCCACCGCCACACTCGCAATCGGCGCACCGACGGCTGCCAGCGGAACGGCTCCGGCGATCGACCACGGTACCAGCGGTGCCAGCACAACCGCCGTATTTTCCAGATCGATTGCAAACCGTTTGTTATCTGGATTTCCTTCTTTGCAGAGCTGATGGGTCAGCATAATCGAGAGTGTCTGGTTGCAGGCAATCATGGAAGCAACCGCCGCCACCGCAAAGGTCGCACCAAACGGAGTGATTTTCCGGCTCAGCGCCTCTATTTTTCCCTGAATCGGTTTCAAGAGCCCGGTTCCCTCGAAAATTCCCGCATAACAGGAAGAAAGGCTTACGATCGCTGCCACCTTAATCATTGATTTCAAACCGCCGCCGTTCATCATGGCGCTGATCGCCGGATCGTTTGCCTGATAACCGGTCAGACACATCTGTAAAATTTCTCCGATTGTCCGCCCCTGCAGCGCCACGCTCAGAAACGCCGCCAACACAATGCTGATCAGCATCGTTTTCTTGACTTCCACGCGAAAAGTGGACAGCACCAGAATGATCGCCGCCGGAATCACCGCGCTCCAGTGAAGCACAAAACTATTGGAAAAAAGCCCTTCCACATCCATCCGTCCACTTCCGGCACTCATGGAACGTCCCACTATATAATAGAGAATACACGTAGCCACAAATGGCACCAGGGATGTCTTTATCATTTCGCGGATATTTTCATAAATATCCGTCTTCGTCAGCACACAGACAAGATTCGCGCTGGACGATACCGGTGAACAGCGGTCGCCAAAATAGATGCCCGAAAGAATCGCCCCTCCGATCCAGAACGGGTCAAGCTCCATCGCACGTCCCATCGCCATACAGATAACGCCCATCGTCGCGCCGGTTCCAAAGGAGGTTCCGGTCAGGATCGACACCATACAGTTAAGAAGGAACGCGATCAGCAGAAATGCTGACGGCGACACCAGCTTCGACGACCAGCACACGATCACCGCAATCGTGCCGGATGCCCGCCACAGCGCTGTGATAAAGCCGATCAGTCCGAAAATCATCAGGATATTGCGGACGGTTTTAACGCCGGAAAGCGACATTTTTCCGAGTTCCGCGAGGCTGTGCTTCCGAATCAGGCCATACGCACAGAAAATCAGATAGCCGCCTGCCAGTGCCCAAAGCACGGACGCGCCGGTAAACACGCAGCCTGCCAGCGCCGCGATAAATGCAAGTAATACAATTCCCTCCAGCATACTTCCTCTCTCTTTCCTACTAACCTGTTATTTTTCATCATAATCTTTTGTTTTTGATGTTTTTAGTATATTCCTGTCCCGCCTTAATGTCCATCTGTTATTTTATGTATTAAATACAGTTGATTTTTGTATCTTACGCAAAAAATCCCTGCTTTTTCTCTATTCGTTTGTTTCTTGATCTAAAAAAGAAGACTTCCCAACATTTTATAATCGTCCAGCTTTCTTCTACTTTTTTCTATTTCTTCATATACTTTTCTAACATACCCTCCCCGGAGATCTGCTATGCGAAGATTTCATCCTTTGATTACCGGAACCCTGCTCCTGACGGCAGTCGGATTTTTCTGCCGGATTCTCGGCTTTTTCTACCGCATCTTTCTCTCCCGGACGATCGGCGCCGAAGGTCTGGGTTTATATCAGATGATTTTTCCCATACATGGCATCGCATTTGCTCTCTGCGCCGGTCCAATCCAGACTTCACTCTCCCGCCTGACCGCCGCCTCCCCGGAAAAGGGACGCGCCTTTTTGCGGGTCAGCCTTGCGCTCTCGCTCTCAATCGCCCTGCCGCTGACCTTTTTGATCTACACCTTTGCCGATTTTCTCGCCGCGCGCGTCCTTCTTGCGCCCGAATGTGCGCCGCTTCTGCCCGCACTCGCCCTCTCGATCCCCTTCTGCGCGATCCATGCCTGCTGCTGCGGGTATTATTATGGGCTCAAAAAAACGGCAGTCCCGGCATTTTCACAGGTGGTCGAGCAGTGCATCCGCATTTTCTCCGTCCTGCTGATCGTCCATGTCTGCCGCACGAACAGGATTCCGATCACGGTGCTGCTGGCTGTCTGGGGGCTGTTGATCGGGGAAGCGGCATCGGCGGTGTTCTGTCTGCTGGTATATGGAAGTTCAAAGCCGGTTTCCAGGATGCCTGGCACGAACAACTCCAATCCGAATCTTTCCCGTCGGATGGAACCGTCCTCCCCATCCTCTGAAGCTGCCATGCCCCGTATCAGCGCCACCCCTCTGCTTTCCCCGCTTCTTGCCCTGGCACTCCCGCTCATGGCTAACCGTCTCACGCTCAGCTTTCTCCAAAGCCTCGAAGCCATCTTTGTACCGAACCAGCTTCTCCTCTCCGGGCTCTCGCGGGTTGAATCGGTCAGTATTTACGGAGTTCTCACAGGCATGGCACTCCCCTTTGTCCTCTTTCCATCCGCCATCACCAACTCCCTCGCCGTCGTCCTGCTCCCGGCAGTCTCGGAGGCGCAGGCGCAGAATCAGCCGGACAAAATCGAACACACCATCTCCATGGCGCTCCGATACAGCCTGTACATGGGAATTCTCTGCGTCGGGCTCTTCACCCGCTTCGGTCCAGCACTGGGCGAAACCTTTTACCACAACGCCGATGCCGGACGTTTCATCCAGATTTTATCCTGGCTCTGCCCGTTTCTCTACCTCTCCACCACCATGGGAAGTATTTTAAACGGGCTTGGGAAAACGGGAACCGTCTTCGTCCACCATACGGTTTCCATGCTTCTCACCCTGTCGCTCGTCCTTTTCGCCATCCCGCGATGGGGAATTTTCGCCTATCTGGCGGCGCTTCTCATCAGCGAACTGGTGCTCGCCTTTCTCCACATCCACGCCCTCTCCCGCGAAGTCCCGATCCGTCTGCCGCTTGGCCAAGGGATCGTAAAGCCCGTCTTCTGCCTCCTGACAGCGCTTGGAATCCTGCAGGGTCTTGAGAGGTCAAATCACCTTTTACACACTCTTTTTACGTTTGAAACACTCCCGCACCTGTTTCCGTCGGTGCTTTTCCAGGCTGGGGGCCTCTGTCTTTTGTATGCGGGCGGACTGCTTTTATTACATAAAAAAATATAAAAAATGGCATCGAACTGATTCCAATGCCATTCTCGTTTTAATCCTAACCTGTTTACTGCTTTTATAAAATTATATTTGATAATACAGCTTCCCTCTTAACCGTCTTCTATGCTATCATAAGTCTATCATAAATACTAAGTTCAGCCATTTCGTTCGGCTCTGCTTCAATATCACTGCTGCCAAGTCAATCCGCAGCATCAGATATCACACAAATCATTTACTACACATACGGAGGTTCCTAATCATGCTTACAATTGGATGTCATCTTTCCTCTTCCCGCGGCTATCTCGCCATGGGAAAGGAAGCGGTCAAAATAAATGCCAATACGTTTCAGTTTTTTACCCGGAATCCGCGCGGTGCCAAAGCCAAAGACATCGATCCAGAAGATGTTGCTAAATTTTTTTCATTTGCAAAAGAACATGGGATTGAAAAAATTCTCGCCCATGCTCCTTACACCTTGAATGCCTGCTCTGCCGATGAGGGAATCCGTGACTTTGCCCGCCGCACCATGGCGGATGACCTGGCGCGCATGGAATACACACCGGGAAACTGCTATAATTTCCATCCGGGAAGCCATGTAAAGCAGGGCGTTGAAACCGGCATTGCCTTCATTGCCGAAATGTTAAATTCCATTTTGAAACCGGAACAGACTACAACCGTTCTTCTGGAAACCATGTCAGGAAAAGGAAGTGAAGTCGGCAGCCGCTTTGAAGAGCTTCGGGAAATCATCGACCGCATTGAACTCTCCGACCATCTCGGTGTCTGCCTGGATACCTGCCATATCTGGGATGGCGGCTATGACATCGTCAATCACCTGGATGAGGTTCTCACCGAATTTGACCGCGTCCTCGGTCTTTCCCGTCTGCGCGCCATCCACTTGAATGACAGCCTGAATCCGCTTGGCGCTCACAAAGACCGCCATGCACGCATCGGCGAAGGTTACATCGGAGCCGAAGCCCTGATCCGCGTCGTACAGCATCCCGCGTTAAAGCATCTTCCCTTCTATCTGGAAACGCCGAACGATCCGGATGGATATGCGGCGGAAATCGCGCTGATGCGGGAACATGCCCGGTAATTTAGATGGAACGCATATAAGACTTGCGCGCGTAATCTAGAAGAGTGGATTTCCTATTTCTGCTCTTCCTGATTTTCTTTCTCCCACTCCCCAAATTCCGGAAGTCTCCTTATAAATCCACTGAACTCTGGTACCGTAAAATCCAATTCTTTATAGCGGACTGCATAAATAATCCCTTTATTGATCAGTTGCGCTCTCGACGTAGAAATGGCACTGACCGTCTTATGCATAACCTGCGCAATATTTGAAATCGTACATGGCAGTTTATCGCATGAGACCATTGCAAAAATAAACTTCTTATCCGCTTCCGAACATCTCTCGTAGCGCACCTTAAAAAATCCATTATCTAAGTTATGGAAAAATTCTGGAATGCAGGATTCCACATGTTTCTCATCGATCCGCTTTCCATCTGTGTTCTGAAAGACAATCTGGCATAATTGCTGGATAAAAAATGGATAGCCCTTCGTAATATCAATGATTTCTCCAACCGCCTCGTCCGTATAGGAAACATTTAATTTTTCCGCTGGTTTCCGGATTGCCTCGATCGACTGATCGCGATCCAGAGAATCTATCTCTTTATAAATAAACAGCCGTTCCGAATATGATTTTGCTTCCGACAGCATGGCATAAATTTTAGGCAGTCCAGCTCCAATCAGCATAAGAGGATAGCCAAGCTGATTGGTCCGATGAAGTGCCGCAATTAAAGCTCCCAGCTCTTCCGGTTTCATATACTGAATTTCATCAATAAAAAAACAAAGCGGCGATTCCGTCTTATACGCCGTTTCCCCTAACGCCGTAAATACATCTGTCAGACTCTGTGTCAGGTTACTTGTACGATACAGCTCCCGCTCCTGCAGCGACAGAGAAAATGTATTTCCATCTGGATCAAATGAAACAATCAAAGATTTAATTGCATCCAATGGCTTCTGTATCAGTGATTTAAATTTTTCTGCAGTACTGATCTGACGCAAAAAAGCCTGCGAACAGCTTGCAATCTGAGAAATAAAATCTTTTCGTTCTTCCACCTCAATGTGTTTACAAAAAATTCCTTTTTCTTCGGCAATTTCCTGAAGCTTATTGATAAGAACGGTCTTTCCCACTCCTCTTAAACCGCTGAAAATAACCGACTGGGTCGGAATCCCCAATTTCAGGGCATCAAGCAAATCCCGGATCGCATCCATATCGGCATCTCTTCCAGCCAGATACGTCGGCATCAAGCCCGCTCCGGGTCTGTATGGATTAATTTTAAACATACCAATCACCTCTGCGTTCATTATCCCATTTTCATACGTACAAGTCAATGGCAATCCGCTTTTAAGTATCAAAAAGTATCGTTTTTATTCTATAACTTTTAGAAAAGGCTGTCGCCCCAGGCACTCAATCTGCTTCCAATCCATGGAACCAAATTTAAATTTGCCTGATGTGACAGCCTTTTTCTCTTTTTACTCCTGCTCATCCTCTTTCAGCACGTACGGTGTCATCTGGTATACATAGTAATTCAGCCAGTTCGTGTACAGCGTGTTGGACATATTTCTCCATTTCAGCACCGGCATGGAAAATGGATCGTTGTCCGGGTAATAGTTGCACGGTACCTGCGGATTTAAGCCTTTTTTCAGATCGCGGTGGTACTCGTTGTTTAACGTCATGCGATCATACTCTGGATGCCCCTGAACGAAAATCTGGCTTCCATCCTGGTTCATTACCAGAAATACGCCAGCCTCATCCGATTTCGCCAGAATCTGCAATTCTGGATGTTTCAGAATATCCTCTTCCCGGTCTTCCGTGTAACGGGAATGCGGGCAGTAAAAATAATCATCGAGACTACGGACCAGCGGGATCTTCCGGTTCAAAAGACGATGTCTGTAAATGCCGGAAAGCTTTGTCTTTCTCTGATGTTTCTGAATTCCATAATGATAATAGAGTCCCGCCTGCATGCCCCAG
>OHVM01000760.1_pt1 | contig 11031 bp, 16 predicted proteins | sample 1579431 | NCBI WGS metagenome assembly OHVM01 (sample SAMEA3882524, study PRJEB24775) | human gut metagenome | biome: human-associated habitat; feature: intestine environment; material: feces | place: Netherlands | collected 2009/2010 | reverse complement strand
TTGACAGCTGCGATTGATCGTCAAACAAGAGCAGAACGCAGAGAACTGGAACTTTCCAAGCCTGTTAATTCTCCAATCACAGGTAAGCCTTTTATGGGTGATACCAAGGAAGTAAAGAAGGGTCGTGCTTCCGATGCTTATAAGGATGCGATGCTTTCTGCAATGCGTTCTAATTTCCGTAATGTAAGCAATGTACTTCAGGAAGGAGTAGATGCCGATGGTGGCTACCTTGTGCCGGAAGAGTATGACCGCAGACTTATTGATGTGCTTGATGGTGAGAACATCATGCGCAGCCTTGCTACAAAGATTACTACTGCAGGTCAGCACAAAATCAATATCGCAGCTACCAAGCCTGCAGCAGCATGGATTGAGGAAGGTGGAGCATTATCTTTTGGTGATGCAACATTTGACCAGATTTATCTTGATGCCTACAAGCTTCATGTAGCAATCAAGGTTACTGAAGAATTGCTTTATGACAATGCCTTCGGTCTTGAAAACTACATCATCACTCAGTTCGGTAAGGCTTTAGCAAATGCCGAAGAGGATGCCTTCCTTAACGGAGATGGTAAGGGCAAGCCGACTGGCATTTTTGCTAAGACCGGTGGCGGTCAGATTGCTGGAACACTTACAGCCGCAATCAAGTCTGATGACCTTATCGATTTGGTATATGGACTCAAGAGACCTTATCGTAAAAAAGCTTCTTTCATCATGAATGATGCAACACTTGCTTCTCTTAGAAAGCTTAAGGATAACAACGGAGCATATATCTGGCAGCCTTCATACAAGGAAGGAGAACCTGACAGAGTTCTTGGCTATGCTGTTCACACTTCTGCTTTCGCACCTACAAATGCGATTGCATTCGGTGATTATAGCTACTACAACATTGGTGATCGTGGTTCTCGTTCTTTTGCAGAACTGCGTGAACTTTTCGCTGGTAACGGCATGGTCGGTTATGTAGCCAAGGAAAGAGTTGATGGTAAGCTTATCCTTCCTGAAGCAGTAAAAATCTTAAAGCTTAAGGAAGAAACTGCAAGTGCTAAGGGTTAAGAATAATTAAGTGTGATACCCTATGACGGCTATCTACTATCCTTTTCTATAGGGATAAAAAATAAAGCCTATATATAGATATAGGGAATGCCAGTCATAAGGTGTCACAGATTATTAGGTGGTGATAGAAATGATTGTAAATCTTGATGAGATGAAGGGTTACCTTCGTGTGGACTTTGATGATGATGATGCACTTATCGAGAACTTCATCACAACCGGGCAGAATCTCTGTGCAGATATAGCCAGATTATCTGTGGATGAACTTGGTGCGATTCCATCTTCTAAGATAGCCGTCATGTATGCCGTTGCGTATCTGTATGAACACAGAGAAAATGCCAACTACAAGGAACTGACACTTTCTCTGCGTTCCCTGCTTTTCGGCATCAGAAAGGAAGGATTCTGATGGATATTTCAAAACTAAATCAGCGGATTCGAATTCAAAAAGGTGTTTCCAAAACAGATGAAGTTGGAAATGTACTTCGGCAGTGGCAGGATTTTTATTCCTGCTTTGCGTCTATTAAGACTACAGGCGGAAAGGAACAGCAGAAAGGAGATACGGAGGAACAGCACTCAGTAGCCTTTGCTGTTCGCTTTTGCAAAAAGCTTTCAGAGCTTTCTGCCATGGATTACCGCATTGTATTTCGTGGAAAAACCTACAACATAATTCAAGTTGACTTTGCAGAATATGACGGCAAAACAATAAAAATAAAAGCGGAATCGGAGGATACTTATGGCAGTATCGGTACAGGAAATGACAAATGAGATTTTAAACTGTATAAAGCAGTACACCGAGGAGGCATCAGAGAAAATAGCCGAGGTATGTAAGGAAGAAAGTGAAGCTCTCAAAGAAAATCTGAAAAAAGACAGTCCCAAGGGCAAACGAGTCGGAAACAAAAAATACTCTCGTAGCTGGAAAATCAAGAAAACATCTCGCAGTGGCTATGTACAGTATGAAATTTATAATACACAAGGACATTTAACACATCTTCTGGAAAAGGGACATCAAAACTTTGTCGGCACAACAAAGGGAAAGCAAAAACAGGTGCATACAAAAGGAGGAAGAACTGTGGCCTATCCGCATATTAAACCAAATGAAGAAAAAGCAAAGGAAACGGTTGAACGGCGAATTAAGGAGGTTCTGAAAAATGGATGAAAAGGAAATGAAATCATTTTTAGATAAAACAGGACTTCCTGTTGCCTATAGCCATTTCTTCGATAACCAAAAGCCACCCTTTCTCTGCTTTCTCAGCAATAAAAAAGCGGAAGGCTGTGATAATCAAAATAATCTGTACTGCTATAATTACAGCATAGAACTTTATGCACCAAAGAAGGATATCCAAGTCGAGCAGAGTTTGGAAGGTCTGCTGAATGAGGCAGGCATTCCTTTTTCCTCGGAAACCGTATGGCTTGCAGAATCGAGCATATTTGTAACCTATTATAACATCAGCACTTATAAAAAGATTGGAGCGTGAAAAATATGAAAATACCCGAAACGGCACAAAAGCAGACAGAGGACATTGCCATCGGCTCCGGATATATGTATATCAAAGAGTATGAAAAAGGCAGTGCTATCCCCAAAATATCGGAAGTTGCCATCGAAGAAAACAGAAAAGGTTATCTCTCCGGCGGTGCGTCTATTTATTATACGCCTACCATTGACACCTATAAGGATGATATGGAGGAAATCACAAGAAAGATTTTATCCGGTGAGGACATCGGCATTAAAGGCAGTATCGGTACATTTATGCCCGACACCTTCGGCATTATGGCACCCAACTCGGAAATTACAACAGACAACACGGATAAAAGTTCCAACATCTATATCGGCGGTATTAAGAACTTCAAAGATAAATATTACGCAGTTGTCTTTGCTGCGGCAGACGGCAGTATGTCTGCTATGATTATCGGTCAGTTGGAAGGCGGCTTTACCCTTGAGCGGAAGAAAGACAGCATGACTGTCTGCGACCTTGATTTCAAGGCAACGGAAAAGCTTGACAGCAAAGGGCATAAGCTTTTAATCAACTGGGGTGTCGGTGCGGAAGTGACAGAATAAAGGAGAATTGCCATGTATGATTTTACAAAACCAAAGCAGAAAACACTGCCTGTAAAGCTGAAAAACGGAAAGGTCATTGTTCTCTTTCCGCCAAACGGATATGTGTTGGAGGCCATCTCTGAAATGCAGGCGGCAGAAGAAACTGAGGCTGTGAAAAATATTTATTCCGTATTTCAGCAGCTTTTGAACCAGAATAAAAACGGCTTTAAAATCAGCCGAAATGATGTTTTAAGCTATGATGTGGAGGAAATCCAAGACTTTATTGCAAACGAATATATGGACTTTGTGCTTTCCATTCAAAAAGACCCAAACTCATGCTGCCCTATTATCCCATGGAAGATAACGGGGCATTTCACTGGGAGATTTACAGCTACAGCAACAAAATGATTGCAGATTACTGCAATATGCCCATTACAAAGGTAAAAGCACTTTCCCTTGATGAATGGCTGATGTATCGTAGGGATTCCTTTATCTTCAACTGTGAGCAGACGGAAAAAGGACAAAAATATCTGAAAAATGCTTATTTGATGACGCAGACAAAGCCGGATATAAAAAGATTGAAGGAAGTGTTTGGGTAAATTTTTGTTTTTCAGCACTTGCAACAGCGGGTGCTTTTTTCATGCCCAAAGGAGGTGAACCTATGGCAAATGACATCAAAGGCATTACCGTAAAAATCGGTGCAGACACAACAGACTTAAGCAAAGCCATGAGCAGTGCCAACCGTTCCATCAGCACCACACAAAAACAGTTAAACGAAGTGCAGAAAGCATTAAAGCTTGACCCTTCCAATACAGAGCTTTTGGCACAAAAATATAGACTGCTTGCAGAAAAGGCAGACGAAACAAGGAAAAAACTCCAGACCTTAAAAGACGCACAGTCACAGGTTGAGGAGCAGTACCGAAACGGCGAAATAGACCAAGGCAAATATGATGCCTTCCGCAGAGAACTGATTACAACGGAAAATCAGCTGAAGGAGCTTGAAAAAGATGTTGCAAGGTCTAATGTCACCATCAATTCCTTTGGGGAGAAAATGAAGGAAACAGGCGGAAAACTGACAGCGGCAGGCAAAGCCATAATGCCTGTTTCTGCGGCTGTTGCGGGAATCGGCACTGCGGCGGCTGTGTCGGCTGTGAATTTTGAGGACGCCATGGCAAAGGTCAGCACCATTGCCGATACTACGGAAGTACCTTTGGATTCTCTCCGTTCTCAGATATTGGAGTTGTCCTCCCAGACAGGCATTTCCGCCAATGAAATTGCAGACAACGTATACAATGCCATTTCCGCAGGTCAGAAAACAGGAGATGCGGTCAACTTCGTAACCAATTCCACTAAGCTTGCAAAGGCAGGCTTTGCCGATGCAGGTGCGGCTTTGGATGTACTGACCACCATTTTAAACGCCTACGGCATGGAGGCATCAGAGGTAACCAATGTTTCCGATATGCTGATTCAGACACAGAACCTGGGCAAAACCACTGTTGCGGAATTATCCTCCTCCATGGGCAAGGTTATCCCTACTGCCAATGCCTATCATGTTCAGTTGGATCAGCTTTGCACGGGCTATGCCAAAATGACGGCAAATGGTGTTGCCACAGCAGAAAGCACCACCTATATGAACTCCATGCTGAATGAACTTGGAAAAAGCGGTACAACCGTATCGGATATTTTAAAAGAAAAAACAGGCAAAAGCTTTGCGGAACTGATGGAAGGCGGAGCAAGTCTGGCGGATGTGCTTTCCATATTGAAGGAATCTGCCGATGAGCAGAATCTTTCCTTCGGTGATTTATGGAGCAGTGCCGAGGCAGGCAAAGCGGGCTTGATTCTTTTGGGCGACAGTGCCGAGGACTTCAACGGCACTCTTGCTCAAATGCGTGAAAGCACAGGTGCAACGGAAAGTGCCTTTGAAAAATTGCAGACCAACAGCTCCAAAATCAATAAAGCCGTTAATGCAGTAAAAAATACCTTTATCATTCTGGGCGGCGTAATTCTGGATACCTTCTCCCCTGCTATAGACGCAGTTACAGGCGGAATACAAAAATTATGCGGATGGATTTCTTCTTTGCCAACGGGAATACAGACGATAATCGTTGTTATCGGCACGCTTATAGCCGTCGCAGGGCCATTGCTTATTATGTTGGGAACATTGATGACAAGTATCGGCTCTCTTGCACCGATGCTTAGTACGGCAATAACGGCTGTAAGCACCTTTTCGACAGGTCTTGCTTTGCCCCTTGCACCAATCGCCGCAATAGCTGCCGCAGTAACGGCACTGATTTCGATGGTTGCTGACTTATATAAAAACAATGAGGATTTTCGGAATAACATTCAAATCATCTGGAACAGCATAAAAGATTTTTTCAATAGGGTGTTGTCAGAGATACAGACGAACTTTTCTTTTGTTTGGGACGCTGTGAAAGTCATCGTAGAAACGGCACTTAATTATATCGTTGCCGCAACACAGCTGTTTGCGGATATTCTAAGTGGAAACTGGGAAAACATCAGCAGTGATATTACAAATATCGTTACTGTTCTGAAGGATGGAATTTTAAGCCTGTTTACTGTTTTGAAGGACGGTATTTTAAATCTGATTACAAATGTTCTCTATCCCAAGCTTGTATCTATATGGAATACTATTAAAACCGCTGTTTTGCAGAAGGTAACGGAAATCAAAACAAATGCTGTAAACAAGTTTAATGAACTCGTAACATCTTTGGTAAATATGGGTTCTTCCTTTTACAATGCAGGCTGTAATGCTTTTCAAAACTTATGGGAAGGTATGAAGGAAATATGGAGAAGTCTGAAGGATTGGGTAACGGATACCATCAACTGGCTGAAGGAAAAGCTTGCCTTTTGGCGGTCGGCAAATCGGGAGATGAGTGATGATGCAGACGGCTCTCATGCAGGAGGTCTGGACTATGTTCCTTTTGATGGGTATAAAGCCATTCTCCATAAGGGTGAACGAGTTCTGACGGCACAGGAAAACAAAACTTATCAGAATAATACTACAAATAAAAGCGGAGATACCAATGTTTCTGTAATACAGAATTTTTACAATTCCTCGGAAAACACCGCACGAAAGGAGCAGAAGGAACTGCAGAGAACCTTCAGAAAGCTTGGCTTTACGGGAGTGTGATAAAATGAAAGCCACGGAAACTCTAATCTATACCAATACGGCAACAAACCAAAGCATAAGCATCTCATTTTTGTCAAATCTGATACCAACAGCATTTGATGAAGATGTGGATGCTTCTTTTTATACCGATAAAAACAGCGGACAGGATGGAGAAACTCTACAAAACCTTGATTTGGAGCCAAGAGAAATCACCATTAAGGCTGTGTTTCAAGCTGACAGCAACTACCGTCTGTTTGAAAAACATATCAAAAGTGTGTTCAATCCCAAAACGGAAGGCTTGCTGAAATATTCGGACGGCAGTTATACAAAGTCTATTTCCTGTTATCCCAAAAGCATACCGACCTTTTCTTATACCAATGGCAAAGGCAGTCTGGAAACGGAACTGATCTGCTACGGCACTTATTGGAAGGAGCAGACGGTTACCGACAACCTTGCCAGTATGAAACCGTCCTTTGTCTTTCCGCAGTATTTTACACCATATACTCTTTTCGGAGTAAAGGCGGCACAGCTTGTAACGAAAATCAATAACACAGGTGATGCAGACAGCGGCTGGACGGTAAGGTTTCTGTCCTCCTTCGGCTCGGTAAAAAATCCGTATATCATCAACCGAAAAACAGGCGAAGGCGTGTATTTCATTGATGAAATGACTAAGGGTGATGAACTGATCATTGATTTTACAAAACAACAGCCTGTTATTTATAAGAACGGCAATAAGGATTTTTCTGTTTTAAATGCACCGAAAAGCAGTTTTTTCAAGTTTTTTGTAGGTGAAAACGAGATTGAATACGGTGCGGAGGAAAATGTAACCAATCTGGAGGTTTACTTTAACTACAATCCGTTGGTGTTGTAGCCAAAATTGCAATAGTTCTTACGGAGGTGATTTTTTGAGAGTTGATGTTTATTCTGATTTCACATTGAAGGACATACTCCAGTCCTACAGCAGTATTCAGTTTTCGGAATGTATCCGAGATGTGGGAGATATTCAGCTGTCCTTTACAGACGGTGATGTTTACCGAAATATCAATGTAACGGAGGATATTCTTGTGGTGGGAAATAATGCTTACTTGGCGGAAAACAAGCATAAAACCGACAGCAAGGATTTGAGAAAATACGAAATCACAGGCAGGCACATTACGTCCATTCTTTCGTGGCGGTGTGTCAAAGGCTTTGAGATACCTGTAGGTGAAACCTATGAGGACGCCTGTATCCGTCTGATACAGGAAAATTTTATTTCTCCAACAGACAAGAAACGCACAATCCCAAATTTCACATTTAAAAGACTTGGACTTTTTCAAAAAAATACAGTAAAGCGTATCTATGAGGCAAATGACTGTCTGAGTATTTTGAAATTCATCAGCAAGCTTGGCGGGTTAGGCTTTAAGCTAAACTACGATATTGAGCAGAAAAAGCTTGTTTTTCAGTGTGTTCCTGTTTCCGACAGGAGCAGTACAGTGATTTTCGGGGATAAGTTCAACAACATTTCCGAAACAGATATTTATGAGGAAACCTCAGACTATAAAAATGTGGCATATCTTTATACCGAGCCAACGGAAACGGAGGAAGAAAGCTACACAGCTTACGGTGAAACAGATGCAGAAGGACTGCTTCGCAGAGAGTACGTGGAGAAAGGCAGTTTCGTTGAAGATTTACTGGAAGGACTGAAGGAGAAATCCAAAACAACAGGTGCGGAATTTGTAATTTAAATTCCGAACAGTATCAGTATAACAAGGACTATTTTCTTGGAGATACAGTGCTTTTAACGGATACGGACAGCGGTCTTGCCTTGGCAAAGCCTATAGAGAAAGTAACGCATTTTTATGAAAAGACCTATGAAATGGAGATTACCTACGGGGATGCCATTCCCACGATTTTTACAAAGAAATGAGGTGTTTTGATGAGTATAACCTATTTTCCTTTTGATGCCGTGGTGGACAGTGACGGAAACTATGACAGAACATATACCAGTGAGCAGTTTGCTCTGTATTTCAGCAAGCTGTTCTCAAATGGCGTTTATGGTGCGGACTCCACAGGCCTGCAAGTAACAGCCTTAAACGGAAATATGTATATCACCGTTGCGGCAGGTGCATTTTTCATTAACGGCAGATTTTATGCCAATGATGAGGACGAAAACATTCTGATTACGGCAGGAGATGTTCACTATGGCAGATATGACCGAGTGGTGGCAAGAGCGGACTTTGTAAACAGAATGTGCGGTGTTTATGTTTTGGAAGGAACGCCTTCCGCCAATCCGACCGAACCAAACCTCACACAGACCGCTGACCGTTTTGAAATTCCTCTTGCCACAATCTATGTTGCGTCCGGTGCCACAAGCCTTACTCAGTACAACATCACAGATGAAAGAATCGGTGTGTACTGTACCTTAACAGGCTTTACGGCAAGCGACTATTTCACTGCATACAGTAAAGCCTATCAGCAGTTCAGCGATGAAGTGCAGGAAAAAATGAATACCCAGTTTTCCGCACAGGAGAATAAAACAAATGTACAGCTTGCCAATCAGCAGGCGGAGTTTTCTCATCTGCAAAGTGCTGTCAATGAATGGTATCAAGGCGTTTTGAATGATATTTCGCAATTACAGACTTTTGACTTTGACAACATTGCCTCTCGTATTGGGGCAACGGTGACATCAAACATTACGGATACGGTAATTACGGAAACCATGGTGCTGAATAAAGTGAAAATTGCAGAACGAATCACTAATATCGGAGATACGGTTATCCGCTGTGTCACAAAGGCATGGGATTCTGACGGTAGTCATGTGCTTTTGAACAGCACAATGGCAACAACCATTACAGATGATGTGATTACAAGCGTTGTCAGCCAAAATTGAAAGGAGGAAAAATATGGATACAGCAGTATTTGCAACATTAAAAAAGCTGATTGGAAAGAAAACTGATTCCACGGATGAAACAGTAAACGGAAAACTAAATACAGTCATCAATAATACTTCTGCAAGCACTTCGGCAAATGCAGGCGGTACAATAAGCCAGAAATTAAGCTATCTCATCAGCAGCTTAATTGGTACGGCAAACGCATCCGGCGGAAGTGCTGCGGCAGGAACGGTTATGAGTAAGCTGAATGCACTGCTTTCCTCTTGGACAGCGGCAAGAGCAGGATACCTTGATAACATCCGCTCCTACACCATTACCAACAACAGTGCAAGCAGTACGGGAGTTCTTAGCCAAAAGCTTAGTTATCTCATTTCCCAAAGACAGGCAAGTCAGACAGGAACAGGAACAACGGTGTATTCGGGTTCGATAACATCCGCTACCTATTCTGACAGATATATCTGTATTGCAAAGTTTGTCGCTCCTGTCAGCGGTGTTTATAAGGTAACAGTGACATCAAATGCACAAAGCTATTCCTCAAATATTGAGGTAAGAAAAATCATCACCGCAACAGCGTCTTATTGCTATAATGCTACAAACAATAACTACAGTTATGTAGGCGGAAGAACCATTGACAAAAATGCGTCTTATGATGCTTCATCGGTAAACAGTGCCAGCTATGTAAGCAAAACAGATACATCCTCTGTATCTTGGGGTGATTATATTTCAGACCGAGGCAGTACGCTCTTTTACCTTATGCCGTGTATCGGCACAATTCAGACAAGTACATCTGCCACAGTATCCAAAACCTTCAGTATGTACTGCACTGCCGGTGAACAGGTACAGCTTGTGGAGTATTATTCGGGTTCAAAAAGTTATTACATTCATTCCGTAACCGTTACATATCAAGGAAGGTGATTTGATGTTTGAAGTAAGAAATGAAACGGAAATCTGGTATAAGGCTAAAGAAATGCTGGACTGGATTCATTACGGTTCGGCAGTTGTTGCCGAGCCGATAGAGAAAGAAAAGTTTGCGGTGAAACGCTTTGACTTGGAGAAAGGCGAATATCTGCTTTATACGGATTGTAAAACTTACTTTTATAATGGTGTGGAATATTCTGTGACAGACGGCTGTTTCACTGTTCCAAAACCAAAGGAAGAACCTGCAGTGTATCAGCCAAATGACGCAGAACTTGCCATTATGGAAATGCAGGCGGATATGTATGAACAGCAGGAGCAGAGCAATTTAACCTTAATGGAATCTTTGGCTGACTTTTATGAAACTATGATTGGAGGAAATGAAAAATGACAGAGATGTATTTTCAGTTGGTAATCAATCAGAGAAGAACCTGTGATGAAAAGAATAAAGCCGTAAGGCTTGTGCCGAAAACACAGCTTTTAGCAGTAAAGGCATTGCTTGAAGAACGGGGATATGACTTAAACGGATATAAGACGGAGTGACCGTCTTTTTTTATTGGAGGTGATGAAAATGAAGGATTTTTGGAATGTAATTCAGCTGATATTCTCCGCTTTGGGAGGGTGGCTTGGGTACTTCCTCGGTGGCTGTGACGGTCTGCTTTACACATTGCTTGCATTTACGGCAATGGACTACATCACAGGCATTATGTGTGCGGTAAATGACCATACGCTTTCCAGTGAAGTCGGTTTCCGTGGCATCTGCCGCAAAGTGTTGATTTTTATGTTGGTGGGCATTGCAAATATACTGGATGCAGATGTTGTCGGGACAGGCAATGTTTTGAGAACAGCGGTGATTTTCTTTTATATTTCCAATGAAGGTGTCAGCCTTCTGGAAAATGCCGCACATCTCGGTCTGCCTGTGCCGGAGAAAATAAAGATGGTGTTGGAACAACTCCATGACAGAGCGAAAAAGGAGGAGAAGTAAAATGGCTTACACCAATAGTTCTCTGGTATCCTATACCAAGCTTAGTCCGAAC
>OHVM01000748.1_pt1 | contig 11166 bp, 7 predicted proteins | sample 1579431 | NCBI WGS metagenome assembly OHVM01 (sample SAMEA3882524, study PRJEB24775) | human gut metagenome | biome: human-associated habitat; feature: intestine environment; material: feces | place: Netherlands | collected 2009/2010 | reverse complement strand
AACGGCGGCTCTGGAACCATGAGCTTCTACGACACCGAGAGCACCGCAGAGCTGCGGCAGCTCATCGCAGACCTCGTGGGCTACGAAATCGCGCAGGACGGGCGAACCATCCTTAGCGCCGACCGCACGCCTAAGAAGTTCGCGTTCATGTGCGAGCAGCCGGGGCACGTGCTCGGTCGCCGCCGCTGCCTTCTCATGTGCCAGCTCTCGAAGCCGACGCAGGAGATTAACACCGTTCAGGAAACGCCAGAGATCACGCAGCTTGACTATCCGTTCACATGGCGACCCGTCACCATTCCCGCAACCGACATTCGCACGAGCGGTTACGACAGCTTTACCGGGCTTGCCGACTATGCAACGTTCTTCGATGCGGTGAACATCGAGCTTGCGCACAAGACTGAGCCGACGGCCTAGGAGGTGGCGAATGCTTATCAAGGTTGGCGAAAAGAGCTACGAAGCAACCTTCAACGCGTTCACGCCGATTGCCTATTCTCGATGCTTCAATGAGGTTGTCGAGGGCGGAAGGAAGCGCCCGAAGGACATTGCGGATGCGGTTTCTAAGATCGCCGGTTCTCTCATGACTAGCGACGTGCCCGCTATCGTCCCGCTGCTCGAAATCTTCTACGCGTGCATCAAGACCGCAACGCCGAAGTTCGATACCGGATTCGATGAGTGGGTTTCTTCCTTCCCATCGGACGCGTACAACTTGGAGCGCAAGGACGGTTGGGCTTCCGACGTGATGCGAATTGTCGAGGACAACTTTTTTCCTTCGGCGAAAGAGGACGTGGAAGCCAAGACCGCCGAAGAGGAAAGCGCCGCCGCTGCCAAGCGAGCTTAGCGACGCGTGCGACGCGCGATACATCTACAACTGCCAGCAATGCGGCCTGACGCTTTCAGACCTTCAGATGATGAGCTACCGGCAGGTTCAAGACCTGTTGGAGATCAACGCGTTTTACGCCGACGCTGCGGCGCACTACGACGAGGACGAGAAGGCGCGCAAGGCCGAAGCCGCGTTCTGGTCATGACGTGACATGAAGTGAGTTCTTGACGGCAGCGCACCCGCGAGGGCGCGTTGCTTCAAGCACTCATGGGACTTTGACAACCGAAGAGGGGGTGATTACGTGGCTGTTTCCTACAAGGGTCTTGTTATCAAGTTCGGCGGCGACACGACGGGTCTTCAAGATGCGCTGAAATCCGTTCAGAAGCAAGCGCGCAACGCCCAAAGCAACCTTCGGGACGTGAACAGAGAGCTGAAATTCGACCCAAGCAACGCCGATCTTCTTGAGCTTAAGATGAATGCCCTCAACAAGTCTGTTGAGGAAACAAAGAAGCAGCTTGACATGTATAAGCAGGCTCTTCAGCAACTTGAAAGCAAGAAGCAGAGCGGCGCTAAGCTCACGGCTCAGGAAGAAGCGCAGTACGACAGTCTTAAGCTCGCGATAGTGAGGTGCGAGCGCCAGCTTGACAGCTACGGCACCGAGCTTGCGGACACCGCGCGTCAGGCCGAAGGCTCCAAGACTGCCATTGGCAAGCTGGGTCAGGCTATCGAGGACAACGCCGACAGCATATCTAGCGCCGGTTCCAAGGTTTCGAGCGCGGGCACCGCCATATCCGGCGGGGTTGTCGGCGCGGCAACGGCGCTGACCGGGCTTGCGGCGAGCCAAGAGGAAGCCATACAGCAGAGCGGCCAGCTCGAAACCGCGTGGGTGAGCGCTGGCGGAACAGCCGAGCAGGCTTCGTCAACCTACGCCATGTTCTACCGCATCCTTGGGCAGAGCGACACGGCAACCGAGGCTTCGCAGAACCTCGCGCGCCTGACCACCAACGAGCAGGAATTGCAGCAGTGGACGAATATTGCGGCTGGCGCTTACGCCACGTTCGGCGACGCTCTGCCACTTGAAAACCTCGCGGAAGCCGCGCAGGAGACGGCGCACACCGGCACGGTCACGGGCGGTCTTGCCGACGCGCTCAACTGGTCTACGGCATCCGCCGAGCAATGGAGCGCCGCGCTTTCCGGGCACTCTTCGGCGCAGGCTGCCTTCAATCAGGCGGTCGCAGAAGGCCAGACGAAGGAAGACGCGTTCAACGCCGCGCTCGCGGCGTGCGGCAGCGAGCAGGAGCGTTCGCAGCTCATCACCGAGACGCTTACCGGGCTTTACGCGGACGCGGGGCGGCAGTACCAAGAGACGAACAAAGACCTTCTCGCTTCGCGCGACGCGCAGAACGAGATGAACCAGAGCATGCAGGAACTCGGCGAAGCGGCCTTGCCCGTCAAGACCGCCGTTACCGAGATCGGCACGAGCCTTCTTAACACGCTCGCGCCCGCGCTCGAAGCCGTCACGGGCTGGTACAAGAACCTGTCGCCAGAGCAGCAGACGCTTGTTAACAACCTCGCTCTAGGAGCCGTCGCCTTCGGCGGCGTGACAACCGCCATTGGTAAGACGATGGAGGCCGCAGAGGGCGTGGGAAGCGCCTTCAAGACCGCTGGCGAGCTTTGGGGCGGCGCTAAGAAGCTCATGGGCGATACGGGCTTTCTAAGCAAGATCGGAACCGGCTTCTCTAACATCGTCACCAAGGCGGGCGGTCTTGGAAGCATGCTCACCGGCACGCTCTCTAGCGGCTGGACGGGATTTACCGGGCTTATCGCCGCGCATCCTATCGGCCTTGGCGTTGCCGCCGTGTCCGCCGCCGTCGCTGGCCTTACGTGGTTCTTCACGCAGACCGAGGCCGGTAAGCAGATGTGGTCTGACTTCACCGGCTGGATTTCGGAGAAGTGGCAAGCCGTGCAGGATTTCTTCGCTGGCGTGCCTGAGTTCTGGGGCGGAATCTGGGAGCAGGTCAGCACCGGCGTTTCGGATTTCTGCACCGGCGTTGGCGAGAAGTGGGAGCAGTTGAAGCAAGGCGCTTCCGACACTTGGGAGAACATCAAAACCGGCGCTTCGAACGCTTGGAATGATCTTAAAACCAACGTCGGGAACCTCGCACAAGGCGCGGTCGATACCGTGTCTAACTGGTGGAACAACCTAACCGGCAACACCGATTCGGCCTTTGGGCAAATCGCTTCCACGGTGCAGAACGACATGAACACCGCGAAGACCGTTGGCAGCTCAGCGGCTGGCGCTCTGCAAGCCGCAATGAACGGCGACTGGGAGACTGCGAAGAGCCAAGCGGCAAACGCCTTCAACGCGATTAAAGACAACATCGGCTCGAAGCTTGACGCTGCCGAGAGCACGGCGGTTAGCATCGCCGACCGCATCGGCGACAAGCTGGGATTCCCCGGTCTTGGCTCGAAGGTGCAGGGCGTGTTCAACAGCATTCGGGGCTTCATAGAGAACCCTATCGAAAGCGCATGGAACGCGATTTCTAGCATTCCGCAGAAGATCATGAACGCCTTCAGCGGAATCAGAATCAGCATACCGAAGGTGAAGTTGCCCCATTTCTCCGTTAGCTGGTGGGATTTGGGACCGGTTCGCCTTCCCAGCGTAAGCGTTAGTTGGTACGCGCGCGGTGGCTATTTCGATGAGCCTTCAATCGTCGGCGTTGGCGAAGCTGGCGGCGAGTTCATCGCGCCTGAGAAGCAGTTGCAAGGCTTCATCGAAACGTCGGTCAACCGCGCATTCTCGCGGTTCGCTGACACGCCGAACCAGCCCGTTAACGTCGCCGTGACGGTTTACGCCACGGTCGCTGACGGCGTGGACGCATACGAGACAGGCCAGCAGATCGGCGCTGGCATCGCAAGCAAGCTGAAGCAAAGGGGGGTGCCAGTTGCAACTTAGACGGACTAGGAACCAGCACGACCGAATCATCTTCAACGGCACCGACCTATCGAAGCTGGTTTACTGCAAGGTGCGCCGCCCCATCATGGCAACCGTCAACGCGACGTTCGAGAGCGTGCCGGGGCGGCATGGCGAGGTCTTCAAGAGCGCCTACCGTGGCGGCTACGACCTACCCGTTGAGATTTGGCTTAGGACTGAAGACCGCCGCGAGGTCGCGGAGATACGGCACAAGCTCGCGGCGGCTCTATGGACTGACGAACCCGCGCCGCTCTACCTTCCCGATGACCCGACGCGCTACCTGCTCGCAATCGTGAGCGGAAGCACCGACCTAGACGAGATCACCGACGATTGCCCTACTACCACCGTCACTTTCCACATCGGCGACCCCGACTATTACGGCCAGAAGCGCCGCATGGAGGTTTCGGCTGGCAACGTCTACGTCAATGCTGGGGGAAACAGACCGGCTTACCTGAAGGTGACGGCGAAGCCCGCTGCTGGCAGCACGTGGCGGATTACGAACGTCGATACCGGCGAGTTCGTGGCTATCAATACCGCGCTCACGTCTTCGAGCACCATTCGGCTTGATATGGCTACAGAGCACGCGACGGTGAACGACCAGACCGCGCCGGTAACGATTGATTCCGATTACTTCGAGATAAGCGGGCGCTGCCACCTGAACATCACTAACGGCACCGCGATTCTAGAGTGGGTGGAAAGATGGCTCTGATAAGACGAATCGGCTTCACCCGCTTCAGCAGGTGGGGCGAAAATCTGGGGCGGCTCACGGTGAGCGCCGCGACGCACGCCGACGCGCTGGACGGAACCGACGAGCTGAAAATCACGTGCGCCGAAGACCTTGTGAAGGGCGACCGCGTGGTTTGGATTGACCTTCAAGGAGTGTGCCACGAGCACATCGTGGACACCGTAGACCGCGTACACGACGATGACGGCGCGCCTGAGACGCAGGCAACGTGCATCAACTCCATCAACGAGACGTGGGATGACTGGTTGGACGATAAGCGGCCTTCTGGCAGCGTGTCGGTAGCCCTCTCATCCATTCTCGCAGACACGCGCTGGGAGGTTGGCACCTGCGATCAGGGCGGCAGCGCTTCGCGCACCTTCTACCATGAGAGCGTGCGCGAGGGATTGGCCGGAATCATCGAGACGTGGGGCGGCGAGCTTGAAACGCTTATCGTCCATGACGGCGCGCGCATCGTTAGCCGCCGCGTGGGCGTGCGCGCGAAGCGCGGCAACCAGAACAGCGCTAAGCGGTTCACGTGGACTAAAGACCTCGTTTCCGTCAAGCGCTCCGTTGCGAGCGACAACCCGAAAACTCGCGTCTACGGATACGGCAAGGGCGTTGAGACTGAGGGCGGCGGCTACGGTCGCCGTCTCACTTTCGGCGATATCAACGGCGGCAAAGACTACGTGGAGGATGCCGAAGCTACAACCGTTTGGGGGCACCCCGACGGCGAGGGCGGCATTCTTCCCGCCGTCGCGTCATACGTCAACGAGCAGTGCGAGGACGCGGCGCAGCTCTTGCAGGAAACGAAAGACTACCTAGAGCAGGTGAAGGAGCCGAAAGTAACCTACACCGCTTCGGTTATCGACCTATACGCCTTCGGGCGCTCGTGGGAGGGCGTGGGCGTGGGTGATGACGTGGCGATCATCGACAAGGGTTTTTCTGCCGAGGGCGTGCGCCTTCATGGCCGCGTGTCTCAGATTGAGCGCGACTTGCTCACCGGAGACGCTACCGTTACGTTCGGCACGCTTACGGACACGATGGCCGACATGTGGCAGAGCGTCAACAACGCGCTTAAGAGCAACAGCCAGCAAAACGCGCTCTATGACGCGGCTGCTGGCACGTCGGTTTCGTGGCTCATTCAGCTTCAGCAGGCGCTCAACGCTCAGTTCAATTCGGTTGGCACCTACAAGGTCGAGACGTTCGAGCTGGGAACGATCTACAGCAACGTACCAATCGACGCGCTAACCGGCCTTCCGCTGCGCATCACGTCTGGCATGTGGGCTGTCAACCTAAACGGCATGGGTCTTCGCCTTGCATCCGGCCTTACCTCCGACGGCCAGTGGGACTGGAAGACTTTCTTAACCGGCGGCATGGTGACCGCAGACCTCATCAACGCCGGTACGATGCGAGCAGACCGCGTGCGCGCCGGCCTTCTGACTGATGAGGTTGGAAAGAACTACTGGGACTTGACCACAGGCGAGTTCTCGCTTTCGGCGAGCGCCGGGGTTGGCGGCGGCTCGGCAGGTGAGCTTATCGTCGGAACCGATGTAGAGTTCGGGTTGTCCGACAGCGCATCTTCGAAGCCAACATCTTGGTCAACGAGCGCGACTTGGCAGAGGGGAAAGCACCTCTGGCAGAGAATCAAGATGACGCTCGCCGACGGCTCAACGGAGTACACCGAAGCTCAGTTGATCGCCAGCGCAAGTGGAATCGGCGTTTCAGAGGTAGTGGAGCAATACTACCTGAGCACCAGCAGCACCACGCAAGCGGGCGGCTCTTGGTCAGCCACGCAGCAGACGTGGGTGGCCGGTCGCTACTACTGGACGCGCAGCCGCATCACGTGGTCTGACGGGACGGTTACCTACACCGACCCCGTTCTCGCGCGGGCGCTCACGAGCGGCAACCAGAGCACGAACGACCTAGACAACTCGCTCACGCAGCTCGATGTGTTCAATCGACTGACGAATAACGGGCAGACGCAGGGTGTTTACCTCAGCAACGGGAAGCTCTATATCAACGGCGACTACATCAAGGCTGGAACCATCAACGGCGACTACATCAAGGGCGGAACAATCGAAGGTGCGATCTATCGATATGGAAGCGAAACATCATACACAAAAGCAAGTCAAGGTTACTTTTTCACGACAAACGGGGTAGACGCAATAAAGATATCCGGCGGAGAAATACGCATCGGAGAAAAGGGCGAAGGAGATAACGTCAACTTAGAAGCAGGTCTAAACAAGGTTAGCTGGCTTGGAGAAGGCGGGATGCACATTGCATCCCATAGCGACAACCCGTATTTAGAGGGCTATACCCATGACGGTTATGTTGACGTCGCGATTACAAGCGTAGGGGGGCTGCTAGATTGCTTCTCACCTTTTTTCTTCAACGACTATGAGACCGGAAAGAGCGGCTTCGCTGTCGTTTCGGAAAACGCTAACAACTTTCGTTTTGTTTTCAACGTGACAAGCGATTCTTACCTTGAGATTCAGACCATCTTCGGGGTTTATGGTCTGTCTGCATGGCCTTCAGACGCTCGCATGAAGGAATCAATAACAGATTCTCCGGTAGATGCTCTCAGTGTTATCAGATCAATTAAGCATAGAACGTTCAGATGGAAGGACGTTGTAGACGGGTTCGGTGAAACCCATGAAGGCTGCTTGGTTGACTGCGGATACATCGCACAGGAACTGGAAGAAATCAACAAGGGCTTTGCTTTTACCGTCGGAGAGGGCACAGAAGGAGAGCGAAAGCAAATCAGCGAACAAAGACTGATTCCGTACATCACAAAAGCAATTCAAGAACTTGATGAACGTATTTCAGCAATAGAAGACAAGCTGAAAGGAGGCGCGCAATGAGCAACACGCAGACGTTGGAACTCGATATCTCGAAGGAGGGAACGGGAACCTGCGTCAAGGTGGGTCAGGGCGACGATGGCGGAACGACCATCAAGGCGCTTATCTACGACAACGGGGCTGAGTTCGCGCTTACGGGAGCTACCGCGTGGCTCGTGGCGCTTCTGCCGAACAAGCGCAACTACTATCGCGGCCAGTGCTCGGTGAGCGGCAACGCCGCCACGATCACGGTTGACGAATCCAAGCTTTGCAGTGTGCCCGGTTACACTGATGAAGCCTACTTCACGATAACGAAGGACGGAAACACCTACTCAACGGAGCGGTTCGCACTCGATATCCTGCGCAGCGCTCTTGACGGACAGCAGCCCGCGCAGAACTGGGACGATGCCGTTCAAGACCTCATCGACCGTGGCAATCAGGCCGTAAGCTCAGCCAACAGCGCGGCCAGCGCGGCGAACAGCGCCGCGAGCAAGGCGAACTCGGCTTCTACGAGCGCGACCAACGCCGCGAAGGCTGCAAACGATGCCGCAGCGTCGGCGACAAGCGCAGCTTCGGAGGCGAACACCGCCAAGCAGAACGCCGACGCTGCAACCACGGCTGCGAACAACGCGGCATCAGCCGCCAACACCGCCAAGCAGAACGCCGACGCGGCAACATCCAACGCCAACGCCGCCGCGAGCGCGGCGAACACTGCCGCTTCAAGTGCCAACGCCGCCGCTGCTGCGGCAAACGGCGCGGCGGAGGATGCCACCGCCGCTGCGCAGAACGCGCTTAACATCGCAAACTCTATCGCTTCTATCGAGCCGCCCTCAGATGACGAGGTGCAAGAGCTGCGCGAAGAGAACGCGACGCTTGCGACGGCGCTTGTGGAGCTACAGGACGGCTACATAGTTCTTGGCGAAACTGCGTACATGCCCACCAACAGACGCACTGCACTTTCTAGCGAGACCGTAACCGTCGCTCAGGCGAACGTGAGCGGCGAGACGGCGACGCTCAACTAAGGAAGGAGAAAAGCAATGGCCGACTTGTCGAAGTTCTCTATCGGCGGAACCGCCTACAATCTGAAGGATTCTTCTGCGCGCAACACGGCGAACGCCGTAACGACTGCCGAGGAATACGACCGGCAGCACATCATCAACGCATACGGCGGTCGCTCGCTCGCTTCGGTCTTCGCAAGCGAGATCGGGAGCACCGACGTTTACACATGGCTTCGGAACCGCGCTCGAAGCGCCAACTTCGCCGGTCTTCGTATCGGCGATTACATCAACGTTCCCATCACAGCGGGCGCTAACGTGCCGTCGCAGACGGTGCGCTACCGCATCGGCGCTATCGACCACTATTACCAGTGCGGCGACACAGCGAAGGGGCACCATATCGTCATGGTGCCGCTCGCGCCCGTGAGCGTCACCGGAGACAAGGCATCAAACACCAGCTACCTTCAGTGGCGAGATACGAACGACAACAACGGTACCGCCAAGGAAAAGCACCCTTACTTGGTTTCGAAGCTGCACGACTGGGAAATCAACGACTTCCTGCCAGCGCTGCCGACCGCGCTTCAGAACGCGATCATGGCGCAGCGCGTGCTTCTCGAAGAGCGCTATTCTTCGAGCGAAAAGCTCACCGAATCGAGCGGTTGGAGCTGGGCGGATTTGGGCAAGGTCTGGTCGCCCTCAGAGATGGAGGTTTACGGCTGTCCGGTATGGGGCACCAAGGGCTACTCTGTCGGCTTCGATAGCCAGTTCCCCATCTTCAGCGATACGGCAAGCCGCATCGCGGGCGGTCGCGTCACTTGGTGGCTGCGGTCTGTCATGGGTGGTTCTTCGTCCAACGCGTGCACTGTCAGCTACAACGGCAATGCCAACTACAACGCGCCGACGAACGACTGGGTACGCCCGCTGCCGTGCTTCCTCATAGGCTGATAAGCCGTACACAGTACCGCGCTGGCGCATGCCTTGCGCATGCGCCAACCGTCGCAGATTAGGAGGTGCCGCGAAGTGAGCGGCGTATACATGCGCAACCGCAACCTAAGCTCTTTCGAGTATTTCAACACGGCGGTTGCGATCAGAAACGACGTGACGCGCCTTGTAACGTCGCGCGACGTTCCGAAATCCTACCGCTTCATCTTCGCGGTGCCTATGGCAGAGACGGCGCGAAGCGTTGTCTTCAATCTGGTTAAGGCCGACGCATTCTATCCGAACACGGCGCGCAACGTCGATGAGCGGAAGCGCTACATGACGCTTGCGCTGGCAGATCTAAACCAGCTCTACCAAGACATGCAAAGCCTTCTGACTATGGGGCTTCCCATCAAGGCCGCGCGGCTCGAAGGAATCCTAGACCGAATCGACAGCGACATTAAGCTGATAAAGGGCGCTCGCGCTGGCGTGAAACTCATAGGAAAGGGGTAAAATGTTCGCGAGTTGTCCCTTGGAAATCGTCGCGTCAATTGGTGGCTGCGGTCTGTCATGGGTGGTTCTTCGTCCAACGCGTGCAATGTCAACAACAACGGCAATGCCAACAACAACGCGCCGACGAACGACTGGATACGCCCGCTGCCGTGATTCCCAAGCTTTGCCAGACCACGCGTCCGTAAGCGCCGCGCGCCGTGCATTTGAGGAAGGAAGGGGCGACCATCGGGCATGCGCCCGTAAATATGCACCCCGCGACGGTTGCCGTTCGCTGCTTGCATAGCGCGGTTCTCGGCTTCCGACCGCGTTTCATGGTCAACCGTCAAGCGGCTGCTGGATGCCGACTGCAAGCCGCGCGGGGTGCCCTCATGAACTCTGAAGAGCGACGCGTAGCACGCCGCGCAAGGCGAGATGCCAAGCGCGCGGAGAATAGGGCTAGGCGCATCGAAGGATGCACGCTAGAAGCCGTCGCAGACCTCGATAACCTATACAGCGCGGCGAACGGCGCTGCTGCGGGCGTTCGCTGGAAGGCAAGCGTCCAGCGCTACATGGGGCGTGTCATGCCAAACATCATGCGGGCGCGCCGCGACCTGCTCACGGGCGCTGACTTCCGGCGCGGCTTCATCGAGTTTGACCTTTTCGAGCGCGGAAAGCTTCGTCATATCTGCTCTGTCCACTTCTCGGAGCGTGTCATACAGAAGTCTTTAAGCCGTCACGCGCTCGCACCCGCGATCTGGCCTACCCTGACAGAGGGATGCGCCGCAAACGTGAAGGGGTGCGGCACCGAGTACGCAATCAAGCGCATGAAGCGTCAGCTTGTAGCCCACCGGCGAAAGCACGGGGCGGAAGGCTACATCTTGCAGGTCGATTTCTCGGACTATTTCGCGAACATCGACCACGACGCTTGCAAGCGCATCATTGACAGAGCCATTGACGATGAGCGCGTTAAGCGCGTCATGGGCGACCAGATAGACGCTCACGGTGCGCGCGGGCTTGGTCTTGGCAGCGAGCCGAACCAGATTCTAGCGGTGGCCTTGCCGTCGCCGATAGACCATCTGATGCTTTCGCTTCCGGGCATCCTCGCGAGCGGTCGCTACATGGACGATAGCTATTGCATCGCGCTTGACAAGCAGACGCTTTGGGACGCGCTTTCGCGCATCGAAGCGCTCTGCGACGATCTGGGAATCATCATCAACCGCAAGAAGACGCGCGTAGTGAAGCTGTCGCGCGGCTTCGTTTTCCTGAAGAAGAGGTTTTCATATGGCGAGGGTGAAAAGGTGGTTGTTCGCCCTTGCCGCTCTTCCGTGACGCGGCAGCGGCGCAAGCTGAAGAAGCAAGCGGCGCTGGTCGCTCGCGGCGTTATGACCGTCGAGCAAGTCAACCAG
>OHVM01000734.1_pt1 | contig 11336 bp, 9 predicted proteins | sample 1579431 | NCBI WGS metagenome assembly OHVM01 (sample SAMEA3882524, study PRJEB24775) | human gut metagenome | biome: human-associated habitat; feature: intestine environment; material: feces | place: Netherlands | collected 2009/2010 | reverse complement strand
CGAATCGATGACTTGCCATAGTTGCTGGGGAAACTTCGCTGCTTCTGTACACAAAAAAGCCTGCGGCTGGAACATCGAAAGATATTCCGAGCCGCAGGCTTCATATAAAATTTAGCGTATGATTTGCTTATCAGAAATGACCGCCGCCGTGGGCCGGCATCATCGGAGCGCCCATCATGCGCATCGGTTCGCGACGTTCGCCACCGCCACCGCGCTTGTTGCCGCTGCCGCTGAAGATGTTGAGGCGATAGATGAAATGGAGCATGACGTAGGAATTGATGGAGTTGTTCCAAGAGTCGCTACGCATCGTGGCCGTGAGTGTACGTGAGACATTGCTCTGATTGTGGAGAATGTCGTAAAACTGCAAACTGATGGTGGCTGCGCGGCCCTTGAGGAAGGACTGCGAAATCTGTGCGTTCCAGATCAGTTCGTTGGTGTTCATCGAGGCTGAAGAGTAACCGCGACGTGAACTCATGCGGATGTCGGTGGAGAGGCTCAGGCCAAAGTCGAGGTTGAGGTTGGCGTTGCCTCCGTATGAGAAGTTCCACGTGTCCATGTTGGCATTGTCGAGCAATGTGGCGCGGGCGTGCTGATAGCGCACCGTTCCGTTGAGGCCGACGTCGAAGATGGAGAGACGATAGTTGGCGTTGAGGCGCTCGAAAACGGTCAGTGAGCGCGTGGTGTTCTTTTCAGACGGGGCGTTGTTGAAGAGGTTGTTGTAGCCATTGTAGGTGCCGTCAATGTAAGAGCTCAGGCTGCTGCCGTTGTTGACGCTACTGATGTAGCCCACCGAGTTGCTGTAGCTCAGGTTGGTGGCCGTTGAAACGGTGAATGTTTTCTTCGCGCCGATGCCCGTGTTGAGCATGAAGTTGGCACGCGCATTCCAGTTGCCTGAGATGTTTTCCGGGCGCGTGTAGCGCACACCGGTTGTTTCGTCATAGACCATGCGGTTGCTCACGGAGTTGCTGGTCTGCGAGAAATTGAATCCCGTCATGATGCCGCGCTGCGCGGTGGTGTTGTAGGTGTTGTAGTTCACATCGAAACTGTTGTTCCACGACGGTTTCAAACCAGGGTTACCCATCGAGATATTGAGCGGGTCGGCATTGTCAACCACGGCCAAGAGGTTGGTCATCGAGGGCTGTGAAGAAGAACCGTTGTAGCGCACTTCCAACTGTGAAGTCTTTGAGAAACGATAGCGGAAACGCACCGTTGGCGAAACTTTGTTGACCTTGCGCGTGATGAGCGTGTCGATGTTCTGCCCCGGACGTTCATAGGCCATGTCGGTCTTTTCGGGGTTGAATTTCACGCCTGCATTGAAGCGTACGTCGCCAGCGTTGTAGCGAATGCCGAGGTTGACGGTGTGGTCGTAATATTTATAGGTGGCATACTGGCTGTTGTATTCATCACGCACCGCGTTGAGGAGGTCGGCATCTGAGGGAATCGTGCCGAAGAGCGCGTAGTCGTTCACCCAATTGCGGCCCAGAGGGTCGTCGGTGATTTTGTCGAGGTTGTAGCGCGAGCGGTTGGCATCGTTGTATTTGTAGCCATATTCATAGCGCACCTCTCCAAACCAGTTGTTGCCCAAGGGTTCTGTATAGCCCACGCGCACGTTGTAATTCCAGTTTTTCGACGGCATGAAGCTATACTGATGGAGATTTGAAGCGGGCTTGCCCGAATTGTAGTAGCGGATGCTTGACATGGAATGGGAGCTGGATTCGCTCTCGCTGTAGCCTGCCGAAGCACGCAGAGAGACGTTGCGTCCGTCGCTATTAAGACGGCGCACGATGTTCAAGGATCCGCTGACATTGTTGCTCTTGCTGTCGGAAAGCGAGTGGCGCAGGTTGCTGTTGACGGCGATGGCGGCCAACTTCGGATTGATGTTTGCAACGTCGTCCAAGAGGATGCTGTCGATGGGCGAATACATGCCGGGAATGCTGTCGGGGTCGCCGTTGAAGGTGGCCGACGCGCTTTCGCCGCTGCTCTTGCTGTCGCTATGGCTGTAGGAAGGACGAAACGTGATTTTCGTCAACGAGTCGGGGCTCCATTGCACACGGAAAGAGCCATTGAAACTGTTGCTACTTGAGCGATTGAACGAACGGCTGTTGCTGAACGAGGGTTTGCTGTTTGCCGTGAGGAACGTCTGGCTCGAGGTGGCCGAGAGCGCGTCGGTGCCGCTGTGGCTGTATCTAACGTTTCCTCCTAATTCCAGACGGCCGGCTTCGCGTTTCTCCTTGCCGTTTTCCCAATAGAAGTCCATACCTGCCGACTTCGACGCCGTCAAGCCGTTGCCACCGCCATAACCACGGCGTCCGCTGCCGAAGCCGCGGTCGGCCACGTTGTTGGCAGAGCCGTAGGCCGAGATGCGGCTGGTCTCGGTGAAGTTTGAAATGAAGACGCGGTCGGTATAGCGATCTTTCGTGCCGACGCCGAGGTCGACGTTGCTAATCCAGGAGCCTTTGAGCTTGCGCTTCGTTGTGATGTCGAGCACGGTGGTTTCCTCACCATCGTCGATGCCAGTCTGCTCCGCATAGTCGCTCTTCTTGTCGTAGGCCTTGATTTTGCTCACGAGGTCGGTGGGAAGATTCTTCATGGCGACTTGGGTGTCGCCCTTGAAAAAGTCTTTTCCGTTGACCAAGAAATCCTTCACCTCCTTGCCGTTCCACGTGATGGTGCCGTTGTCGTCGACTTCAACGCCTGGCAACTGTTCGACCAGAGCTTCGAGCGTTGAGCCTTCGGGAACGCGGTAGGCCGAGGCATTGAAAACAGTGGTGTCGCCCTGCTGCTCCACGCGCGCAGCGGTGACGCTCACGACAGCCTCCTTCAAGAGATTGTCTGAGTTTTCGAGCGGAATGCGTCCGATGTTGATGGAATCGGTCTGGCGCGTCAAAACGACGTTGCGGTATTCCGTTTTGAAACCGACGTAGGAAATCTTGACGATGTAGCTGCCGGCACTTTTTGCCCGCAGGCGAAACGTGCCTTTCTCGTTGGTCATGGCGCTCGTGACGCCTGTGCTGTCGGATTTCAGCAGCGCCGCTGTGACAAATTCTACGCCACGGTTTGTCTTGCCGCTTTCAACCGTCCCAGTCACAATGAATCGCTGGGCGAAAGTTCCCGTCAGGAAACAGAAGGCCATCAGCAAGAGAGTGGTTAATCTTTTGAAACTCATGGAAGCATGTATTGAATTGTTCCTCGTTAATTGTTATATCCAAAATCAGATTTGATTTCGATTGCAAAGTTACGATAATAAATAGGTGTGGTCAAGGAAAGAAAACGATTTTAAGCGTTCGGGTGTTTTTTGGGGATGAATCCCGATTATTTTCCCATGTTTCTTGTTTGTCCGTTCGGGAGAAATGCCTAACTTTGGGACATGGGCAAGCGGGACGCAGCCCGGAAAAACGCCCTGCGGTTTACATAAAAGCTCAACAAGTAATTTCTGCACTATGACAACATTAGCCAAATACATCACACGCATTGAGATTTCAAGCCTATGGAGCGGCCACAAGCACATCGTGTGGCACATGCGCCCAGATGTCAACGTGCTCAGCGGCGGCAACGGCGCTGGAAAGAGCACCATCCTCAACCGCCTTATCCAGCACCTGCGCAACGTTCCAACGTCGGGAGAAATCATCGAAGGGATGCGCCTGGGCGTGAAAATCGACTTCGAGCCGGCTGATGCCACGAGCATTCATTATGACATCATACGCAGTTTCGACCGACGCCTCGTCAATGTCGAAAAGCTCGACCAACTGACGGACGGACGCGTCACGACGGAACTCGACTGGCAGCTCTATCAACTTCAGCGCCGATACCTCGACTATCAGGTTAACGTGGCAAACCGCATGATTGAGCTGCTTTCTTCGGGCGACCCAGAAACGCGGGCTAAGGCCACTGAAGCGGCCATGATTAAAACGCATTTCCAAGACTTGGTGGACGATCTCTTTGGGGAGACGGGGAAACGCATCGACCGGAAGAGCAACGAACTGAATTTCATCCAATATGACGAGCCGCTGCAGCCTTATCTGCTTTCGAGCGGCGAGAAGCAGATGCTCATCATCTTGCTCACCGTGTTGACTGAAGACCGACAGCCCTACGTGCTTTTCATGGACGAACCCGAAGCAAGCCTGCATTTCGAATGGCAGAAACGCCTCATCGGAATGATTCGCGACCTCAATCCCAATGCACAAATCATCTTGACCACTCATTCGCCCGCTGTCATCATTGACGGATGGCAAGACGTGGTGACCGACGTGAGCGACATCACTGTGCGGCCGTAAGCCCAGCAGACGGAGGTGCTCTGAAATATCCACTTGTCTTTCATTGCCAAAACTTTGAATGTCATGGCCAAACGTCTCTCACAAAATCTCAATTCCGACTTCATCGCGGCCGCCAATCGGTTGCGACCGAAGCAGGCACGCCATAAAATCGTGGCCTACGTGGAAAGCTACGATGATGTTTTTTTCTGGAGCTCGCTCTTGCGCTCTCTGGAAACGCCGCACTATTATTTTGAAGTGATGCTCCCTTCGCGCACCTCGCTGAGCAAGGGAAAGAAAATCGCACTGATGAACGATCTGGGCGACCGCCTCGGCACATCCATGATTGCCTGTGTGGATGCCGACTATGATTATTTGATGCAGGGCGAAACGACGGAAGCTTCTTGGCAGGTGTGTCGAAACCCTTTTGTGTTCCACACTTATGTTTATGCCATTGAGAACTTCCAGTGTTATGCCCCGACGCTCCAAAACGTGTGTGTGATGGCCACGCTCAACGACCGCCGCATCTTCGATTTCGAAGCGTTTCTCCAGCAGTATTCTGAAATTATCTGGCCACTTTTCGTATGGAACATCTGGGCTTACCGCTACGGGCGCTACTCCACATTCTCCATGCTCGATTTTTTCCACATCGTTCTCATCGAACGCCTCAATTTCTACCATCCCGAACAGACGCTGGAGGCGTTGCGCCACCGCGTAAATGCGAAAATCAGTCGTCTGCAGAAGATTTTCCCGCAGGGACGCGACACTTACAAACCGCTCATGAAGCGTCTGCTGTCGTTGGGACTGACACCGCAGACCACTTATCTCTATATGCGCGGCCACGATCTCTTCGATGGCATCGTTTCTCCGATGCTTACGGGCGTTTGCGAAGCACTGCGGCGCGACCGCGAACGGGAGATACGCCACCTGGCCGAGCATGCCGTTCAGATGCAAAATGAACTGGCGGCCTATCAGCATGCCGTGGCCCCCGTTGAGGAGATGCTCAGGAAGCACACGGGGTATCGTGAGTCGGAGCCTTATAAAAGGATACAGGCCGACATCAAACGCCTCATCGACCGTCTGGAACAGAAAAGACTGGGAGGAAGTAACGAAGAGGAGGCGAAGGAGAAGGTTTCTTGAAACAGACAGATGGTCGATACGGATTGTGACAATAACAAAACCGTGCCGACCATCTGTCTTATACATTATATAGGATGTCCTATATATTATAGATGGTGTCCTATATATAATATATGTGTGTCCTAATTTTTCATCATAAAATCCTTTGCCCCTCCCCGCCACGAGGGGTTCGCAAGCAAAGTTTTTAACAAAGCGCCTACGCTTCTATTACGCCTTCACCCATCTCATGCGGCGGAGGCGTCTCAATTTCTGCTGGCGCTGGAAGCCACGCCACATCTGCATACCGAGACTGGGCCAGGTCGGCACGCGATGGACACGCCGCCGCACCGCTGGCAAATCCCAAAGCAGGAGAAACAGGGTGATGACAATGGCGGCATAGAGCGTCCAACCGTAAAGGGTCTTGATGCCTTGGGCGGTTAGGCCTTCAACGAAATGCCCCATAAAGCCACCAAAGGAGAAGGGACGGGCGGAAGTTGAAACGGAATCTATGGCCCCAGAATAGCGGGAGAAACCATCGGCCACATAATAGCGCAGACCATAGGCATAGCAAGCACCGCCGATGACGCCGCCGACAAACATGTGAAGCACGTTGAAAACGGAAAGGGCCTGGAAGAAATGCTGGAAGGACATGACGGTTGCCAGCACCACATCATCGTGACGGAGATGACGGCATAACTGAAGCCGCGACACACGAGGGGCCAACGCAACTGTTCAATGGAGAGGTTGGCATCGAGAAGGAAATAAAATCCGGCGGCATAGGCGATGAAGGCCAACAGGGCGATGGCAAGCAGACGATAAGGCGTCCAGCGCATCAAGGCAAGCCAGCCTAAGGAAAAGAGGCAGCCCGCCCACAGTCCTGGCAAAGCCCATTGGGCAAGGGTCTCCTGCGTAAGGTCGCTATAGTGCATCACCGCTGCATAATAAACGCTCTCCAAACTATGCTCGGCCGCGAAAAGGGCTTCAAAGACGCCGATGAGGAGAATGATGGGCAGCACATAGGGATAGTGCCACATGGCAGGCTCGAAATAGGGCGATGTGGCGGTGTGCATACGGCGCAGTGCGATGACGAGGGTCAGAAGTGACGTTCCGGTGAGTAGGCGTACCACGGGAGAATTCCACCAATCGAGCCAGTCACCGTAGTTGAACACATAGGCCACCTGCAACGCCAGCAACGCCCAAAGCAGAGCGCCCTGCCAGTCGATACCCTTCAGCGGAATGATTTTCGGCATGGCATGGAAGGGACGCGTAAGAAAATGCTGAACGGCGAGCACGAAAAGCATCAAGCCCATCACGAACCAGTGCATCAAAGTCCAATGACCATGAAAGGCGAAAGCGGCGGCGAGGAAGCCGGCTCCTTCGATGGAGGTGAGCAACACGAGATGGAGCAAGGGGAAAAAGACGGCCATGTCGCGTTTGGGCGTCATCCAGAGCTGGATGGAGGACATACATTCAAACGTTCCTTGAATCTTGGCCATGCCACAGAGGAAGCAGAGGGTCCACAGCAGTGGCAAGGGCAAATCGAGCATGGTCAACGCATTGCAACAAAGAATCACGAAGGCAGAAACCATCAGGAGGAATTTGTTGCTGAAATGGAATTTCATGCGGAAGAGCACGGGGAAATAGAACGCCATTCCGGCCAACGTGGCATACAGACTCATCTGCACGTCTTCACGCATCAGGGCATGCTCGCCGACCACATCGGGCATGGCTCCCAAATAGACACCGCCAGAAAACTGGAAGCAGAAGGCAAGCAAGACATAAAGCCACGGCCGCACCACTTCGGGGACGAAGCTGCGGAACATGGGCATGGAGAACTCCGTCGGCGGACCGCCGGCAGGAGCATGATGATTATTATCTGACATATTTCGGTTCAGTTGTTTAAGCAGGTGTTCTATATTTTGACCACCTAATCACCTTACTTAATAAGCCACAGAGGTTTCAACATTCAGTCCGGCACGAAGCATCTCCAAATCTTTGGAAGCCTTCAGGCGGATGCGCACCGGCACACGCTGCTCCACCTTGACAAAATTGCCGGTGGCGTTGTCCTGCGGAATGAGCGAGGAAGCGGCGCCCGTGGCGTCACTGATGCGCTCAACGGTGCCTTTGAACACGCGACCCGGAACGGCATCCACCTTCACTTCCACCGGTGCGCCAATCTTGATATTTGGCAATTGCGTCTCGCGGTAATTGGCCACGACCCAGACGTCGGCATTGTCCACCAGGCTCACCAAGGTCTGCCCCGGCTGCACGAGCTGTCCGACATGGATGTCCTTACGTCCCACCACGCCATCGGCCGTTGCCACAATGACCGTGTAGGAAAGATTGAGCCGCGCCATATCAACCTGCGCCTTCGCCAAGCGAATGGCGGCATCGGTCTGCCCCAGCCGATGGTTTTGCTCGGTCTTCACCGCCGTCAGCGCACTACTTTGGCGCAAAGCCTGTTCATACCGCGCCTTGGCCGAGAGATAGGCCGTGTGAACTGCATCATATTGCTGCGGCGTAACGGCATCGTTTTTCAAAAGCTGGGCATAACGCTTCTCCTCCCGCTCCGCGTTTTCGAGATGCACACGGGCTTCTTCAATGCCCGCCATGCTCACGTTGACCTGACGCTGCGCCGTGTTCACGCCGCTACTCGTCACGCGGCCTCCAGCGGTGGCGCTTGCCAAATCGGCTTCAGCCTGCGCCAGGCGTAGGCAAAATTCGCTGTCGTCGATAACAACGAGCGTGTCGCCCTTGTGGACTTCCTGATAATCGTCGAAACGAATCTCGCGGATAAAGCCCTGCACGCGCGTGTTGACGGGCGTGATGTGACGGTAGATGGTGGCATTATCGGTGATTTCACTGTTGCCGAAGTGAACGAAGTGTGCCACAACGAAATAAATACCTGTCAATAAAAGGATAACAACAAGGGTGTTATAACCCCAACGAAGAAATTTTCTGCTTTTCATTTTCAAATCAATGGTCAAGTTTCAAGCAGGCGTCAGCATCAGTTTGGCCGCCCGCTTGCAGTCATTATAAATTTCCAGCCGCGAAACGGATGGCATAATAACAATAATAGAGGTTTATCTCCGCATCAGCCAGCGCCAATTCGGCATTGAGTTTCACGGAAGCGGCATCCGTCATGTCGGTCACGAGCGCCAAACCATTGGCATAGCGATGGCTTACCACCTGATAGTTCTGCCGCGCCAGTTCCACGCTTTTCTGTTGCGTTCGCAGATTGCTCTCGGCCGTCCGATAATTCACGCACGCCTGCTGCACCGCGTCGTTGATGCGGCATTTTGCATCCTCCAATTGCGCCTGCGATTATGAAATTCATCGTATTTTATAAAGTCCATCAGAGCAGAAATCCGCCCCACGCATCTATTTTTACAAAAAATCGAAAAAAAATTTGGCGGTTAGAAACAAAAGGACTAATTTTGCAGACGCTAACGGGAATTAAGCACAACGCTTAACGACCGATACACCATCGGGGTGTAGCTCAGCCCGGTTAGAGTACGCGTCTGGGGGGCGTGTGGTCGCTGGTTCGAATCCAGTCACCCCGACATTTAGGCTTGCATCTGCATTTGCGGAAGCAAGCCTAATTTTGTTTTTGGCCGATTGCGATTAAATGGCAGAAGCACATTGATTTCGCAGGAGAAAAGTTTGCCCAACTGAAAGATTATCACTAAATTTGCAGCCGATTTGTCCTCCCAGAGTCAGGAATAGGCTCTGCGTGTGATGGCGAATTAAGCGAAATACTTAATTTAGAGTAACACAAAATTTTATTACACAATGAAGCAAATTTCAATCAATGGTACTGCACGTACCGAGCTCGGCAAGAAAGCTGCCAAAGCCATCCGCAACAGCGGTAACGTTCCATGCGTTCTCTACGGAGAAAAGAAGGATGCCAACGGCCAGCCTGAAGCCATCCATTTCTCTGTTAGCGAAAAGGAAATCAACAAGCTCATCTATACTCCTCACATCTACCTCGTTGACATCAACATCGACGGCGAAGACCACAAAGGTATCTTGAAGGAAGTTCAGTTCCACCCTGTAAAGGACAACGTGCTCCACGTTGACTTCCTCGAAGTTCACGCTGAGAAGCCCATCGTTATGGGTGTGCCCATCGCTCCTCAAGGTTTGGCTGAAGGTGTACGCGCCGGTGGTCGCTTGATCACGATGGTTCGTAAGCTAAATGTGAAGGCTCTCTACTCTGCAATTCCTGAGAAGTTGAACATCGACGTTACTGCTTTGCAGCTCGGCAAGAGCATCAAGGTTGGCGACCTCCACTTCGAAAACCTCGAGCTCGTCACTCCGAAGGAAGTTATCGTTTGCACCGTGAAGATGACCCGTGCCGCTATGGGTGCTGCCGCTGCAGCTGCCAAGGCATAATGAATTGAACCACGGCTCATGTTTGATTTTCTGAAAAGACTCTTTGCCACATCAAACGGCAACGGGAAAGAAGACAAGCAGGAGCAAAGCGAAACAACAACAAATCATCAGCAGATGAATTTTCTGATTGTCGGGCTGGGGAATATCGGTAGCGAATATGCCCAAACCCGTCACAACATAGGATTTAGAGTATTGGACGCCTTGGCTAAGGCGTCCAATCTTGTATTTGAGGACAAGCGATATGGCGCCGTCACCACGCTGAAGGTGAAAAACCAGACGCTCACGCTGCTCAAACCCTCCACCTACATGAACCTCTCCGGCAACGCGGTGCGCTACTGGATGAACGAGAAGAAAATTCCCCTGGAAAATATTCTCGTGGTGGTCGACGACCTCTCGTTGCCTTTCGGGCAACTGAGAATGCGACCGGGAGGCAGCGAGGCCGGACACAACGGACTGAAGCACATCAGCAGTGTGCTCGGCACGCAGCAATACGCCCGCCTGCGCTTTGGCATCGGCAACGATTTCCCGCGCGGCGGACAGGTTGACTTCGTATTGGGAGAGTTTACCGATGAAGACCTCAAGACCATGGACGAACGACTGGAATTGGCCGGCGAAATGGTTAAAAGTTTCGCGCTCTCTGGCATTCAGTTTACGATGAACCATTTCAACAAGAAATGAAGCGAAAAGAAGCAGGAAGGAAAGGGTGTGTTTGAATATCAAGCACACCCTGCTTTCTAAAGCGGCGTACCGTAGCAACAGCCTCTGCACGCCCACCACATAAGAAGGTTGCCAACCAACTTATCCCCCTAATATTTTCACAAACAATCCACATGGAAGCACGTCTCGACAAATGGCTTTGGGCCGCACGCATTTTCAAAACACGCTCCCTGGCTGCCGACGCCTGCAAAAACGGGCGCGTGGCCATCAATGGCGCACAAGCAAAACCCTCCCGCAGCGTCAAGAAAGGCGACGAGGTTGCGGTGCGCAAATCGCCTGTGACTTATACGTTTAAAGTGAAGCAGGCCATTGAGAAACGCGTGGGAGCCAAACTTCTACCGGAAATTCTGGAAAACATCACAGCGCCCGAACAATATGAAGTGCTCGAAATGAGCCGCATCAGCGGATTCGTTGGACGCGCAAAGGGCACAGGACGTCCGACGAAAAAAGACCGCCGTGCGCTCGACGATTTCAGCGCACCGATCTTCCTGGACGAAGACTTTGATTTTGACGAAGAGGAGGAAGAAGATGAATGACGAAAACAAACCGCTGAACGACGCCGAAGACAACAAGGCGCTTGACAGCCAAGAAAACGCAGTGCCAAATGCTGAAAAGGCAAGCGAAGCGCCGCGCAACAACACGAAGAAGGAAGAGACGGAGGCCAACAACAGGCCGACGGGGAAACCCTCTACGCTGCAAGACAAATGGTGTAACTTCCTGGTGGCCATCGGTCTGCTCGGCGTGATCGCCGTCGGGGCTCACAACATTTTCCACATTCCGGAAGAGACAATGCCTGCAGAACAGGCGCCACTGGCGGAACCGACAGAGGAAGCTGAAGATGAAGGCGAACTGATTGAC
>OHVM01000729.1_pt1 | contig 11399 bp, 10 predicted proteins | sample 1579431 | NCBI WGS metagenome assembly OHVM01 (sample SAMEA3882524, study PRJEB24775) | human gut metagenome | biome: human-associated habitat; feature: intestine environment; material: feces | place: Netherlands | collected 2009/2010 | reverse complement strand
CCCGGGCGGGTGGTATGTCCGGTCTCATCGGCTACCAACAGGCCTCTTTTATCTGCAGCCAGACCCTGTGTTGTGTTGACGATCCGGTTCTGCGGTCCCTGGCTGATAGAAATAATCACGCTGTCAGCCGGGAAGAAATGAGTGGAGTCCGGAACGTCAGTAAAGGTGCCGTCTTCATTTTCAATCACATCTTTAAAGATAACACCGTCATCTTTGATCTCCACAGGAGCCATATTGTACTCAAACTGAACGCCCTCTAACTGAGCATAACTGAACTCATGCTTGCTTGCAGCCACCTGTTTTGTGATAGAGAAGCAGGTCAGCTCCTGAACACCCTTGCGTATGGCAGTTCTTGCAACGTCCATAGCTGCGTTTCCGGCACCGATGACAATGACACGTTTTCCTAACTGGTAGCTGTCCGGATTGTTTAGATAATTAATGCCGAAGTGAACATTTCCCAGAGTTTCCCCTTTAATATGAAGGGCGTTTGGCTTCCACACGCCGGTTCCTACGAAAATGGCCTTATAGCCGTCACGGAACAGGTCATCAATACCGATGGCGCCGCCGATATGTGTATTCGGACGGAATTTAATGCCTTTTAAGTCTAAGTGGCGGTATTTAAAATCATCCAGGACAGATTTTGGCAGACGGAATTCCGGGATACCGTAACGAAGGACACCGCCAACTTTATCTTTTCCTTCAAAAATAGTAACATCATAGCCATATCTTGCAAGGATGACAGCAATGGTAAGGCCGGCAGGACCGGAACCGATGATAGCAGCCCGCATACCATTGGAAGGAGCAGGTCCCTGGGTCATTTTATTGGCATAAGTTGTGGAAATATAGCTTTCAATGGTAGAAAAATGGACCGGAGCACCCTTACGTCCGAGAACGCAGTGGCCTTCGCACTGGTTTTCATGGTTGCATACAAGACTGCATACAGTAGTCAGCGGATTATTTTCAAAAAGCATTTTACCTGCTTCATCTAATTTATTTGCCTTTAAAAGTTTGATCACTTCCGGGATGGGAGTGCTGATAGGACACCCTTTCTGACACTGGGGAACCTTACATCCCAGACAACGGTTTGCTTCATCCATAACATGTAATGCCATTTACAAAACCTCCATACTCATCATAAATCTTAGTTCATACATTTTTCTGGACCCATTCTATCACAGATTACTTTTTGTGACCAGTGTCTAAAACAATGTATTTAATTCTATAACGAATGATAAAAAATGCACAAAAATGTGATAAAAAATGCACAAAGATAAGTTGCAAAAGGAAAGAATGAAAGAATTTCGTCAGAAATGTGTAAGTTGGAAAATGGAAAGGCCTGTGTTATACTATGTTTGAGGAGATACAACGAGAGGAAGATCGTTATGGATAAAAAATTTTTAAGACACATAAGCAGCATGATGCTTCTTGTCTGTACGCTGGCAGCAGTCAGTCCTGTGACCGCTTTTGCCGGATGGCAGAAAGAAGGCGATACTTACGCTTATTACGAAGACGATGGGACCAGAGTGGAAAATGCTTTCCGCAAATCAGGAAACCAGTGGTTCTATCTGGATGAAAATGGCCATCTTTTAAAGAACTGTGAACGGGAGATCGATGGTAAGGTATATGTTTTTAATGAGAGAGGTGCTGTTGTTCCATCTGCTGCAAAAAAGTCAGGTGGGAGCAAAGAAAGCGCAGATTCTGATTTTTCCGCCATCAGCAGCAGACAGCAGTATCTGAACAAAACAGCAAATCCTTATATGAACAATAAGACCGTTCAGTGGATCAATGCTACCTATGCCATTCTTACAAAGCACAATGGCGGAAATATCCGTGCTTTTGGCGGAAGCCTTAAAGTAAATGGCAAAGAAGAAAATGGTGCTGAGATCGACAAGACTACCAGAGATCAGACCCGCAAGATGTTAAAACAGAGCTGGGGTGTTACTGACAGGGCTTCTGCAGATGAGGCCTTAAATGAACTCTTGGAGTCAGCAAAGGAAAGCGGTTCTGCCTGGGATTACAGCAGGGCAGAGTCTAATCTGGGATTTTATTATCTGGCAGATTATTACACAGAAAAAGAGGCTTTAGATAAGGCACTGGAAGTTGCAAAGGAGATCCAGAGTACCTTTGAATCCTGGGACTCTTTTGTACAGAGCTATCTGGAAGGTTATGAAGCAGGCTCCGGTGATACTTCCGGTGACAGGGAAGAAATCTACGAAAACCTGAAGGCATGCCAGTGGAATCCATATTCTGTGAGCTGGAATACAAAATTAAAAAAGAATTGGTAGGTATAGCTTATGAAATGGGGAATTTTAGCAACAGGAACCATTGCAGAGAAATTTGCAGATACAGTAAACCATATGGAGCAGGAAGATGAGACTTTGATCGCCTGTGCTTCCCGCAATTTAGAGCATGGAAAAGCATTTGCTTCCAAATACGGGATCCCGAAGGTTTACGGAAGTTATGCACAGATGATGACAGACAGCGAAGTAGATGCGGTTTATATTGCAACGCCAAACAGTCTCCATTATGAAAATTGCCGTATGTGCCTGGAAGCAGGAAAACATGTACTTTGCGAAAAGCCATTTACCCTTTGTGTGGATCAGGCAGAAGAACTGTACGAACTGGCAGAGGAAAAAGGCCTGTTTATTATGGAAGCTTTTTGGATCCGGTTTTTGCCGGCATATGATAAGCTGCGGGCCATGTTAAGAGATGGCGTGATCGGAGAGGTAAAGCGGATCACTTCCCAGTTTGGATTTACAGTGGAAGGCGCCAGAAGAGAACGCAAGTTTAAGTCTGAATTAGGCGGCGGAGCGTTATTAGACATTGGTATCTACAATCTTGGATTTTTTCATATGATCACAGAAGCTGCGCCGGAAGGATTTCAGTCAGAAGTACATATGACAGAATATGGTACCGATGATTACAGCGAAGTAGAACTGGAATATCCGGGAGGCTGCAGCGCTCATTGCATCCAGGCAATCGGAAAGAAATTAGAACGCCACGCAAAGATCGAAGGAACAAAAGGCGATATCCTGATGGATGATTTCCAGCATCTGCAGGAATTTACCGTTCAGTTAAAAGATGGATCCTCTTATCTTGTAAAAGAGCCGTTTAAGGTAAATGGTTTTGAATATGAGATCGTAGAGACAAGCCGCTGTGTCAGCTGTGGTTTAAACACCAGTGACCGTTATACAAAAGAAGATTGCCTGACGATCCTGCGGTTAATGGATGATATCAGGGAGTCATGGGATATGACCTTTGAAGGTGAAGAAAAATAAAATAGAGAAGGTTAGTTTTTAGTTTTAAGGCGGGATTTCAGAGACGGGATCCCGTCTTTTTTGTATTTTCCAGAATTATTTTCTGGAAAAACAAAGGGAGTCATGTGGTGTACAATATAAGGCAAAGAAGAGATCAGTAAAGGGGATGAAAAAAATGACAATTTTTGAGTATTTATATGGGGACGTATATTATACAGATGAATATGGAAACGCTTATTTTGATTCCTGTGTGGATATTGATTATGAATTAGATGAAATACCGGAAATTGTAAATTTAGGGGATCATACCTATTTCATGGCGAAGGAGGATTTAGATCTCTATAACCAGTATGATATTAAGGTGGATGGGGTTAGTGAGGATGATCTGAGGTTCTTACATTATACCAGAAGACCCTATTACCAGATGCGGGGACGTTCCGTTTCCAGAGAGCAGGCATTTGATATCATCCGACGGACGGACAATTTCTTTAACTGGGACATGGAAACAATAGGAAATCGCAAAGAGTTTGTACGTTGCATTAATTTTGATAACTGGCTTATTATGAAAAATCATTATCCCAAGGGATACGGCTGGATCCACGCGGATGGCACAGTTGGGGCCAATGCGATCACTCAGAAGTGGCCGACGATGATAGAGCTTGTAACAGAATGGTTTTACAAGTTAAAATCATTTCCTTATCTGGACCTTGTCATCGGGATTACAAATTGGGATGAGATCTCCTGGGATGAAGATGACACTTTTGAAAAAGCGATCCAGATGGGGATTTATGTACATGATAAGTGCATTGAGCTCTTAAACAAGCAGAATGCCTGGGCGAAGTACCAGGAATACGATGAGAAATACGGTGCAGATCCGGAACGATTTGAAACGGATTACTATCAGAAAAATGGGATCGTTCAGGTAGATGAAGCCTATTTGAGAAAGTGCATTGAGTCTTATGGTTTGGATCCAGATGAGAAATTGAGTAAGGTTCGGCCTTATATATGGAAGGGAGAAATAATGGAAGAAAACAAAATGATCTACAAAAATGAAGATGGCAATTATCACATCAGGATCTTAATGTTACAGGAGCAGTGCAAACAATTAAAGTTAGCATATCCCCTGGAAGTGGATGTATGTGTGTGTGAAGCAGAACGAAGTAAAGAGTGGGAGGAAAGTATCCGGGAAAAAATCGAAGATGCGTTATATGAGATGGTCGCTCCTGTGGATGAGGATGATTTCTATTCGGATGTATACAGAGCATGGTTTGAGGAAATTGCGTGGAACTGGGAGCTGGAAAAAGAAGGGTTCCTGCCGGAAGAAAAGGATCCTTTCTCTGAAATGAATATGGACAGGACTTTACTGGCCTATCGCCGTTTGTGTGCCTGCCTGACTATAGTGGGGAAACAAAAGGAAATAGAGCGTGTTTTTAATGACGGGGCATATGCGGAAGAACTTTTTGAACGATTTGGTATTCAGGACTCGCCTTATCGGCTTTGAATATCATTTGGACAGTAAGAGGGAGGGAGCTAATGCAGGAAAAAAGAATGTTGGAAATATGATATAATTAAAAATATTATATATCTACAATATTAAAGGAGAGGGGATTGAATAAAATGGGAGAAGAGAATGGTAATGAGCGTTATCTGGTAAATGTTAGTAAACTTGAGAAACTTATGGAAGAAAAAAGAAACGAGCAAAATGTAAAAAGGATACGTGCGTTATTTAAAAATTCAGATATAGGAATAGACGTGAGAGCTGAAGATGCTTTGGATACGGCATATTCAACGTATACTACAATAATTTCAAAAAAAAGTGCAACGAAAAAAACTTTACAACTGTTAGCGGACTATTTAAAGCTTAGTAGTTTTAAAGAATTAGTTGCTGAAGATAATTCTATGATAGAACGAGAAGAAGAGAGAGAAGACGTCATATCAAACGTAACTGAGCATATGGAGGGATTAGATTCGAAGATAGTTAATATGTTGTCGGAGTTTTCAGAACAGTTGTATCCTATAGATAAATTAAAGAGTTTTACAGATGAGCATTCCATTGCTTATATGAGAGTTGGATATGAAAAATATATGGTTAATATACCGCTTTCAGCAGAATGGAGAAGTCTTTTTGTAAAACCAGGAGCCAGAATTTATGTTATCAATACAGATTCAAAAAAGAATTTGGAAGATGAAATAAAAAAAGGTTTAATTTCAAGATTAAAGAGACATTGTACAAATAAGGGAGAATCGAAAGACAGGGAAGTACAGGAGTTAGTTGAAAAACGGAAGTTAGTCCAGATAAAATCTGATTTCTATAAAAAAATAATTGCAGAATCGGCTATGCAGATGAATATGGATAAACTAAATAATGCAATAAAATTTGATGCTGATGATGAAATTGAATATATTCCTTTAGGGGATAATGAATATCGAGTCATTCTTCCATTGAAAAAAGATTACTGCATACAATTAGGTCTTGGTTCGTCAGTGCAGCTTGATATTTCTTTTGAAGAAGATCCGGTTGAAGCTGAAGATGATTTTAGAGAGATGATAGAAAATCAATTTTATTCGGAGTATATAGAAGGGGAGCAAGATTTAGATCCAGATGTGGAAGAAGAGCTAGAAGAAATTATAGAAGAGATGTGGGAGATGCCAATTAGAAAAATTACATTTATAGATTGGCTAGATTCAGAAGAAAATTTAAAGTGGCTTAATCAATGTTATGTAGCACTTTGGCAAGTGCTGTTTTTGCGGGGGGAATACGATGAAATACAGCGTACAATTGCTGATCTTTATTATGCGTGTGAGAAATTTGAAGAACTTGGAATCCCGGTTCCATTTAAAAAATTTATATAATAATTTCATAAATGGATGAAAGAATAGGGGTTATTAAATTGAATTTGTAATATATAAGGGCTGGATAGCATTTGAGGCTATTCAGCCCTTTAACGATTATTTTCAGTGACGATTATTTCCAGAATTTTTTCCTGGAAACACAACTTGCTTTTAATAACTTATAATAGAAAACGTAAAGAACAAAACACATTAACATATATCACATACAATGAAATAAAAATACAGGAGGAAAAGAAATGAGAGAATTATTAATGATCCATGCTCTTGATGAAAGAGATTTACTCAGGTCCAGGATTATTGGAAAAATAGGTAAGATCACTTTTCTTGATTACAAGAAGCAGTGTGAGGAGAGAACTGCAGAAACACTTATGGAGGAGAAGGCGTTCTGCGATAAAGTAAAGGATGAGTTCCAGAGTATCAAAGATCTGATCAGGAACTATGATGAGCTTGATGCTGCGATCATAGCCAGCAATGCTACAACCATCGTAAAGACGAAATATGGTAACTATACGGTAGCAGCAGCTATTGCATTGAAGCAGAGATTGAAGTTATCCAATGGCAGAGATATTAACAAGGCAGCCCTTCTTCTGGACAAAAATCTTGACCTGAAGAAAGACTTTGAGTCTGAAATGATCGGTGTAATGCAGAAGCAGATGATCGACATTATGGCAAAGCTTAAGAATGCCCAGACTGCCCTGGAAGCTTCTGCCGAAGGAATGCGCAACAGCATTTTAGGCGGAGATAAGGCAAAGAAAGACTCCGCTTCCATAGCTGTAGTGGATGAATATCTCAAGAAAAACAGTTATAAGCTTGTGGATCCTTTAAGCCTGGCTGATAAATTACAGTCTTTGAAAGAGGAGCGGGAGGATCTGTATAAGGAACTGGATACAGCAGTCAAGATCTCCAATGCAACGACTATGATCCAGGTAAACTTCTAATTTCAACAAATATATGCCTGCATGGCGAAAACTGAAACCTCAGCCACCCGCTACGGGGTAAACGTAGCAAAAAAGGATTGGAAATCCTTGATTATGAGTTCGACGGTTGAACATACGGCGTATGGACCGTAGGGAGCAGGTTCGATTCCTGTATAATCATAAGAGTCTGATTTCTTTTTTATGATAGATGTTTTGTCAAATAAGATTTCTGGTTGTGTTATCTGGTTTTACTTTACAATGTTTTTCGTAAGTATTGGTAAAAAACCCGGAAATAAGGTTTTGAGTGCGGTTGAGTTGACTCCAGGTATCCTCCGGGCTGCCATGCAGGCATTATTAAAATTCATAGAAGAAAAATAGGATATGCCTGTATATCGAAAATCTGAAACTTTAGTCCCCCTTAGCTGCAGGGGTAAATGCAGCCATATGAAGGCAGTGTTTGGGACACTGATATCTTCTCCATAGAGCTCGATGGTTGAGCACATGACTCTTAATCATGTTGAGCAGGTTCGATTCCTGTTATGGAAAAAATATAGTTTGTTTCTTTTTTATGATCATTCATTTGTTGTGGATCTTTTCTGGTTTTATCGTTTGTTTATTATTTATATATTTTTGTGTGAAATATGGTAAAAAACCAGGGGAACGGTTTAAGCAGGACTAAACTGGCTTCAGGTGATCCGCCTGGCTGATATGCAGGCATTATTTTTCGGAGGAAAAGATGAGGGTAGGAGAAATAAGTACAGAACGATTGATATTACGCCATAGTGATCAGGACAGAGATGATTGGAAGCTTTTGATGATGCTGGAAGAAGAGGGAGACTTCCGGATCTTTACAGGAGTGGAGTATTCTGAGAAGTACCGGGATGATTTTCTGGATTATTTTGAGGTTACGCATGGAAACCGCTGTTATTATTCTTTGTTTCCAAAGGAGGATCCGGAAAAATTTATTGGATATGCGGGATTTCATACAAGTTTCGTCCGGCGATCAGGGTTTTGGAAAAACTTGGTTTTATAAAGTCAGATGAAGGTCCGGCAACGATAATGAGTGAGTTTGTGGATTTTGAGGACGAGGAGTCCTGTTTAGAACTTATATCTGAGTATAAATTAGAAAATAAGAATTGCGTTACAGACTAGATGATTTGATGCGCGGGTTTATATATACAATAGAAAAACAGCGTTTTTGGATGATGGGAGGTGCCAGATCCATTGATATAACGGACGGACTTTTTGATAAAGAGGATCCGTTATTAAAGGAAAAGATCCTTGATCTGAAAAGGCAGGGAAAAAATTATTATCGGATCCGGGGTATTAACTGGTTTCCTGAGGAGATGCCTTCAGAAGAGGAGCTGGAAAGAGGGATGGAGTGTCTGCGGAAAAATGGGATGGAGACAGATTATATCATTACCCATGGGGCGCCTGCCATGGTGTCAAATTATTTTTCAGCTTGGAGATTTAAGACCGATGAACTAACTGATTATTTTGAAAAGATCAGAAAGAAAGCTCAGTTTAAGCGGTGGTTTTGCGGTCATTACCATATGGATGAAAATTTGGTTGTTGAAGGTAAAAACTTTCAGATCCTGTATAACAAAATAGAGAGAATTTATTAGCCAGGTTTCTTAGGTTCCAGAAAAAATTTCTGGAAAATGCTTAAGGTCTTTTTGTGCTATAGTTATGTCAGATGAAAAAAGGAGCTTATATTTATGAATAAGATTATTAAATGCAATCTTGGAGTTCAATATGTAGCAGAAGATGCTGATGCCAAAAATATTTATGTTACTATTATTTATTATGACGATTGCTTAAAAAGAAGAGAAAGAGTGCGACTTACCTATACGAATATAATGCAGCTGCTTTCAAGCTGGGGAGCATGTCAAGTGGAGGGAGGATGCTTTATGGCGGAGGATTTTTATAATCCGGGCGGCAGAAAAGATTTTGGCTGGGTCGTATCACTGGTGCTGAATGAAGCTTACCATTTTAATATGATTACAAAAGAAGAGTATTTGGAAAAGGTTCGCAGCCATTTTGAGGAATATTACATGGAAGATTATAGATCAAGAAGAAAACGCTGCTCTGATTTTTATAATCGTTATTTTCCGGAAAGGACAAAGCGGATCTATAAAAATTATGAAGAGGTGATCGAACATTATTCACAGGAAATTGAAGAGAAAGCAAAGCGTAGAAGTCGAGTTGCAGGTGGAGAATTTTATGGGTGCTATATGGACAGTCAGGACCGCTGCAGGCCACTTACAAGACCAAAGCGTTATATTAGCTATATTTTAGAAGAAGAAAAATTATGGGTTTGCTTTACAGAGGAATTACTGAAGGCAGTGGGATGACCGGGAAATATACAGCGTCCTTGCCACAAAAAAATGCCCGCCGATCGGCGGGCATTATAAACGACAATCACTTTTTAGCAGCCTTTTTATCAGTAGCAGCTGCGTCATCTTCCTCTTCTGCATCGTCATCATCTGTCTTGACGAAATCCGCAATATGGAACAGCTGGGTATCAGCTGGGGTGGAAACATTGACGCCTTTTTCTTCCAGTTTCAGGTCTTTTACATACATATTCTTTGTACCTGCAGGCAGTTTTGCCAAGTCGATCTCAATTGGGTCCAGAAGATGAGCAGGGTCTGCTTTGTAGTGGATCTCGGAAAGTTCCGGTTCAAAGACACCCTGAACGATCTCTTCATTGAGAAAATGAACAGGAACGGTAGCGGATACGACTTCACCGGCAACCAGTGCCTGGAAATCCAGAGCCAGTACTTTTTTGCTCATTGGGTCATAATCAATATTTTTAACCATGGCGTTTACAGTTTCTCCCTCAATATCCAGGGCAGCCTGTGCGCCTTCTTTTGCGTCCTTCATAAAACGCAATGCTTCTTTTTCTTCAAATTTCAACGCAACGTTTTCTTTCATTTCCTTACCATATAAAACACCGGTAACAAAACCTTCACGTCTTAATTTTTTAGCCTTTACCTGTGGATCTCTTTTTTCTGCTTTTAACGTCGTCATAATGATTGCCTCCTACATTGTCACTTTAAATTGACACCACCGATGTCCGGTAAAAGTACCGGGACATCTGGCGTGTTCGTGTAGATTGAGAGCTTTTATGAAGAAGTTCTTTTTTGCACTGACTGTATTATAGCACTTTTGAAAAAAATGGAACGTTTAAAAAGTGACAAAAATCAAGACTAAAAACAAATAAAATTGTGAATATTTTGTTTGATGCATTAATTATGACCAACTATTTCCTGGCTTTTAAAAATCTTAAGAAACAGAAAACTGAAGCAGTAAGCCAGAAAGCTGCAGCCCATAAGGAGCATAAAAGTACGTGCCGGATACCAGATCTTAAAGAGAAATCCGGCTGCCGCAAAGATTACGGCAAACAGTCCGGTAGCAGGCAGATGGGAGGTGCCGATAAACAGGGCATTGAATAAAAGCTGCCTGGAGGAACATTCATACCGGGCCAGAAGAGGAAACAGGTAGATCAGGCAGATCACAAGGGCGATCAGCGCTGCCAGGGAAAGGACACTGGGGATCAGTGCCAGCAGGCTTTCAAAGGAAAGCCAGAAAAACAGGCAGAAAAGAAGCAGGGCACCGATGCAGATGCAGCCGGCAAACAGAAGACTGGACCGGATAAAACACCGGGTAAAGGTATGAAAATAAGTTTTTGTAAAGGGAAGTCCTTTGTCCTCTGCCTCTGCCATGGTCACTGTATAAAGGGCGGTAAGTGCCGCCCCAATGGTGAAAACCGGCAGGCAGGTCAAAATAAAGCAGATGTTTAATACAACAAAATCAAAGGCTGTATTGATAAACTGGAAAAACGGGGCGTTTAAATTTAATTTCATTGGGGTAATTCCTCCTGTATTAATAAAACAATCGTTCATAATGGAAATAAGTATGTATTAAGTATAGAAAAGAACAGGCATTAAAAGTAGAAGAAAAAACACAGGAAAAGTACAGCAAAAATAAGATACATCCATACGCTAAAAAGAAAAGAATGGAAAAATTACTATATTATTTCTGAAAAAGGAAGGGTACTGGCATCAAAATCACCATGCTATACTTTAGAAAAACAATATAGGGGGAATTACCATGAAAGAAAAACCGAAAAAGAAGAAGCTGGTCTTTAGAATACTTTAGAAAAAATAGGTATTCTTTGGGTCTATTGGTCACAATAAAGTCACAAAACATTCTTTATCAATTTTTTCAATTTCTATTCTCAGATCTCTTAAGTCACGGTGGCCGTAAACGCGATTCGTGACATCGTTTCCAAATGCATGTCCGATCATACGTTTGCGATCATTTTCATTTACATGACTGTCTTCGCAGAGTTTGGAAAAAGTATGACGGC
>OHVM01000728.1_pt1 | contig 11430 bp, 11 predicted proteins | sample 1579431 | NCBI WGS metagenome assembly OHVM01 (sample SAMEA3882524, study PRJEB24775) | human gut metagenome | biome: human-associated habitat; feature: intestine environment; material: feces | place: Netherlands | collected 2009/2010 | reverse complement strand
TAACCCAACGGAAATGCATTCCCGGGTCATCCTGGATAAACACATTGCGGTAAGCTGTTATGACAGCAACCTCCTGTTCGCGTAAGAAAGGGGCTTCGGAAAATAAGAGTAATGTACAGCCCCTCATGTGTTTTCACCTGAAAATAAAAAGCCCCAGCCATAATGGCAGGAGCGAATTTACTATTGATTTTAATAATGCGCAGATAAGACGCATAATTCCTTTAATAGTTTTGTTCGTTATGGATTATTCGAGTGGATAGTCGCGATAGTGCCAGTATTTACCATCAACATAAAAGGTCACCTTACCGCGACGTTTACCCTCCCTATAAAACGTATCGAAATTCCAGGTAACATTCTTGCCAGTTGAATAGCTGCCACCAACGACAACATCACCAACCATTATTGCATGAACAACCACGCCATAAGCGTTAAGTCTGCCTTTACCATTGGGGGAATTGAAAGGGATTCGGACAACGCTTGCTGCACCCCAGGGGTCAGTTTGTTCAACAAAGCAGAGACCTTTAAAGCGTAAACGTGCATTACATGGGAACTGGTTACGGTTTTGCGCGAACTCCACATATTCCGGGAACGGTGCACGACCTTTCTCAGGACGCTTTACTAATGCGGCGTCGCTATCAGGTACGATAGTCATGAACAGGAAAGCAACAAAGAACGTTAAAATGTGTCGGTGTTTCATGATAAAAATCCTTCTTAAATTATTCGATACCACGGCTTACGGAATACGACCGATTAATTCGGCGTTATGGCAGAAATCCATGGTCGTATAATTATCCGCGGCCAGTAGATGAATGCTGGCAGACATGACTTCTGGCGGTTCGCAAGCGATGTCCATTAAACGTGGACAGGCTTTGGCTTTTTATCGCTAATAACTAGCCCAGTGCAGGTATCCCCCTGCATCAGTTTATACACTTCGTGTTTACTGAAGCTATATATTAACACCGGTGACTCGTCCGGGTTAATAATTACAGATTCTTCAGTTGGTTCGCAGTGACGGATATCCGAACCACCGAGTGCATAAGTGTCGGTGATGCCAATTTCACAGAAAAGAATGATAGTATAAAGTATAGTTTTGATTTTCATTTCACTCACAGTTGCGAAAAGGTTGAATACTTACAGCTCCATTCTGGCAAGATATTGTTTGAAATCTTCTTGCGCTTTCATTAGATCACGACGTTCGGACTTATTCATTCTGCTGAGGATCGCATCATTCACACATTGCGCAGGCAGGCGGAGTAAGACATGAGTCTTATGTTTTTGTCTGATCTCTTTTACTTTACGATCCGATTCACCAACACCATGAGTATCGAGCACCCCGGTTCGAAAGAACTCGTCAAGTTCGTTACTTTGCGCAAGGTATTGAGTATCGACAAAGACGTAGTGACACGAGTTTTTGTTCTCAGCCCAATACCCGATCTGAATATCAGACCATAAGGCGTCCTTGTTGTTTAGCAAGTAGAAAGTCCTGGTTTCGTTGTCAGCGACGAAAATTATGCTGCTGTTTTTACTACGGTAAATCGTGTATCTGTTACCCGGATAATTCGCAATTTCTTCGGCCTTATAGAGGAGACTGTTTAAATATTCTTTTTTATACCCGGTTTCGTTTTTCCAGCCTGCTTTTTCTTTGTAAAACCATACTCCCTGCGGAAAACCGGTGATATCCTCTTCAAACTGACCCAGCGATTCGGCAGTCGCGGTGATGGAAATGAGTAAACCGATAACCAGAATTAAAAAATGTTTCATTTCATGCACTCCTTAAATAAATCGGGGGCCAGGAAGTCCCCCTCTCCTGTAATCGTTATTCGTACCAGGTATTCCAGCACGACTGGATAAAGTTATTATCCATCACTTTCTTAACGTTTTTGGCAGACGGGTTAAACGTCGCAACTTTCTTCTCGTTTATGTACAGTTCAAACCCGGTTGCAGTGCTTATTGCTTTTACAAAGCTAACCCAGGCGTTATCGTTCATACGGGTACCGTCAGGAACCACACCCCAGAATTCTTCACCGTCAATAACGAAACTAATATTTTTTTCTTCCGAGTTTGCGACCACCTTATCTCCTTTGTAAATATAGATTGTGTGCGCCAGCACATTGTTTTCGTTGGGGTTACCTGTGCAACTGATATTGATACCCCACTTACCGTTATCAATACTGAACTCAGTAACGCCCATCGTGAAGCCACTGCCCCACATATTTGGAATAGCGTGTGCTACAGATACGGTCACAGTTAAAACTACAGCCAGGAAAATATTTGACAGTCTCATAATTTTCTCCCCAAAATTAAATAAATCAATCTTAACCATCGTCCGGGTAATATATATCTGAAAATATTTTCAATAACACCAGCCAGGAAAAACACCACCACAGGCGGTGGCGTTTCTTTGGGGCGTCTTTATTTAATCCGGGCCATCGCGTTTCTCAGTGCCAAATCTGCCTCTTCCGTTTTCTCCAGACTTTTCTGCAACACCGCCTCTGACCGGGTCAGTGCCTGACGCGCCTCCAGTGGTTTCCGGATATGCTCCATCGCCAGCATCGTGTCTTCATAGCCCTGCTGACGCCAGGCGTCGGTATGTGCCAACGTGAAACTGAGCAGACCGCCGCTGTTGTCACCATCACCTGCATATTTCAGCCTTTTCCGGGGACGGATCTCAAGGATTGTGGTGTCCGGAAAAGCCTGGCGATCCCATAAAGAACCGTCACTCAGATGCGTCACAATCACCATATTGCATCCGGCATCGACCAGAGGCGTCACAGGGGTATTTCCCTGCATATTTCGCCATCCTCCCATACCACCATCACCGAACATTGTCCCCTGAACCTCACGGGGACGGAACAGCAGGGGCAGCGCGGCTGACGCAAGCAGAGCCTCTTTCTGCTGTCCGCGGGGCAGGCTCTGGATATGCTGAAAAACGGAGTTTTTTGTAGTTCCGGTACCCAGTTCAGCACGAATGCAGTCGATAATATCCTGCATTCCCCCTTCCGTGGGGTACAGCGACACATACAACGGTAGCCCGTCAGCCAGATCATCAGTATCAAGATAATGATCCATCAGCACTGTCAGGGGCCCATCTGACAACAACGGCTGAGTCATCAGATTGTCAAACCTGTTGATTGTCGATATATGGTGAAGAAGCGTCGTAAGCAGTGCGCCCGCACGTCCGGGGAGCTGGCAGAGGTTCATGGCCGGGAGCAGTTTTTTCAGCAATGAAAAGTAAACCAATCGGTTTACCGACAGCACCTGATTATTCCCCAGATGATCCCAGAGCGCCTCCAGGCGTACGGCAGCTTCTGACAGATCGGGAGAGGCCGCGATAATGGCACCATTGAATGCGCCAATGCTGGCCCCTGAAACCATGCTGATCTGTGTACCACACTCTGCCAGTGCCTTAACCACTCCCGCCTGATAAGCGCCCACCGCCCCGCCACCGGACAGCACCAGCCCCGTTTTCATTTCTGTACTCATGCAGCCCCCTTCTGAAATATTTCATCGACCATACTTTCAGAGAGGCGTTCTGCAGAGCAGAGGCGAGGCATGCGAACCGGTAAGTGTTCTGCAGCCTGCGTGGTTGACCAGATCACCGGATGCTGCTCTTCACTGCACCAGTCTCCCAGCCAGTTAATCGCGTCATGCCACTCGTTATCTGCCTGCTCCCGGCCCTGACCACCAAGCCAGTCCAGAGTGTTCAGACGCACGGTTGCACTACCGCCACTCTCCTGTGCCATCTGCGTTAATGCTTTATGTCTGAGAATATCCAGTAGCTGGTTAACCTGGCCTGTTTCGCCCTGACGTATCACATCACCAAACGCGCCCCAGCGAAGCTCTTCAAGCGCCACATAACAACGTCCGGCAGGGGAAAATGACGCATATCGCCCGGCGCTCCACCATGAGAATATCTGCTCAAGATGTAACTGCGCCCGCTGAACCTGGTCAACACGGTGGAGTTTTTCTTCAAGATGATTCAGTTTATGGTGAACCTGATCGGCCAGGATGAGTAACTGCTCCCGTGTATCTGCGGAATAATGCGCCAGCCTGGCAGTATCACTGACCAGTGAACTGACCCTGTCGTTTACCCGGGTAATCGCGTAGTTTGTGGTGGCAAGTGACGTTGTCAGCTCCGTCAGCCAGCGCAGGGACGCCTCAACGCCCTGTGCAAGCGAAGCATTGATGGCATTCTGCCGTGCAGCGCCTTCGCCGGTCAGTCCCTCTTTTAAACGCCGGAAGAACGTGCGCTCTCTGGCCGTGCGGATATGCTCCTGTGCAACATCGATTCCGTTTGCGAAATCAACCACAAATTTTTCAGGAAGACAGGTGAGTACCTGACATACCCGGTTATCAGCAATTTGTTGAATAAATGGTGAAGTCACAGCATTGTCTCCAGCTCTTCCCTCAGCGCCTTACTGTCAGTAATGAGCTCAGGAACCCTTTCATTTAATGCCTGAAGTCTCCCGGTAAGCCGTTCCTGTGCCTGCTGATCGCGTTTATGATCTTCAGAGCTCTGAATCAGCGTGTTACGCAGTTGTTCAACTTTCTCCCTGAATGCGCAGAAAAAGGCATCGATTTCCTGGCGGACGGGCTGGTTAATATCCTGCTCAATGGATGCCTGCAGCTCCCCGAAATATGCCCGGGTCAGTGACATAACTTCCTTCCTGACGGTGTTGATATTGATAACACTGCGGCTCACATCCTCTTTATAGGTTTCCCAGCCCCAGTCACTGGTGCCAAACGCTCCACAAATCTTTCCCCATAAACCACTCTGCCGACGGCGACGGGTGACGGTCTCCGTTCTTTCCTCCATAAGCGCACTCAGATTTGTTTTTACCGCGAGCCGGGTTTGTAACTGACTGACTGCCGGAAAACTGATTTTTACGGTAAAGCCCTCATCCTCCAGGCGGGCATTGATGCGACCGGCAATGTTTTCTGTGGCGTACAGGGCCGTGCCACGAAAACCTGTTTCAATCCCGCTGACGATTTTCTCCAGCTCAGGCCGGAACTGTGCTTCAGCCTCACGGTGCAGGCTGGTCACAGTTGACTCAATTTCCTCTATATATTCAATTGCTTCCCTGCGATTATTTAGTGTTATCTCGGGGTTTTCCGGGTCAAAGTCTCGTTTCCTGTAATCTTCCCAGCCCGGGTTGTTGATACCGGACCATTGAGAAATCTTTCCCCATAATCCGGACCGGGACCTTCGTTGTTCTGCGTCTTCTTCCTCCAACATTTGCTGTTCTTTGCGTTTACCAGTTCTGAAATAGTCATTCAGCTCCTCTTCCAGTGAGGTGCAGACCCCCGTCAGTAATTCCCGGGTTCTGGCATCGATCTCCTCCATGGCCATTCTGACATCAGCGGTCACCTGCTCCTGACAGTCCGCGATTTTCCGGATATCCGCAAGCAGGCTGGTGATATTCGCCTGCAGTGACTGAATGCTTTGCTGCAGCCCCTGATGGCGTAATGACAGATATTCGCTGACATTTTCTGCATTCTGCATCAGTTTTGCGGCAGCAGAATCAACCGCCAGTGCCGCCGCTCTGGAGTGTGAACTCAGTATGACTTCCGTTATCAGTTGATCGATAAGTGAGCATTCCCACAGGTCTGTCGCCCCTTCAGTTGCCAGTTCGCTGTCTTTACAGACGTAATCTTTTTTCATGCGACCGAAGGCTTCCCTGACAAAATCATCGACCCAGGCTTCATCAACAGGAAGGGTTCCGTTTTTCCGTAACTCATGAAGCGCACGGTTAGCCAGGTATGCCTGGCGTGAGGATCCGGGATAAACGCGGGAGGCGGGCAGCACATCGCTGTTCAGCATTGCCGGAACTTTCTGGCGTACGGCATCTGCCCCATCGCCATTGCGGTCTTTCTCATCAAATTTATTGACCAGTACAAACAGGCGGCTGGCTGATACGTCAGCAATGGCATTAAGCTCTTTACGGACGTCTTCATCCGCTTTTGAGTTCATCTGGGTGTAATCCATCACAGCCAGAACCGCAGAGGCTTTCTGCAGTTGATCCCGCATCATCACTTCCATCTGCGGTTGTCCGGCCTCATTAGGGCCGGGGGTATCCAGCAGTGTGAGTGTTCCCTGGCATGCATCCATCCCCACCAGATGGCTGAATTCCACGTCGATCACCGGCAGTTTCTGCACTTCTGCGTATTCATCAAAAGGAAATTCAGTCCCCATTGCCGCAGCAAGACGAACCAGATCGTTTAACGATGCCAGTCCGGTAAAGATTTCCTCCTCCCCGTGGTATTCATTTTTGAGCCAGCCATCATCCGTCAGAATATCCAGCAGTTCGCGGGTATCCCCGGTTTGCTGCAGGGTCTGTGCGACCTGCTGTCCTGCCGGGGTGGCGAGTTTTTCCTGCAGTGTGATTAATAAATTGCGGACAGGCTGAATATGTTCCAGATGGAGAACCGGCTCAGTTTTTCCGGGAACGTGGCGGATGAGCGTCGGTACAGAGGTCATGGGGCGGTTACGGTTAGGCAGAATTTCCTGCCCCACAATGGCGTTGATGGTGGTTGATTTGCCTGCTTTCATCGTGCCGACAACAGCCAGCACCATCTCCCTGCGGGCGGTTTTGATTTGTTCGCCCTCCAGCTCCTCAATTCTTTTCAGTGCTTTCTGTTTATCAAAAAGCAGTCTGTTTTCGTTCTTACTGTCAGATAACACATCTGGCTCCTCAACCATTTGCCGGAGCAGATTAATGTTCAGTTGCAAAAGTCGGTCGGCTTCATCACAAAGCAGGGCGATGTTCTTTTCGTGCATTATTTAACCTTCCTGAGACGCATTTTCATGACAACCACGGAGGAGGTCATTTACTACAAACGATCGTTTATAACGATCAATATAATAGTAACGATCGATGTATTCTATTAACTTGGGAAGCACAACGCAAGGGGACACCCCGGGTATGGCTGCGTTTGCATAGTGTTTTCATGGAGTTAAAAATCTGTAACAACAGCCTGGTACATCACCACCGGGTTCAGAAGAAAATCCAGTTCCATACCGCGCGGGCAACAGAGACCACCGTGTCACGAACTGCGCGCAGGGCCGTACGGACAACAGAGGCAACACAGACACTCTCCGCCGTGTCAAATATCCGGTCCACCGCACCGGTAAACTGTTCACGGGTCTGAGTGCGGACAGACTCCGTGCGCAGTTCGTCCTGCAGGCGTGTCATCAGAGGGATGGCGGCATGTCCGGGAAGCGCTGTCATGAGTGCACTGACCGGGGTGACCTCCCCCTGAAACAGTGCATTACAGAGTGAGGATTTACCGGCCCCGCTTTTACCCATAATGCCAATCACGGGCTCGTGACGGGTGAGTTTGCGCAGATGTTCCAGGATGTGACGGGAAAGTGAGTAAGGCAGGGAGGAGAGCGGTTTTTCAATTGCCTCAATGGCATCAGACGGATTCATACATGTATTCCCAGTGAAAAAAGACAAAACCCCGTGCACCGGAAAGGTGGCGGGGGATTCACGGAGATAATATCTTTCTGAAATTATTTTGAATGCAGGTATATGTGGCTGATTTGTATCAGCTAATGAGTACAGGTCTGAATCTAATCTGACAGTCCGCTCTGTGCCAGGAGCGGACTGTCCAACCCATCCCTGAAGAGCCTAGATTATGTATGGTAATTCAGTCATCAAAATAACGTTGGTCACCATCACAAAATTCACATCCTCGGATATGGCTCAGTTCAGGAACGCTATCGCTCAGGTGACCGCAACAACCACATACATGAAGCTCGGTGTAATAGATGAAACACTGAGTGCAAAGATAGCCGTCTCCAAATTTACATACGCTTTCAGGAGTCATGCAATTGGTACATCCAGCAGGAAATACGGAGAGTAGCTGTTCATCCACACTGTGGAACAACTCCTCATCCAGCAGTTTATACCTATCCGAAGTGTAGTCGCAGTGTTCGCATTCAAAATCACTATCTCCCTCAGGTAGCAATTGAGGTATTTCGCAGTCTGGACAAACTAGGGTAATTTGCCTTACAGCACTGGTGCAAACCTTACACCGCGTAACTTCAAGCTTACGGTTTTCATTACCGGTCGTTTCAGTCCCTGTTACCGTCGCATGCTGATGGCACTCATTGCAGTTACCGATTTGAATATTCTTTTCAGAGAGCTGCTCGAGTTCAGGCTTAACCTGTTTAAACCGCACCTCGGCATAAAATTTGTTTCCCCTAATCAGACGAGTTTCACCGAAAGCCAGCTTCCAATTATGTTTGACACCGAAGATAACTTTCCATTCATCCCTTAATAACCGGTTCAGGGCAAACCAGGCGTCAGCTTGTTCTTTGAGTATTTGACGTTGTTCAGCCTCGGTGAAAGTGGGGTGGTAGAAATGAACTACGCGGTTGCGGTGCTTTCTGACCTTATCAAAAGCACTGTCCGTTTCTCTGTCTAGGGGTCTTTCAAGTACGTCCTTAAGCCTTTCACGGGTTTCTTCGTAGGTCACCGACTGAAAATCACCGGCTAGGTAAGCCTGCTTTTTTATTGGCTTTTTCGGGCTGCAGACCAACGACCAGTGTTCGTGCGCCAGCGGAACTTTCAGTAAAATCTCGACCGCAGTCCAGAAACTGACGACGGAGAACTTCGGCTTCGAGGCCTCCAACTCTTCACGGGCTTTATCCAGAAAATCCAGACCATTGTTGATCAGCGCCTGCACATCCTGACTGAGTTCACGGGGGGCGGGAGTATCGGGTGCAGTATCGTCAACATCGAACATCATTATCTCCTTTAATCAGCTTCCACCACGCAGTTGCTACAGCGCGTTAGTTGTATCCAGTGTAAACTGGACTTGGTAGCTGGCAGCCACATCGAGCGCAAAAAACCGTAAATTAACTTCTGTAGACTCGTACTTTTCGTGACCCATGCGTACCCGCAGGATCTTCGGGTGCACGTGACCATAAAGCAGGTGCCTACCAAAGCTGTGGCGATTCAGATCCCTAAACTGATGGGGTCCCAAAAAGTATGCCATAGCAAGTGTAAGTATCCCTAAAATCTGCACTATTCTCTTTTTATAAATCCTCTGACATGTGAATTAGATTGCCCTAAAGTGAGCTTCCGCGCCTCGCTCATAAGGACAACCATACTCAAATCTCCCACATTGCAGGAGATTTGAGTATGAACACGTCACCGTGGAACAAAGACCGTATCATAGGCCAAAAAAGACCACTTCAGATATCTCATATCTGGGGTATCCGAATCCGACTTGAACTGGAAGGTAAAACACGCGATTTAGCTCTGTTCAACATGGCCTTGGACAGTAAGCTTCGAGGCTGTGATCTAGTCAAACTCAAAGTATCTGATGTTGCATATGGTAGCTCTGTTTCAAGCAGAGCTACGGTTCTACAACAGAAAACCGGCAGCCCTGTCCAATTTGAGATAACCAAAGGGACAAGAGAAGCTGTTTCTGCATTGATAAAGCTTGGCAATTTACGCAGTAAAGACTATTTGTTCCGATCTCGGGTCGGTACTAACCAACACATATCAACCCGGCAATACAACCGAATTTTTCATGGGTGGGTAGCAAAACTTGGTCTCGAAGATTCGCTTTACAGTACACATTCCTTGAGAAGAACAAAACCTTACCTGATTTACAAGAAAACTAAGAATCTCAGGGTGATCCAACTTCTGTTAGGCCATAAGAAACTGGAAAGCACAGTCCGTTATCTGGGCATTGAAGTCGATGATGCGTTAGAGATCTCTGAATCGATTGAAGTCTAAGGTTGCCAGGGCTGCAACAGCAGTCCTGTGCCAGATGCGGACGTTGCTCTATTCATGTAAGATTAATAGAATGTCTTTCGATAAATTTTTGACTTAATCTTAAATAAGAATGACTTTTTTGCATGTCAGCGTTTTACTTTGCATTCAGAAATAAATAGAATTTTGAAAAAATAAGAGAGAAATCATGATACACTCCAAAAAAATTAAAAAACAAAAAGAGAGGAACTATGTCACATCCCCCTAAAAAACTTAAAAAATCATTAATTACTGTTTTTTTGAGTGGTATTCTTGCTGTTCTTGGATATTTTGTTGCATTGAACGGAGTGTTTGATTTATATCAACATATCGCAGATAATTTTTTGCAAAAAAAAGCAGAGGATAATCTTCATGTGATTTACACCGGAGCGTCAATAAAGTACATCGAGTCAATTTTTGGCCCTCCCGTGAAGGAAGAACATTCTGAGGATGGGAGGGTTCATGAGTATATTTACTCTTTCAAAAAGTTCTATCTGCAAGTGGTTTATGATAATAATAACACAGTGATACTCTATTCCGTAACCAGCAAGGATGAGAATTTTCATCCTGAAGTACCATATCTGAGAAAAACCCTTGGACATAAGTTCAAAGATTTTGGAAGTGATATTGATTATTTACAGTCGAGCTATTCTTCGAAGTTCTATCAATATGAAGAAGGGCATTATTTAGGAAATCCTGGCAACTATAGAAATTTTTACCTTGCCTATAACCCTGCTGGAGTTGATTATTTTGAGTTAGATCCACTTCCAGATCTCTCTAATGACGACAAATCGCCTCCAAATAAAAATGATCTTGAAAAATTCAGAAATAATAATGCTCCAAATACATTTGGGGTTGGCGATATCCACGGAGGTCCTGAGGGGCTTGAGTTAAGCTTTGGACTTGGGATTGATTATTACGATGCGAGAGATATTCCAGATAAAGATTAGTGATCATGTATCATACCATTTTTATATCGTTTCAAATTAGGTAGTCACAATTAGACTAGTTAATCTAACCAGCACTGAGGTCCGCTCCTCGCTCAGAGCGGACGGCCTTCGTGAAAGTTAGTCTTGTTGTGGTGGCTCTTTCCAGCGCCATTGCAAGACATTCTCATCGCTGAGAATAAACAGTCCTGACCAAATTGCCGTCCAAAACTGGATATTCAGACACCATGGGCGTGTCATAAACCAGCGTAACGGTTTTGCTTCAAACAGATGAATACCTTTTCGCGATGGTGAATATAACGGGGGGCGTCCCACTAACGGCAGACAAAAGCCCCATTTCCAATATTCAGCAATACGCCTTCGGGCACATTCAATTGCATTACAGTTCCAGATGATACCCCAACGCCGTTTCCATGTATCATTGAGACACCAGTTTTGCATTAGCGAATATTTGGGCGAATTGTCAATAGATATACTTTCACCAGTCATTAATTTTATCGTGCAATATTTTAACTGGTACTGTTCAACCGTAAATGCGAATCCATCATCTAGAATAAGTACATCAAGTGTAGGAATATTTGAAAGCGTTAATATTATCGGTGAGTTATTTACATCATGAATGCGGTAATGACTCCAACTTATTGATAGTGTTTTATGTTCAGATAATGCCCGATGACTTTGTCATGCAGCTCCACCGATTTTGAGAACGACAGCGA
>OHVM01000723.1_pt1 | contig 11512 bp, 9 predicted proteins | sample 1579431 | NCBI WGS metagenome assembly OHVM01 (sample SAMEA3882524, study PRJEB24775) | human gut metagenome | biome: human-associated habitat; feature: intestine environment; material: feces | place: Netherlands | collected 2009/2010 | reverse complement strand
TTTGTGAATCATGGTTATCAGATTTTTTTCATTAGGGGTTGACCCTTTTACTGTATACTTGTCAAAAAAAGGTGTACCATCCTCTTGAAAAAAACTAACATTTCTTCGAAGAGATGCTGCGAAGTCTATTTTTCCTCTGTCGCTGGTCTTACGAATAGGATCCTTTTCTGTGTAATACGAACGTTGCTCCAAGTAATAGCGGATGATATTCATATGCATTAATTGGAAAATTTACTGACTGCGGAGCTTCAAACTTCTGCATAGCCAACACTTTATCTTTTGAATCAGTAAACTCTGCTAATACAGAAATCAATTTTAGAATATCATCCCGAATATCCTCTTCATTGTCTGGAAGGCGATAACCCATTGGAAAATAGACCATTGCCTGATTAGCATCAGCCTTAATCCCAACAAACCTATCGCCGTCACCATTTTTATTCACATGGCATTTAACTTTTAAGTTTAAGCCTAAATCCAATGTTGCTCACCTCGCTTTACGATTCCTGTGAGCCTTCGCTGTCATCATCAGAAACCTCGTTTGATTCTGCTGTTACTCCATCCAAAATCATTTTACGAAGGTTCTCATTGAATACACGAAAGCGCTCATTCTTTGGTTTAGCTGAATCCATAAAGGCTTCAATTATTCTCTCAAGGCTAACAAACTGCCTTGTATTAAAGGTATCTTGATGTGCAAACTTGAACGCATCATCCCATAAATACTTCAGAACTTTCTCCGCAAAACGATTATTGTGATGCTCTGCTTGTATTTTTTCTGATTCGCTTGCACCTGCATCAACATATACCATCTCTAAATCAGATGCCGTAACAAAATAAGCGCCAAGACGCTTATCTTCGGAAGAAGTAATATTGTTTCGTCTCAATATCTCATCATTTATAGTCTCACAAAACTGTTTCCATGACACTGTTGTATCCAGAATTTTATTATCTGCGAACCTATGGTTTTTGAATGAATTTGGAATCATTCTCATAATCCATCTTCTCTGGAAAGCCGTATCCAATGTAAATACATTCTGGTCAGAAGTGTTCATCGTACCCAAAATAGACATATTTGCAGGAATTCGAACCTTATGGTTTTCATCACCATAAACGATTCGTGCAATATTGGCATTTGTTATTCCATACTCACTTGTGCCTTTTTTGTAGAGAATCTCCCCATTTTCATCTATTTCGTCTTCATCTTTTCTATCCAAAAGCTGAAATATTTCACCGAATATCGCTGGTGCATTACCACGATTTATTTCTTCAACTATAAGGTAAAAAGACTGTTCTGGATTCCAATATGCTTTTTTCAATAATTTGGTAAACGGACCCGGCGTAAACTCATAACGAACCTTGTCATCGTCCCTTACTACAGGCAAAATTTGTCCAACGAAATCCGAATACATATAATCCGGATGGAAAACCAATCGCTCCATACACCCTTCATCGGCACAATATTCGTGTTCAATTGTCCAACTCTTGCCTGCTCCGGGAACTCCGTACAAAAGCACATTGCAGCCAGTAGTCGCTCGATTACATTCTTCGATTGTTGGGACATAATCACCGAATGGATTACAGGCATCATTAACAAACTGTAGTTTATACGCATCCATATTTAGTACATCTCTGCGTTCACCACTAAAAATGCCCTCTAAGCCAATATTGTGCGGCCAGTTCTCTGGCATTGTCGCTGTATTTACAAAACCTGCATAATAACGCCGATTTGTAGTTCTTATGATAAGAATAACAAGATTATCAATGATTCCCACAAAATCGCCTGCAGATGTGTATTCACCATCATCACCTTTTAATGGTTCGGGAAATCCATTATCCAAACTCCATGCCGGATGTTTATATTTCATGTTCTGGCGGCTTATACGATAGTTATTTCTTCCTTTACGAGGTGCAAATTCTACAAACGAACATTTACCCTTTGAATCGCCCAAAACATAGGCATTGAATGTATAAACAGACCTTGTTTCATCTGGCAAAGGACTGTTTGTAATCTCCGCATAGGAAAGGAAATCAACGATTTTTTCATTTGAAATACCAGCGGCTTCCAAGTATGTCTGACCACCGCCACCTTCTGGTTTGTCAATATCATACAACTTTTTGAAATCAGAAGGATTAATCTTTCTGTAAAATATTCTTTCAATGCACTCCATTCACTTATACCTGCCTTTCTATAGAAATCAAATATTCCTTCAGTTTTTTAGGCAACTTGCTATCATTGCTTCTAAATCGATTGTAATCAATTTCTTGAACTTCAACAGTTCCAAACTTGCTAAAACATTCTTCTAATTGCCCCAGCGTAAACAAACCATCCTCGCTGTAGCTAATCAGAAATTTCGGGCAATGCATATCACCTAATATCTTTTCAAACGATTGTAATCCTCGTGTTTTGGTACACAATTTAGAGTGCTGCTCCCACCAGTCACGCAAGCCACTTTTGCCAACAGCATCAGGGAAATCTCCTCGTGCAATGGTTTCCAGAATATGATAATTCGCAGCATACTGTCTCTTCATATACGGAGGGTCGATGTAGCACAAATCAGCTGTAATTGTTGCAGCTAAATTTTCAGCAAATCCCAATTTTACCATGTGACCAGTTGAATTCACAGAACAAAATTCCACAGGTTTTAAATCAATGTGTGCATTGGCATTCTTTTTGAAATCAGCCAAAAAATATCCGTAAGTTCCAGATATATTGGCAACCTCGTTTACTGCCATAATAAGAGTATGTTTTAAAAGCGATTCTTCAGCTTTGCTCACATATCCATTATCAATCCACTCATTTATTTTTTCTCTAATCGCATCAATTTTCTTTGCATTTTCCGTAGTGAAATATTTTCTCGGGTCGCAACCATTCTGTGGTGTTCCACCCGGAGAAAATTCCTTGAAGAAAAAACCTTCTTTGGGTTCAATGCAATTTAAATAAGTCAGGACTGCACCATATGCATCCACCTCATTCTTGCCTATTGCTCCATGATTCACAAGCCCAGAAAAAGAAGGAGCTGAATCTAAGCAAAGATTAACCATCAAATGATGGTACGAATAGGTCATTACATCAGATGCGATAACCGAATAACCTGCTTTTCTCAATTCTAATGCCACAGTTCCTGTTCCAGCCATAATGTCAGCAACAGTTCCTGTTTTTCCAATAAGCTGTTCCACCCTATCAAGAATGTATGGAGTCAGCTTTGATTTGTTTCCTATATATCTATACATTCGCTTCCACCTCAACTTTCATATTGTTAATCGCACTCAAGTCAGGCAGACGATTCATCTCACCATAAACCATATTGCTTTCGGTCTCTGACAGACCATACTTTTTCATTACCAACTTCTCAAGCTGAACATCCTTGACATATTCATATTTATGCGCCAATTCCGATGCCACTTTAACGATCTGTTTATCTAACTCACTATCCTCATATTCTCTAATGGGCAGAGAATAAATAATCTGTTTCGTAAAGTACGGATGGGACTTCCATTCATTTTCTCCATATACTTTCAAATAAAAATAGTAGACCACTCGTGAGTTAAGCAATGCCAGATAATATTCCAACGGAGCCTTATGTTGACGGTTTTTAAATTTCAAAATATATACAGTCTGACTTGTCATGCTTCCCGTATAATCAATCGATGCATATATTCCAAGTCCAGTCTTTCTCACCAACAGTTTCGGTGGGTTGTACATCGCACGATTTTTATAATTGATTCCTGGAATGTTGGGTTTGATATAGCATTCTCCTGTTATTCCATATCTCCGAACATTCTCTCCAACATATATCTGAACAGTCTGTGGCGTTTGACTTTTTGAAATAACATTTTGAACACTTGCCATAGTAACCGATATCTCACTGCCACAGTTCGTACATTCTTTTTTTCCTTCAGCCATTTGTGATTTTTTATACCCTTGGGCATAACCACATGAAGGACAAAATACGACCTTTCCCGTTTTGGATATCTCAACACCTCGACCAAAAATGAATGTATCATCCCAACTTATAGACTGCTTCTTAATTTTAGCCAACAATGCCTCTTCATCAGTGCGTGTATCAACGTCAAAGTTACAGGCAGCGTTTTCAGCAAATCGCCCCTGCAACACATCATGCACATCTTCGTTGTAAAAGTTTAACAGACTCTGATTCGAATTCAAAAACTTTCTTCTTTCTTCCGTAGTAAGTCTGAAACAGTGGGTGACAGAATCTTTGACTGGCTTTTCTTTTCTGCAAACAATAACAGTAGTTGCTCTATTCACTTCTTCAAAAATCTTCTCTCCAAGTCTGGCAATCACTTTGATTTGCATCTTTTCAGTCAAAAATCTTCTTAGTTTTTCGTTTTGTGCATCAAATAACGAATCGGGGATAATAAACGAAAAGTATCCTCCCTCATCAAGCAGATTATATGCCAACTCAATAAATAGCACAAAGCTATCATATTGTCCTGTGGTCAACGAGAAACCGGCACTCTGCAATTCTTCTCGCACATATATTTTTTCGGAACTCCACGGCGGATTTGCAATTATAGCAGATATTACTGGCATCTTGCTCTTCCAATATTCTGCCGTCTGTTTTTTTACATTTCGCGGAAGAATTGAATCATTATAAAGAATTTCAAAATCATCCTCAACATTCATTATTGCTTCTTTATCGACATCAATTCCCAAATATTTCACATTACCATTAAAATATTTCTTTGCAGCACATAGCAATGCGCATTCGCCACACGCAGGATCCAATACCGACTTTATTTCTGTATTAGTTTCTGCTGCCTCTCTATATAAAAGTTCTGCTGCGAACTCAGCCAGTCTATTCGGGGTGTAAACAACACCATAATTTTTCGCAACCATCTCCGTTACCTCCTTAATCATGTTTTGAATACTCAGAACTCATTGATGTCAATGCCAGACTTAAGCAGTCTCTCGTATCGTTCATAGGAGATAACAACGGCTATTGGCTTCCCATTTTTTTGTATAAATGCAGCATTATCTTTTTCCACCAAGTTACGGATTAGTTTTGAAGATTGCCCACGGTTGAACTCACCAATATTCAAATGTTCCATAGGCATTTTTCTTTTCATTTCGCTCAACTGTAGCTCCTCCATTTCAATATAGTCTTACACTTTATATTTTAGCATATTTAAGTTGTAATTACAATCTCTATTACAAAATATTTTCTACATCTTTTTAGCATTGTAAATGTAATTACTTTTACAATGCTAAAAAGACACCTAATCATTCTATCCCACCCTTCGGTGTATACCTCGGAATCTCGTATCCATCCACGCTGCCGTCCAGCCACTGTACCTCAATGCTCCTATCCGGCTTGACCAGAACCCTGTCAATCACAAATGAAAGGTCATCTGCATCGGAAAACATCTCCCAGGCACTTAGGCTTTCAAAATTCTTCATATAGCGTTCAATGGCTACCAGTCTATCAGCTCTGACCACGTCTGCTGCGAATTCCACTATTGCTGTCCGTATGTCCTTTGCCACAATCTTTTTTCTTGCCACATCGTGCAGGACATAAAACAGCAGCTTGTCATAGATATTCGTGGTCTTGCATTTCACGGCCGAATAGCGGTTACGGCACTGCCATACTGAATTATTGTAGGAAGTGGAATGCCACGGTCTGGGGCCAAATGTCGCACCGCACTTGGCGCATATAATTTTGCTGCTAAAGAAACTAACACCACTGTATCTGCGTTTATTCTCTCTTTTCCTGTTCTTAAAGTTCTCCTGCACAAAATCAAAAAGCCACGGGTCGATAATCGGCTCGTGGTTGTTGGAAACATAATATTGTGGCAGTTCGCCTTCATTTTTCTTGACCTTCTTCGTTAGAAAATCCACCGTAAATTCCTTCTGTAAAAGCATATCGCCTTTGTATTTCTCATTTGAAAGCATCCTGCGAACAGTTGCTGCACTCCACACCTCACAGCCACCGGGAGAAGGTATTCCTGCCGCCGTTAAGGCAATTGCAATTGTGTGCGGTGTTAATCCCTGCAGGAACATTCTAAATATCTTGCACACGATAACTGCTTCTTCACGGTTCACGACTATTTCAAATTTCTCTTTGCCCTTATCCAAACCGAGAACTCTTGAGTAGGCAAAGCTGCCCTTACCCTGGGCATATCGTTTTCTGACCGCCCACAGTATGTTCTCCGACATGGAGCGTGATTCTTCCTGTGCCAGCGAGGACATAAGTGTTATGATGAATTCGCCCTTGGAGTCCATTGTCCAGACCTGCTCTTTCTCAAAATACACTCCTATGCCTTTGCTTTTTAACTCACGGATTGCTGTCAGCGTATCTACCGTATTTCTTCCAAAGCGTGATATGGACTTGGTCAGCACCATATCAATCTTACCTTCCATACAATCACTCATCAGCTGTTTGAACTGCTCTCGTCTTTTGGTGCTGCAACCGCTGATGCCTTCATCTGCGTAAACACCTACAAATTGCCATCCGGCGTGGCTCTTGATGTAATCTGTGTAATATTCTTTTTGTGCCACAATACTGGTCTGCTGTTCTTCCTTGTCCGTAGAAACACGAGCATAGGCAGCAACTCTCTGGATGAGTTTATCCATTCTCTTAACAGCCGTAAGCTGTGGCAGGTTTTCCACCTTCTTGACAATCTTATCGCTCACCGACCGTCACCCCATCTCCGATTTCTTTTTTGACCTCAACCGACTGAAACGGTGGGTGGTAGTATTCCAGTAATTTATCCCAGACCTTCTGCATCTGTTTTTCTGTAAGTAATCCATCGTGGTAAAGGCAGCCAAGCAGCAACTTTGCCAGACGATAATCAACTTCATTTTCAAGCATTGAAAATACCTCCTATTCCGAGTTTGTAACATACATCACTCTGAAAGGCAGAAAAGTCAATGGGGATGTGCAAAGACTGGTAGGTCTACACAAATTACAATCGTTACAACATTAAACCTTGCAACGATACCTCTTTGCTATCGTTAATACCGTATGCAAAAACTGCCTGTTTTCACTGCTACCGATGTTGCCATTTTCCTGTTTCCAGGCAAAAAAATAAGACCCTCTTTTACGGGTCATTCTCAAAAAGCCTTATTCTATGGGGTTTTCGCACTTGCACCCAATGGTTATCTTGTATCAATCACGCTACTGCTTTCTCCAAGATATTTCCCGTTTCAAAGCCCATTTGAGAAAGTCCTTGATAAATTGCTTTGATAACCGTAGGCTGCGTGTAAAAAGCGGTCAGCGTGCTTTCCCTTGCGGAAGAAAATTCTTCTTCGGTCAGCAGGCTTTTTAATTCAACATAGTTTCTGTTTGTTTCGGAAAAGCACTCCGCAAGACCGCCCCAACCCACATACTTCGCCAGAACAGCCTGCTCCTCAGCAGTTGCCAAACGGTTTTCGCTTTCCAGTTCTTTCAAAAGGCGAATGGCAGTAATGTTGTTCTGATATTTTTCTGTCGGTGTGCCTATACCAAGCTCTGTATCAGTAATATGATAATTCCGCTTTTCAAACCTCTGCTCGATGGCTTGCGGCACCTCCACCAAAGGCTCCTACTCCATCACAATATGGTCTTTCACAAAAGTAAGCGGCTCATTCCTATAAATCGGAAAACCTGTGCTTTCCTGAAATGTGGTATCCCGCAAAGATGCTCTGTCCCCATGGATGCTCTCAACAATAAAGCTTCTGCCATCGGCAACAACCGTTTGCCCGATAAGCGTTTCCATTGCTTCAACCCTGCTCTCATTTTCAATGACATCCTCGGCAGAATTTTCTTTGTTCGGAATTTTTGCTTCTTCATAAACAACCGTTTCCGGAGTTATTTTTTCTTCCGCTCGGTGCTTTTCGTTAAACAGCGTAAACTTCCCAAGGGAATACTTTTGCAGAGCTTCAAAGCTTTTCTGCATACTCTCATACTGTCTGTCTGCGGTATCTGTGCCATCCAAAACTACCTGCATGGTCTGCAAAATTTCTTTCACTTTTTCCTTGTCGGATAGCTGCTTAACAATATTTTCTGTTGCGGTATAATAATCATCCTCCGCACGAAAAGGCATAGCGGGTAAATCAGAGCCACTCCTAAAAAAGTGATAAATTCCTTTTGCGAGCTCCTCTTTTTCATACTGCGGAATCTGCTCCAACTGCTTCGGTGTCATGTATTTGTTAAAGGCAACCAGACTTTCCACAATTCTTGCAACATCCGTCCACTTCAAAAACCGGCGGTCATAGGCTATCCCATCATAAACCTTTTTTATCTCAATGCCCTTGGCATCATGGCTTTCCGAAAACCCTTTATATCCGACACCGCCCGTACCGTATTCGTTTTTCAGAAAATCGGCTTTTTCCTGCAAGCTATGTGGGTAGGAAAAATACGAGTATATCCGAAACTTTCCGCCGCTGATGCTTGAGCCGCCCGAAAGCACCTTCTCTACCTCATTCTCGGAAATAAACTTTTGGCACTGTCTTTGAAAATTCTGCTGTGCCGTAAATTCTCTTTTCGGCAGTGTCAGCAGCTCCAAGTCCCGCTCCAATTCTCCCACACGATGATAATGAAACCGCAAAATGTCTCGGTTTTCCGCATAGGCTTCTGCAAAAGTTTGAAACTCCTCATTGATTGCCTGTGCGGAAGATTTCTCGGCAAGCAGCTTCGGCAATTCCTGTTCCCAGACGGGATAGCCGCCGGAAATATTGCGGATTCCCCTAATGATAGGAAGATACTTCCGATTTTCCTCATTCTCTTGGTCAATATCTCCATAAAGATAGAGTAATCTTTGTGAAACATCAGAAAATTCAAATGCTTTTGCCTTTTCCAATTCAGTTTGAGAAAGATATGTGCCTTCCGCCAAAAGCGTTTCAATCCTTTTATCAATCTCCTCCCAAGAAAGACTGGTTCTCGAAAAACCGTTTCGCAATCGTTTTCCTCGTGAAATATCCAAGCCGTTCTCCGTAAACCAAACCGTATATTGCTGTTTCTCATGGATCATGCCAAAGCCCGATTCCGCTTGAAATACAGTTTTGAGAAAAGCAATTCTTTCCTCCGCTAAAATATCCCTACTGTATCTTGCCGCAACCGCATAGGGTACAGTTTCTCTTTCGCCTGTATAAAGAACCTTATCTATAACCTCCTGTGGTATCTTTGCATGATATATGGGCTTTTCTTCATCCGCAATCGCATTTGTACTTTCTGTTTCCGAAGGCATAGAAAACAAATTCAACTGCTCCGCTTGGTTCGGCATGGTTTCCGCCCCAAAGGCAAGAGAATGTCTGCCTTTTTCCATATAGCCTTCAAAAAACTCTGTTACAATTCCCCACGAAAAAACGGACTCCGATGTTCTGGAAAGATAGCTTCCTTCCCACATCAAAAGTCCGTCGGGCTGTTTCCGATAGCCTATACGCTCCTTGTCAACAAGCAGTTCCACAAATGTATCGCTATAAGCATTTTTCATATATTCGATTTTTTCCTGTGCGTCCTTGCTGTTTCTGAAAAATTGATTGATTTCCTGTCGGCTTTTATTTCTGCCCTGGTCATCTAAAATGATTGCCCGAATCAACGGTTCACTCAAAAACGGCGGTAATTCCGTTACTCGTAAATCAGCTCCCGAAGGACTGTTTCCTCCGCCGAGTGTTTCAGATTGTTCATTGCCGCTGTCCATTCCAGAGGATTCTTCTCTTTCATTTCCTCGTTGATTTTCTGCTCCTGTGCCATTTTCGTCACGAGCTGTTCTGCCATCTTCTTGGCGTTCTGTTCCGTTTCCGCCAAGTGCTGTGTCAGCCGGCAGGTTGTTTTCAGCGTTGTGTATTCCGCTCTCCTGTGTTCCTTCAGAAATGCTTTCCGAAGTTGTGCGTATTTGCCTAAGAATATTTCCTCCTGCTCTGGTATTGTCAGGTTGGGAATCCGCACGCCTCTCTCCGTTCTGTATGTCACTTCCATGTGCAACGCTCCTTTCTTCTGCTGTCTTTTCTTCCGTCCTGCTTTCATCATAAGCCCTGTCACGATTCTTTGCAAAAAATTGTCCTACCGTTTTGGCTACCACTCGCAGCTCTGTTTCCGCAATGTCGCTTACGGCTGTGCCAAGGCAGTTGATTTTCTTGACAGAGTCAAAACGCACAATGCCTGCAAAGGCACTGTCGGGGATATATTCATCCGCCGAAACACCCATGCGGGCCAAAGCCATATAAGAAATGCTGTTCTCCACAAGCTTTGGAAACCTGTCAACAATTTCCACATCGGCAGTTGTGTTGACAATCTCCGCCAGATAGTCCGCAATGTTATCCGCCATCAGATTTTTCCCTGCCGATAACACCGCCTGCGGAAAGGATTCCTTTTCGGCAAGTGTCCCGAAACTGTTCTCAAGGCTTTCCGTAACATAAGCTTCAAATCCCTGCTCCATCTGCCATACAGGAACAGGCTTTGCATAGCGGCTTTCATGCGTATCTGCCACATCAAAGTAATATTTCAGACCACTCCTGCCGTTTCTTTCCTCAAAAACCGCTATCCCCGTTGCACCCTTGTTTACCCATCTACCGAAAAGCGTGTTCCATTTTTCCATTTCCAGAACAGCCGTTGCTTCGGGCTTTTGTGCATAGATCAGCACCTGCTCGTCAAAGGGGCATTTGTAATTGTTGCAGGCAGAACGGAGAAACGCTTTCCATGCCTGCGGCGTTTCTGTTACTGATAACAGCGTAGTGCGGTACAGCTCGGTAATGAGCTGATATTTGTTTGCCATTGGTGTTCACCTCCTAAAGTTTCTTGATATTCACATTCCGAAAAAATAAGATTTTTATAGAATCCCAAAACACAATTTAAGTTATTTTCTATAAAATTCTATTTATTTTTATAGAATTCTATCTATTTTCTATTTGTTTTAAAGAAATTCGATAAAATTTCATAGAATTCAGCTGATTCCCCTTTCTCTATATTTTTTATATATCTACTACCCGAAAGAAAAATTTCTTTTTCGGTAGGTAATTTATTTCTTCGGTAAGTAATAATACAATGCCTATTTTTCAGCAAAACCGAATCTCTTGTCAAAAATAACTTTTCCATGACAGCAATTTACCGTTCCTTCTCCTGCATCCGTTTCCGGTACCAGTTCTCCAAAAGCTTTGTGATCACCTGCTGCATCTGCATCGGTGTGTATTCCTTGGGAAAATATTTCTTGATGGTATCCCCCTTCAAAACCAACTTTGTATCCGTTTCCTTCTCCTCGGTCATAATGGCATCTATCACATCCTCTGTCAGCTTTCCCTCTTGGCTGTATTTCTTTAGCCTTTTCGCCTGCGACAAGGATGGACTGCACTCATTCACATCCATGTTGTCATGTAAAAGTTTCTGTTCCTTTTCGGAAAGATAAGAAATCTCAACAGCCGCATTGAAAGCAATATTTTTGTTATCGACCATTTCCAGAATATCGGGAATGAGATGTGTAAGGCGGATATAGCGTTGAATTTGTTTATAACTTTCACCAGTTTGCTCACCTATAATTTCTGTTGTACGCTTTCCAAAAGAATTAGGGACAACTTGTCCCA
>OHVM01000712.1_pt1 | contig 11653 bp, 7 predicted proteins | sample 1579431 | NCBI WGS metagenome assembly OHVM01 (sample SAMEA3882524, study PRJEB24775) | human gut metagenome | biome: human-associated habitat; feature: intestine environment; material: feces | place: Netherlands | collected 2009/2010 | reverse complement strand
GAACTTCTCCTGCAACCCGATGACCTGCTTACGCAAATCACTTATCGGGCTTCGAACACCACCTATCGACTGCCCTATGGACGCGAGGCTTTCACGGAATATCTCTGCGGGCATTTTCCGCATGAGGCCGAGGGCATAAAAGCTTATGTTGAGGCCGTCTATCGCCTGGCCGACGAGGTGGACCTTTTTCATCTGCGCGAGAACCGCGACCATTTGCAGTCGCATTCCGAAGCCTTCACGCTGGCCGCCGATGAATTTGTGGCGCGTTTCGTTAGTGACGCAAAATTGCGCGACCTCCTGGCCTTCATGAATCCCATGTATGCCGGCTGCCGTGGTGTTTCGCCCGCTTACGTTCATGCCCTGCTAAATGTGCTCTATCTCCAGCGCCCTTGTCGTTTTGCCGACGGCGGCCGATGCCTGGTTGATGCGTTGACGCGCGTTGTCAGAGAGGGTGGGGGAAGAGTCTTGACGCGCCATCGTGTGGTGCATGTAGAGGTGCGAGACAAAGAAGTTCTGTGGGTGCAGAGCGCAGAGAGCGGACACCATGAGGCGGAGGAGAAAGAGAAGGACGCGGAAAGCGGGCGTTTCAGTGCCGCCCACGTCATCTCTGCCGTGCATCCGCTCGCGTTGCTTCCGCTCTTGAGCGAAGGGGCGTGGCCCAAGGCGTTTCGCGAACGCTTGCAGGCCATTCCCGAGACTTATTCCGCCTTCACCGTCTTTGTGGTGTTGCGCGAGAATGCTTTTCCCTATATCGACCACACCTGCTATTATCAGGACGATTACGGAATGATATGGGACCACGCACGCCCCGTTGACGCGCAATGGCCGCATGGTTTCATGTATTTCACGCCGCCTGTCCCTGGTCAAGGGGCTTTTGCCCGAAAACTCATCGTCAACTGCGTGATGCCCTTCAGCGAAGTGCGCCTCTGGGCCGACTCTTTCCGGGATTCCGCGAGATGGTGGAATATGTGGAGGCGGCATCGCCGCTCACCATACGCGACTATTATGCCACGCCTGAGGGCGCTCTCTTCGGATACCAGAAGGACTGCCGCAACTTGACGCTTTCTTATCTTCCCGTAAGGACCAAGGTGAAAAACCTATGGCTGACGGGGCAGAACGTCAATCTGCACGGCATCTGCGGTGTGCCTCTGACTGCCATCCAGACCGCTGAAGCGCTTTTGGGGCGCAACGTGGTGGTGAAACACATCCACGAAGCGTGTGGAGACTTCGCCAGCTCTGTGGAAACGGCGGCGAGGTGAGGAAGCGGTGGCTTGAAAATCTTTTCAGGCGCTCGTGAAATTCCTTCATAATTGGCGTGTTTCAGAATCCTCATAATCAACGGTTCATACTCCTCTATAAACAATTTAGACTCCATTATAAATAATTCATACCCCACTGACTTATGGATGAAATATTTAAAAACGACATAGAATTTGCTTCTGCCGAAGAAATCAAGGCGTTGCAGGAGCGTCTGCTACGTGAGGACATCGCTTATCTGGCGGCCAATTCGCCTTATTATAAGCGCGTGTTTGCGTCTTATGATATTAATCCGGCAGACATACAGACCATTGACGATTTGCAGCGTCTGCCTTTCACGGAGAAGAAGGACTTGCAACTCTATAACGATGATTTCCTTTGCTGTCCGAAGGAACGCATCGTTGACTATATAACGACGTCGGGCACACTGGGAGACCCTGTCACCTTCGGCTGTTCCGACAAGGACTTGGAGCGTTTGGCATTCAACGAGAAGAAATCGTTTGCCTGCGCCGGACTGCGTCCGGGAAACATCCTCCAGCTCATGACAACGATGGACAAACGCTTTATGGCTGGACTGGCTTATTTCCTCGGCATCCGCGCTCTGGGAGCGAGCATCATCCGCGTTGGAAACGGTATTCCCGAATTGCAGTGGGACACGATACGGCGCCTTAAACCCGACACCATTATGTGTGTCCCCTCGTTCATTCTTCATCTCATTGATTATGCTGAGCGCCACGGCATCAATTATCGCGAAAGCAGCATCCGCCGCATCATCGGCATCGGGGAGGGACTGCGCGAACAGGATTTCTCGCTCAACTTGCTCGGACGCCGAATCAAGGAGAAATGGGATGTGGAACTCTTTGCCACTTATTCGTCTACGGAAATGGGGGCTACTTTCTCGGAATGCCCCTACGGACAGGGCGGTCACGTCCATCCCGAACTGATCATCGTGGAGATTGTTGGCGAAGACGGCATGCCAGTGCCGGATGGGGAAGTCGGGGAAATCGTTGTGACGACGCTTGGCGTGGAAGCCATGCCGTTGCTGCGCTTCCGCACGGGGGATATGGCAGCGAAAATCACGGCGCCTTGCCGTTGCGGACGCAATTCCTTCCGTCTCACGCCGATTGTTGGTCGCAAGCACAATATGATTAAGCTCAAAGGGACAACACTCTATCCGCCAGCGCTCAACGATGTGCTTGAGGGCACGCCGTATGTGGGAGGCTACGTCGTGGTGGTCGGCGACAGTGATGCTGGCACCGACGATGTGCTCGTCAAGGTGGCCGTGAAAGGCCAAACGGAGTTCGACGTGGTCAAGGACTTGAAAGACCGCTTCCGTTCCCGCATTCGTGTGGCGCCAAGGGTGGAAGTCATTGACGCGGAGACGATGCGCCAAATCAATTTCCCAAATATGGCGCGTAAGCCAGTGAAATTCATCGACGAGCGGAAAAAATGACAAACCGTTGTGCCTGAATTTACAGGCCATTCTCCAATATTTTCCCACAAAAACTTGGAATATCTCCATCAGTAAGAAGTTTTCGAACAACCATTTGCAATGAAAGTAATCTACGAGGATAACCACATTATCATCGTCAACAAACAGGCCGGCGAAATCGTGCAAGGCGACAAAACGGGCGACCGCACCTTGGCCGACGACGTGAAAGCCTATATCAAAGAAAAATATGCCAAACCAGGCGACGTGTTTCTCGGCGTGGTACACCGCCTCGACCGCCCCGTAAGCGGCGTTGTTGTCTTTGCCAGAACGAGCAAAGCGCTTTCGCGTCTCAACGATATGTTTCGCATGGGGAAAATCCAGAAAACCTATCAGGCCATCGTTCCAGCAACGGAGAAAAGTGTGGCAACGCCCGATGGCGAGTGGGTCACCGTTGACACCTGGCTCACACGCAACGAGCGCCAGAACAAGGCGTTTTCCCATCAGCGGGAGCCGTACTCGACTATCGCATCATCGGTCGCGGCGACCGCTACAACCTCTTGGAGGTGCGCCTCCACACAGGCCGCCACCACCAGATACGTTGCCAGCTTTCTTCTCTGGGCATGCCCATCAAGGGAGACCTCAAATACGGTTCGCCGCGCAGCAATCTCGATGGTAGCATCTCGCTCCACGCACGCCACATTGCCTTCGAGCATCCCGTAAGCCACCAGGCAATCGACGTCACCGCCGATTATCCCGACAACAAACTATGGCTGGCTTTGGCGGGCGGCAATTTGTTTTGGCTGATTAATATAAATGGGTGGCAAGTCCACCCAAAACAATCAATAATAAATCAGAATACAAGTATGCGTTTATCATTTAAATCCTGCAGGAGCAAGTGTCTCATCACGCTTCTCGCCTGCTGCTTGGTATCGCTGACCGCCGTGGCCGGCGTTCCGTGGAAAGCCAATGTGATTTATCACATCGTCAGCAACAAAACGGGGTTGGCTCTGACCAATTCTGGCAGTACAGAAAAAAGTGCGCCCATCACGTTGGCTGCAAGTTCTGAGACCGACGAAGGCCAGGACTGGGTGGTCGTTCCAACCCCAGACGGCGACGGAAACAGCTTCGCCATTGTCAATCCACACTCAGGATTGTCGATGGACATGGGGCTCACTGGCGGCAAGAAACTTATTCAGTGGATGTATGAGGCTGCCAATGAAAATCAGAAATTCTATGCGAAGAAAATTGAAGGCAATGACGAGCTCTACGCCTTGGTAAGCAGCGATGCCTCTTACGCCGTTACGCAATCGGGCGCTGCCCTCACCATGAACGCCACCGCCGCCGGATTCTCCGACGATATGCAGTTTCGCTTCGTGGCTACGGAGAAGCCCGTCCCTGCCGGCATCGTGGGCTACAACTACGTCATCGCGCGTCAGCAGTCGCCCAATCTCGTTCTCTCCAACCGTCAGAGCTACGACACCGACAGCCGCATCTTTGCCGACCAATATGAAGAAGGCAACTGGGGACAGGCCTGGCAAATTGCCATGGCGCCCAAGGCTTCAGCCCCTTCTCAGGTCATTCTTTTCAGTATGCGTGGCGGTTTGGCCATCGATGCAGCCCTCGGCGGCAAGCGTGTGCCGCTTCAGTGGACAGCTTCCAACAAAGAAAACCAGTTGGTGAGCATCCAGCCAGTTAATGGCCTGGACGACGTCTACCAGTTGGTCTACAAGCAGGGCAGTACCAAATTTTATCTCTCGGCACAGTCGTCGGGCACCACAACGATGACAACGAGCGCCAACGACCGCAACACTTATTTCACCCTCACCTACGTGGAGAACCCAGCTATGCCGCCTCGCAACCATTGGGAAGACGAGACCTTCTTCGAGGAAAACAAAGAGAAAGGCCATGCCTACTATATCCCGTATAGCACAACGGCTGCCATGCTCGCCGACGCTGCACACTATGCCAAACCTTGGGAGATGCCGCAGAGCGACCGTGTGATGAGCCTTAACGGCACGTGGAAACTCAATTATGTGAGTGCTCCCGGAAGCCGTCCGGGCGAAAAAGCCTTCTGGGGCGACGATGCCGACGTTTCTAAGTGGGACGACATCGAAGTACCTTCCTGTCTCGAAATGAAGGGCTACGGCCAGCCGCTCTATATCAATGTCAACTATCCCTTCCAAAACAATCCGCCCACCATTCAGATGAAGAGCGGACTGACCAATTCCGTGGCCTCCTACCGTCGCACCTTCACCTTGCCAGAGAACTGGAAAGACCAGCGCGTCTTGTTGCACTTCGACGGTATTTACAGTGCGGCCTTCGTTTGGGTAAACGGAAAATATGTCGGTTACACGCAAGGCAGCAACAACGATGCCGAGTTTGACCTGACCAACGTGGTGCGCGAGGGCGAGAACAACGTCTCCGTACAGGTAATCCGATGGAGCGACGGTTCTTATCTCGAAGGACAAGACATGTGGCACATGAGCGGCATCCACCGCGATGTCTATCTCATGGCGGTGCCGAAGACCTACATCCGCGACCACTATATCACGGCTAATCTCAAACCGCTCAGCTACAATAGTGGCAGCATGCAGGTTGACTTCCTCGTGGCCAACCCACAAGGAGAAAAATACAGCAAGACCATCAAGGCCACCCTCATCGGCCCCGACGGCCAGGAAGTTGCCAGTCAACAGACCAATGTGGCAGCGACGGGCACCGAGGACGCACAGGCTTCCGTCACCTTCGAAGGTCTGAGCAATCTGCAATTATGGTCGGCAGAGACCCCGACGCTCTACACCGTCCAGGTGTCGCTTCTCGACGCGGAAAGCGGTGTTGAAGAAGAAGCCTTTTCAACGAAATATGGTTTCCGCCATGTTGCCATCCGCAGCAATAAAGTCTACGTCAACGGCAAGCCCGTTTTGTTCAAAGGCGTCAACACGCAAGACACGCACCCCGTCTACGGCCGTTCCATTGACGTGCCGACCATGTTGAAAGATATCGAGATGATGAAGCAGGCCAATGTCAACACTGTGCGCACCAGTCATTATCCGCGCCAGGCCAAGATGTACGCCATGTTTGACTATTATGGTCTCTACTGCATGGACGAGGCCGACGTTGAATGCCATTTCAACTGGGAAAACAGCGGAGCCTCTGGCATCACCTTCGCTCCTTCGTGGACCGCACAATATGTTGACCGCACAGTGCGCATGGTGCTTCGCGACCGCAACTTCCCCTCTGTCATCTTCTGGAGTTTGGGAAATGAGAGCAACTCTGGTTTGAACTTCCATGCCACCTACGAGGCCACCCGTGCCCTCGATCCGAGAATCATCCACTACGAAGGCGCCACCCGTGCCAACGACACGGCCACCGACCTCTACAGCGTGATGTATCCCAACATCAACACTGCGAAAAACCAGGCCAACAACAATTCCAAGAGACAGCCCTATTTCATGTGTGAATATGCCCATGCAATGGGCAATGCCGTTGGAAACCTCAAGGAATATTGGGACATCATCGAATCGAGCACCTACGGCATTGGCGGTTGCATTTGGGACTGGGTCGACCAGTCAATCTACGACGCTGCCGACATCAAATCAGGCAAGACCACCATCAATGGTTTCAACAAGTTTAGAAGCGGTTTCGACTACCCTGGCCCCCACCAGTTCAACTTTGTCAACAACGGCATCATCACTGCCGACCGCGCCTGGACGTCGAAACTCACCGAAGTCAAGAAGGTCTACCAGTATGTGAAGTTCAATAACTACAACGCAAGAACGAAGGGTCTCTCCGTGAAGAATGGCTATGCTTTCTTGACGCTCGACAACTTCCAGTTGAAGTACACCATTCTGAAGAACGGCCATGCTGTTGAAAACGGCACCCTTGACTTCCCAGCCATCGCTGCGGGCAAGTCCTCCGTGGTGAAACTGCCTTATACCTTCGAATCCGACGATGACGACGAAGTGCTGCTCTCCGTACAGGCTTGCCTGAAGGAAGCCACCCCGTGGGCGGAAGCTGGTTACGTTGTCGCCGACGCGCAATACACGCTCAAGACACGCGCCAAACTGGCCGCCGTTGACACGAAGAAGGGCGAGGCCCTCACCGTGACGAGCGGTGCTGGAACGCAGACCATTGAAAACAAGCACCTCAAGATGGTGTTCTCGGCCAACGGACAGTTGAAGAACTGGACGCTCGACGGCGTTGACCTCACCTCTTCGATGAGCGAAGGCCCTGAATATAGCAATTTCAGATGGGTGGAAAATGACGGCGCCGCCGAACCATATTATGGTGGAGGCTACGACAAGAGCAACGGCATCAGCAGCCGCACCCTCTCGGTCAACAAGGCCGACGACGGCAGTCAGGTTGTGGTGACGGTCAACGGCACAGGAACGAAGTGCAACTATGTCTTCCTCTACACCATCTACAACACCGGTGTGGTAGACTTTAAAGCCACTTACATGCCGCAATCGGGCGACTTGCGCCGCTTGGGCATGGCCATGAAACTTCCTGCCAACCTCTCCGAGGTGAGCTACTATGGCCGTGGTCCTTGGGCCACTTACGTTGACCGAAACAACGGTGCCTATATCGGTCGTTACACCACCACGGTCTCTGATATGTTTGAGGAATACAGCCATCCGCAGTCGTGTGGCAACCACATGGACCTCCGCGAACTCGTTGTGAAAGACCCTGAAACCGGCAACGGCGTCAAGGTGGAGACTGACGGACAGGTGGCCTTCTCTCTCTTGGCATACGACGACGAAACGCTCTACAACACGCGCCATCCTTGGGAGTTGAACGCGGGCAGCAAGCTCACCGCCCATTTCGACTATTTGCAGAAGGGCTTGGGCAACGGCAGTTGCGGACAGGGGACGGGCACGCTTTCTGAATACCAGATTCCTTCATCGGGCAGCTATTCCTACGTGCTCCGCTTCTCGGCAGTTGACAATACCACCGACGGCATCCATGCGGCCACCTCTGACGAACTTACTGCCTTGAAGGTGGCAAACGCTGGCAACGCTCTGACCGTGAGCGGACAGATACCTGCCGCCACCACCTTCACCGTTGTCAACCTCGGTGGCGTCACCCTGGTGAAAGACGCCGTGAAGCAAGCCGCTTCGCAGCATGTGCTTTCTCTCGGCAACCTGCCCTCTGGCACCTATCTGCTCGTCATCAACACGGGCAAGCAGCAGCGCGTCCACAAGTTCCGCAAGTAAGCGAAGAAAGCCTGTGGAAGGAGAGGGGAGACCTGTGTGCAGACGATGTGTCGCCTTTTGTAGGTGCCTCATGATGTGCAGCGCGCCATCCTTCCTCCTTCCGCCTCTTTTTCCCCTTCCTGGGGAAACCGCATTGGCTACATTGCAGCAATAATAACATAGATGGTAAAACAAGTGCCACGTTATCTTGGCCCTTGTTTTACCATCTTTTTTTATGCGCGAATTGTCAGGGCATAACGAAGAAAGGCAGGACGATGTCGAATCAGGTTGTTGCCAGCCTCCTTCTAATACCTAAAAATCAAAAAAATGTCCCACATTTGTCGGGGCTGATTTCACCAATCAAAGAAATCCTCTTAACTTTGCATACCAACTGCAATAGGCCCTTGACGAAAGGGGTGTTGCGAGGGTGAAAAATAGAAACATTATCAAATATATCTATTAGAAAGTAATGAACAATACGACAGATTTGGTCAAATCAATCATCGAAGGTATTCAGGAAAAAAAAGGTCGCGACATCGCAGTCGCCAATCTCACGAAAATAGCGACGGCTCCTTGTGATTATTTCGTTATCTGCACCTGCGGTTCTCCGCAGCAGGTGGATGCCGTCACCGATTCCGTTGAAGAATTTACGGGAAAACAATATGGCGAGCACCCCACGCTCATTGCTGGTCGCCAAAATGCCGTTTGGGTGGCAATGGACTATGGCACGGTGATGGTGCACATCTTTGTGCCAGAAACCCGCGAGCATTACGATTTGGAACACCTCTGGGAAGACGCGAAACTCGAGCAGATTCCTAACATCGACTGACACAGGGCCGCTGACTCCTGCCGCCCCCAAAAGCCCCTCGGCCGCTTTCTCCCGAGCAAACCCCTGAGTCTCCGCGCTTCGTGTGGGTAACGGGCAGCCAGCAGGCGCTCTCCCTGTGGATAAACAACGGGATGAACTGCTTTCAGGACATCTCAAACGCGTATAAATCAAATGAACAATCAGAACAAGAAAAACAAAATGCCCCGCTTCAACCTCAATTGGCTCTACATTGCCATCATTGCTGGGTTGGTGTTTATGCTCTTCCAAGGCAAAGACAGTGTCGGCGGGGTGAATAAGGAGGTCAACCTCACGCAATTCCGTGCCTACATTCAGAATGGCTATGCCAAGAGCGTGGTCATCAACAAAACCGACGGAACGGCACGCCTCACGCTGGTAACAAATGCGGAAGTCATTCGCAAGGTGTTCAACCAAGGAATGGACCGCACGGGAAAGGCCCCGACCGTCTCGACAGAAGGCCCAGCCAATATCGACAAGTTGGGCGATTTCGTCGACTCGTGCAATGTGCCGCTGAGTTATGAGGAGTCGAGCAATTTCTTCATGAGTCTTTTGAGCAGTTTTCTGCCCATCATCCTGCTCGTGTTCCTCTGGTTTTATTTCATGCGCCGCATGAGCGGTGGCAGTTCGGGAGGCGCCGGTGGCGGAGCCGGCATTTTCGGTGTCGGCAAGAGCAAGGCCCGCCTCTTTGAAAAAGGTCAGGGCACCAACGTCACCTTCAAGGATGTGGCCGGACAGGAAGGCGCCAAACAGGAGGTTCAGGAAATTGTTGACTTCCTGAAAAACCCGAAGAAATATACCGAACTGGGCGGCAAGATTCCCAAGGGCGCATTGCTCGTGGGCCCTCCTGGAACCGGTAAGACCCTCTTGGCCAAGGCCGTAGCAGGCGAGGCCGACGTGCCTTTCTTCTCTTTGGCCGGTAGCGACTTCGTGGAAATGTTTGTCGGTGTCGGTGCGAGCCGCGTGCGCGACCTCTTCCGCCAGGCCAAGGAAAAAGCGCCCTGCATCATCTTCATCGACGAAATTGATGCCATCGGACGCTCCAGAGGCAAGAACCCCGCTTTCGGCGGCAACGACGAGCGCGAAAACACCCTCAACCAGTTGCTCACAGAGATGGACGGCTTCGGCACCAATTCTGGCGTCATCATCCTGGCGGCGACCAACCGCGTTGAAATCCTCGACTCGGCCCTCTTGCGTGCCGGACGTTTCGATCGTCAAATTCATGTTGACCTTCCCGAATTGTCGGAGCGCGTCGCCATCTTCAATGTCCATTTGCGTCCGCTCAAACTTGCAGACGACCTCGACGTGGACTTTCTGGCGCGTCAGACACCGGGATTCTCTGGCGCCGACATCGCCAACGTATGTAATGAAGCCGCTCTGATTGCTGCCCGTCGCAACCGTCAGGCCGTGTGCAAGCAAGATTTCCTCGATGCCGTTGACCGAATCATCGGCGGCCTTGAAAAGAAAACCAAGGTGATGACGCAGGGCGAAAAGCGTGCCATCTCCGTCCATGAGGCCGGCCATGCTTCTGTTTCATGGCTCTTGAAATATGCCAATCCTTTGGTGAAGGTGACGATTGTGCCCCGTGGCCAGTCGCTCGGTGCCGCTTGGTATTTGCCCGAGGAGCGTAGCATCACGACCAAGGAGCAGATGCTCGACGAAATCTGTGCAACTTTGGCCGGACGTGCCGCAGAGGAAGTGTTCCTCGGCCATGTCTCCAGCGGTGCGCTCAACGATTTGGAGCGCGTCACCAAGCGTGCTTACGGCATGGTGGCCTATTTGGGTATGAGCGATGAACTTTCCAACCTCTGCTATTACAACAATCAGGAATACAACTTCACCAAGCCCTATTCCGACAAGACGGCTGAGACCATCGACCAAGAGGTCAAGAACCTCATCTCGACGCAATACGAGCGTGCCAAGAAAATCTTGCAAGACAACGCTGAAAAGCATGGTCAGTTGGCTTCGCTTCTCATGGAGCGCGAAGTAATCTTCACGGAAGACGTTGAAAGAATCTTCGGCAAGCGTCCTTGGAAGAGCCGCGCCGATGAAATCCAGGAAGAGGAAGAGAAGGCTATGGCCGAAAGCGCTGAAAAGGCCGCCAACGAGCAGGCAACCGTTTCGCCTGCTCCGTCAACGGTTTCTTCCACGCAGCCCGTAGCGGTTCAGTCAGAAGAAGCTGAGGCTCCAGCGGCGCAGGACGCGCAAGCAACGGAGGCGCAAGGCGAAGCTTCATCGAAGGCTTCAGACGAGGCTCCGAAAGCTTGAGCGGAATCTATGCGTGATTTTAAAAGTGATAATTTAGAACACGGCTAAAAGATAAGAATATGAAAAATTTAGTGTTACGAACCATAACAGGCGTACTCTTTGTTGCTCTGACGGTGTTTTGTCTCGTCCACAGTTTGGTCAGCTGCATCGTTTTCTCTTTGATTGTTGCAGTGTTGGCCAATTGGGAGTTTAGCTACAATTACGACCGACATGGCTATCTCAGCACGATGCGTTTCGCCAATCCTGTGGGCGCCTTCATCCTCTTTCTCGTCATTCTGATGTCGCAAAGCCTTTTGGCTCCTGGCATGAACTTGGTCTTTGCTTTCATTCCATACATCTTCCTTCTCGTGGCGATGATGGTGAAAGTCATCATGACGTACGATGAAGAGTCGGAGTCGGATTCCATCGTTGATCTCTCCGTTTCCGTTTTCTCCCATATCTACACGGCAGGCCCCTTTGCCTTGCTTTGCATCTTGGGAATGACAGGAGCGGAATGTGGCGAGGGATATTCCTACGTGTTGCCCCTCTCAGTGTTCATTTTCTTGTGGACGAACGACACTGGTGCCTATTGCACGGGCAGTTTGCTCCACAGCTATTTCCCGAAAAAGATGTCGCCAAGGGTTTCTCCCAACAAGACCTGGGTGGGCACCATCGGCGGCGGCG